>ERZ779842.2616-NODE-2616-length-11857-cov-5.353160_pt1 | contig 11857 bp, 16 predicted proteins | sample MGYA00511095_ERZ779842 | MGnify/ENA primary metagenome ERZ779842 (study PRJEB29588, sample SAMEA2154036) | human gut metagenome | biome: human gut; feature: human-associated habitat; material: faeces | place: Denmark | collected 2008/2010 ... | reverse complement strand
GGATCTGAATCCGATTGAAAAGATGTGGTCAAAACTCAAAGCATTTTTAAGGAAAGAAAAGATACGGATTGCATCGGAATTACCATCAGCTATTTCAAAAGGATTTTTAACAATTCGTCCAAAGGACTGCATAGGGTGGTTTCGTTCGTGTAATTATATGCAATAATTTATTGGATTGCTATAAGTGATTCAGGAGAAACGAGTCCGCAAGTAGATGTGATTGTTCTATCACCAGATTATCCTAAAAGTTTGTTGAATTGTAAGGAATACTTGGCCGGAGGAGTAGTGGCTGCTTTTGAGTGTAAAACTACATTAAGACGTAAACATATTGGTGAATTTGTAGAACATTCAAGGAAGATAGAAAAATTAGCAGTTAATGAGAGGGGAACTCCGAGAAAAGATTTGCAAAGTAAAATTTATTACGGATTATTAGCACATTCACATGAATGGAAAAAAGAAAATTCTAAGCCAAAAGAAAATATTGAAAATGCTATTTGGGAATATGATGAAAAGTATATTACACATCCTAGAGAAATTCCAGATATTATATGTGTTGCTGACTTAGGAGTGTGGAAGTCCGAGAAGATGATTGTACCAAACTATGATAATGGCAAAGGGCTAAAGGGAAATTATGTTATGAGTGGATATATAGCATCGGATAACAAAGAAGAATTTTTTACTCCTGTAGGCGCGTGTGTTTTTTATCTGCTTCAGAACATTGCATGGAGATATCCGAGTGTAAGAGATATTGTAACTTATATGAGAAAATTAAATATTTCTGGTGGGGGTAGAGGATATTCGCGACCATGGGAATGGACTACATTATCTGAAGAAACACGAGAAAAAATATATATGTTAAAAAATGGAGGATTTTGGAATGAATGGGGAATGGCGATATATTAAAAAGTTATATTTAAGGTGGGAAAAATAATTATAAAAATACAAAAAGATAAAAATAGGAGAGAGTCGTTTTGGAAAAGAATCTTATCCATGAAATAAACGCTGGCCTAGAAACAGCTTTTATCAACAGCACAATAGACTCCAACCTTGCCTACAGACCGCAGTTTATCACCAATGACCACAAACGCGGAATTAAAGTACTAACACACATAGAAAATCAGCTAATGCATTGTGATGAGTTTTCAATAAGTGTAGCTTTTATTAACCGGAGTGGCTTTGTGGAACTGTCAGAAACTCTCAGAGAGTTAGAACGACGTGGAATTAAGGGACGGATTCTAACGACAGATTATCTGTGTTTTAGTGATCCATATGCGTTGGACAGGCTGGCTGCATTGAAGAATGTAGAACTAAAAATGTATCATGTCGATGAAGCAGGAGTAGGATTTCATACAAAAGGCTATTTGTTCAAAGAGAGTGGGATTTACAGGATTATTATTGGAAGTTCCAATATGACACAAACTGCTTTGTCAACAAATATGGAATGGAATACGCAGCTTGTAAGCACAGAACAGGGTGAAATGGCACAATCTATTGTGAGAGAATTTGAATCGCTTTGGTCAGATGAAGCTGCTAAACCATATGATGAATTTATAGAGACGTACAGAAAGAAATACAGCAGAAAAAAACAGATTGATAAGTTGATCCGTGAGCAACAAAAAATTGCTTTGCAGGAAGATATCATTGATTATGATGCATACAAATTAAAGCCAAATAAAATGCAGGAAGAATTTATTTGCAGTGTACATGATTTGATTGAGCGAGGTGCAAAAAAAGCGTTACTTATCAGTGCGACAGGGACCGGAAAAACATATGCTTCTGCATTTGCAATGAGAAATGAAAAACCGAAAAAAGCTTTGTTTATTGTGCATCGTGAACTGATTGCAAGACAAGCATTAGAGAGCTATAAAAAGGTATTTGGAAACTCGAAAAAGTTAGCTTTCTTATCGGGAAAACCAAAAGAATATGATGCAGATATTTTATTTGCAACGATGTCTAAAATGGCAAAACCAGAGACGTTGGAAAGTTATAAGCCAGAAGAATTTGACTGGATTTGTATTGATGAAGTGCATCGAGCAGGGGCTGAGAGTTATCAAAGAATTATGAAGTATTTTCAGCCCCAATTTTGGCTAGGAATGACTGCTAGTCCGGAAAGAACGGACGGTTTTGATATATTCAATTTATTTGATCATAATATCGCTTATGAGATTAGATTACAACATGCTTTAAAAGAAGATTTACTCTGTCCATTTCATTATTTTGGTATTACAGATATAGAAATAGATGGTCAGACGGTAGATGATAAGACTGATTTGAGAAACTTTTCGTATTTAGTTTCAGATGTACGAGTTCGCTATATTCTGGAACAGGCGAATTATTTTGGCTATAGTGGGGAAAGAGTAAAGGGACTGATCTTTTGTAGAGGAAAGGATGAAGCACGGGAACTTTCAACAAAATTTAACGAGTGTGGTTATTATACTTCTGTATTAACAGGGGCAGCCTCAGAAAAAGAAAGGGAACAGGCGATTAATCTTTTAACGAAAGAAATTTCAGAAGATGAGATCGAAAAGCATGAAAAAAATATTTGTAATCATGTAAAAAATGATACAGATGAAATGCCATTTCTGGATTATATTTTTACAATAGATATCTTTAATGAAGGCGTGGATATTCCTGAAATTAATCAGGTTTTAATGCTTAGACCGACGGAATCACCGATTATTTTTGTCCAGCAGTTGGGACGAGGACTCCGTAAAGCAGAGGGAAAAGAGTATGTAGTTATTATTGATTTTATTGGGAACTATACGAATAACTATATGATTCCGATTGCGCTGTCCGGTGACAGGAGTTATAACAAAGATTCTATTCGAAGATATGTTTCTGAAGGAACCAGAATTATACCTGGAGCATCCACGATTCATTTTGATGAGATTTCCAGAAAGAGAATTTTTCAATCAATTGACAGTGCAAGAACTAATGATGTGAAGCTGTTGAGAGAGGCTTTTGAACAGTTGAAATATCGTCTTGGACGTATACCAACGGTGCTTGATTTTCGGGAATATGGTTCGATTGATGTGAATAAATATTTTTCAAAATTTGGTTCATATTATGCATTTTTGATTAAGTATTATTCAAAGGAATATGAAGTAAGACTGACTTCAGAGGAAGAAAATATTATAGAATTTCTTTCGAAAAAAGTAACTAACATGAAGCGAATTCATGAGCTGGCTCTGTTACATCAGCTTTTGAAACAGCAAAGAAGACTCTTTACTTATTATAAAAAAATATTGGAAACGATCTACCATAAGCAACTAAATTTGCAGACAGAAGAATCGGTTGTACGAAATCTTACTAATGAATTTTTGAAAAAAGAGGATCGTGAGAAATACAGAGATTGTGTTTTAATCAGAAAATCTTCAGATGGATATGAGTTGGAAGATAAGTTTGAAAAAATGTTGAATACCGATAAGAACTTTTTCCAAATGGTAAATGAACTGATTCAATATGGGATTGAAAATTACTTGGAGAATTATTCGGAGTCTTATAAGGATACAGAATTTCAGCTATATCAGAAGTATACATATGAAGACGTATGTCGACTGTTGAACTGGCAACGAAATATGAATGCACAGAACATTGGCGGGTATTTTTATGATACCACGACGAAAACTTTACCAGTATTTATTAATTATGATAAGGCAGAGGATGCGATTGCATATGAGGACAGATTTGTAACAAGAGAAAATTTGATTGCATTATCGAAGCATCCAAGAAAAATTAATTCCAGTGATGCGGATCATTTCTTAAAAAGGACGGAAGCGGATAAAGAAAATAAAATTTTATTGTTTGTAAGAAAGAATAAAGATGATAAAGAAGCAAAAGAATTTTATTTTCTGGGAGAAATATTCGCCCAAGGCGAACCAATTCCAATTAAGATGGAAAAGACTGGTGATGATGCCTTTGAAATTAATTATAGATTGGATGTACCGGTAAGAGAAGATATATACGAATATATAGTAAGTGAGGCTTAAAAATGAAAACAGTACGAGTAGTAGCGGCAGTAATAAAAGCAGTAAATAAAGATGGAGAGCCAATTATTTTTGCAACCCAGAGAGGTTATGGTGAATTTAAAGACGGATGGGAATTTCCAGGAGGAAAAATCGAAGAAGGAGAAACCCCACAAGATGCATTGAAGAGGGAAATCAAAGAAGAACTGGATACAGAGATTTCTGTTGGCGAACTGATTGATACGATTGAGTATGATTATCCGACATTTCATCTTTCTATGGATTGCTTCTGGTGTGAGATTGTAAAAGGTGATCTTGTCCTTAAGGAACATGAGGCAGCTCGATGGGTGAATAAAAAAACTATAGATGATGTGGAATGGCTTCCGGCGGATGTTACTCTGATTGAGAAGGTTAAGGGAAAATTATAAGTGAGTAATCATAAATGAGTGACAAGACGTTACAGTATTATAACGCAAATGCGAAATCTTTTACCGCAAACACATTCTTCGTAGATTTTTCGCAAATCCAGCAGGAATTTTTGATTACACTTCCACCAGGTGCCTACATCCTCGACTTCGGCTGTGGCTCAGGAAGGGACACTAAATATTTTCTTGAGCACGGCTACAAAGTAGATGCAATAGACGGTTCCCTTGAGCTATGCAAACTTGCAAGCGCACATACAGGAATCAAAGTTCGCCAGATGCTCTTTCAGGAATTGCAGGAAAGAGAAAGATACGATGGCATATGGGCGTGTGCATCTATTTTGCATGTGGCAAAAAATGAGTTGCCAGATATTTTACAGAGAATGTACAATGCGCTAAAACCAAATGGAATCATTTACGCATCCTTCAAATACGGAGAGTTTGAAGGTGTGCGGAATGGTCGTTATTTCTCTGATTTTACAGAGGGGAGTTTCTGCAAAATGGTGAAAGGCATTCGCGGACTGGTCATAGAAAAAATGTGGATAACAGGCGACGTAAGAGACGGAAGGGAAGAGGAAAAATGGCTCAATATTATTCTGCGCAGGGAAATGCGTTAAATATTAAAGCACAATATTATAACACGCTTGATATTGAAGGGTTTTCCCAGATGATGAAAGATCCGTCTTTCTGTTACAAATTTTACTGGCTGGAAGCGATTGTAAATTTGATTTCGGAAGGTGTGACGGAAACGACGTTTGATGCGATCATTGATGAGATGATCGCAAATGCGTGGTATTCTGTACGGGAATTTCATATTCATCTCAGTGGTTTGCAATTGGATGGAATGGTGCGGGATGGTCTGGAACGTGCGATTTTGAGGCTGACAGAACTCAGTACGCTTCCGGCGAATGCTTCCAAAGTGGAGATCAAAAATGCGATCGTTGAGTATAATCCTGAACTGAAAAAATTCAAAGAGCAACTTACCAATATGGTTCCGTATAGGGTACTGGCAGGACTTTTTTGCACACAGTAAGGAGCGTGCGGACTGGAGCAGTGTTCGTCGCATGACGACATATATTAAGAAGATCAATGATACAGTGACTCCGCTTCCATATGTTTTGGGAGAGGAAAGTAAGCTAAAGAAAAAAGTGTATTTTCATCTGGACTGGATCAAAATGATTCAGGATAATACGGTCAGTATTCTTGGATGGATCCAATATGAAAAAGTCAAATAGCTCCAGAATAATAATCCCGAAGTTCCGGGGCTTATTTATAAACTGGTTCCAATGAACGATAAAGCACGGAAACTTTCTAATGTGCGGAAATTGTGGGAGGCAGTTCTGGAAATGCATGAGATACAGGATGTATTTACCGGACAGAAAATTGCTCCGAAACAGTATGATGTGGATCATTTTATTCGGATGATGCTGAAATTAACAAAGATGTGACGGAAACATTGAATTTGAATTGTCAGGCACTTTCCCTGCCACAGACACGAAAAAATGTTTTGATGGCAGAGAAGAATAGAATTGTGAGGAAGTGCAAAGGAAAAGGACATGATGCATATATACGTGAGCTGGAGCGTACATATGCAAGGCTGGTAGAAGAACGGAATCTGACACCATATTGTGGGATTATTATTTCATGGCTTGAGAGTAAATTGAAGATATCATAGTTTTTTAGGATTGTATTTGGCGGGGGCAGGAGCAGGCAGGTAAGGAATGCAAAGAAGTGCCTGCATTTCAGGGAGCTGATACATTACATAAATTGTATGCAGTTTTAAGACAATCCTGGAAAGCGGAAACTGCATATAGATCCTGTCAGGGTGAATGGGTTCCGACAGATCCGTCTTATGGACAATGTGCGATCACGGTAATGTTGGTGTATGATATGTTTGGCGGAAGTATTCATCGAATTAGAGTAGAGGGTGGAGAAACGCATTATTTCAATAAAATTGATGGGTATTATGTGGACCTTACCCGTGAGCAGTTTGATCTGTACGATATTCCGGTAAAATATGAACCAAATGAAAAGATGAACAGAGAGTATTGTGGAAAAAATCCAGATACAAAAGCCAGGTATCATCAACTGCAAAGAAATATGGTTGAATTTTTACGGGACAATAATTAGGAGATGACAATTATGAAAACAAAAAGTCTATTAATCAAAGATACAACAAGAGAAGAAAGAATCCAGATCGTTCAGGAAGGCCTAAACCAGTGCGGCGGAGCCTGTGACTTCTGTAATGGATGTGATAACCTGGGTGGTGGATCTGTAGATGCTTTTTATGAGCCGTACATTAATGGTGAAAAGGAATTACGTGAGCTCAATGAAGAATACAGAAGCAATACAGGGCTTGTAAAGTAGGTGAGAGCATGAGACCACCAGAAATAGAAAGCTCTACGGAAGAGGAACGCAGACAATACATAAAGAATACGTTTAAATGCATTGCGGCTTGTGATATGTGTGGGTTATGCACCGTATTTCGCGGAAAGGACCCGGAAGTTGCCTATGCTGATTATATCAGTGGCAAGCGGGATTATCTGGATGTATCACAGGATTACAGATAAAAGACAGAGACACTTATAAAGCAGAAAAGAACAAATATGTAAATCATTCAATGTAAAATAAAAATATCAAATATAAATGAAGGAGCGAAATACGATGAATAAGAAAAACAAAAGAACAAACAGAAAAAAACGAGTAACCTGTATAGTGGTGGCTGCTGTTTTAGCAGGAACTTTGACGCTGCCGGTCTGGGCGGACGAGCCGGAAGTGTCAGTGGAGGTAACGAATGACGGAACAGAATCACCAGATGAAAAAAATATCGAGATTACTTCATACTTAAAGAATTATAAAGATCTGGTAGACAAACTTGGAATGAGTCCAACGGATCCATGGCAGTTTATGGATCAAAAAAATGCTTATATGATCGATCAGTTTTATATTGATTGGGAAGGTGATTATGATGTTTGGAGTATGAAGAACGAGGGCGCTTCTTATGTGAAACTTTATGGATATACTCTGGGAGACTGTATCGAAGAGATTGAAAAAACGCTGTTGGAAAAAGAGTGGGTTGATTATTACAGCGATGATAAAGAAAATTTATATCTGGCAGTGATAGATGACAAGTCATATATGCTGGCTTTGAAAAAAGATGAAAATGCCAATATGAGTTCCTGGTATTTCTGCAACTGGCCGGAAGGAGATGATGTAGGCGAGTTCTTAGAGGAATCAAGGAATAAGCAGTCAAATGAAAAGCAGTCGGATGAGACTCAGATTTCAGTTGGAGAAATGTATGAGTATGCGGATGGACAGTTTTTATCTGATTTTTCGATTGAAGAGTCAGAAGGAAAAAAGAGAGGAATATTAGCGTTCTGGCATAACTATGGAGACAGTGCATCCGATGAAGATTTCTTTTTTGACTGGGAAGATGGAAAGTGGGACTATGAATTGACCGGAAGTCGCTCAGGAAAGCAGTTTTTGGTAAATTTTACACCAACGGAAGCAGGAATGCAGATAAAAGTGACATGTACAGAAGGTGCATATTATTCATGGGAGACCGGACAGAGTGCGGCAGAATGGGTGAATGCAGAATATGTAGTAAAGTAACATACAGATGATATAAAAGTATGGAGATATAAGATGGGAATAAAAAATCCAACAGGGCGATGGTTCATCCAACGCGGTAGTGTAAAATAGTTTGTGTTTTTGGTAAAAAATAACTCCTTTTTGGTAAGAATTCAGATATGACAATTCTTATCGAAAAGGAGTATTTTTTATGGCAGTTGCAAAGGAACAAATTCGACAGATCATCTCAGAAAACAACATTAATAGCGTTGCAGATATATACACGCTTCTGAAAGACAGTTTCAAGGATATCCTGCAGGAGCTGATGGAGGCAGAACTGGATGCAACTCTTGGCTACGAAAAAAACCATAAGGGAGATCTACAGACAGACAATAAAAGGTAAAGGTCAAATCGCTCGCCTTTTACTAAAACAATTTTTAGTGCATACTTGAGAAAAACAACAGATTTTTTCAAGGAGAGACTAAAAATTATGGATCAGTGCACACATGAAATCCGTGCAGAATACTGGAAAAAGATCATTCATGCCTGTGGTCAGCGTCCAGCCGGACAGTCTGCCAAAAGCTGGATGGATGAAAACGGTATCTGCGAACAAAGTTATTATTACTGGCAAAGACGATTCCGACAACAGGTTTTTGAAGAAATGAAGGAAACGCCTTCTGTTCCTGCTGTAACAGCAGAATCAGACCTGACTTTTGTCGAAATTCCATACAGTTCCTCTTCGGAACAAAAGCCATATGCGGATTCCAGAATGCCAGCCGTCATTATCCGAACTGCATCATTACAGATCGAAATCTCCAATGATGTTTCAGACGCCCTTTTGGGACGGATACTCCGGGAGGTGTGCCATGCTTGAGGACGCTGTCGGGATCCGTCGTGTGGTCCTCGCCTGTGGCACCGTTGACCTGAGAAAAGGCATAGATGGTCTGGCGATGATCATCGGTGACCGTTATGGACAGAACCCGTTTGAGAAGGGAACGCTCTTCCTGTTCTGCGGAAAACGTTCTGACCGCTGTAAGGGTCTTCTATGGATGGGAACGGGTTTCCTGCTTCTTTATAAAAGATTTGAAGCTGGAAGGTTATCCTGGCCAAGGAACACTCAGGAGGCGGCAGAACTTACAGAGGATCAGTATAAGTATCTTATGATGGGACTAAATCCCCTGGATCCCAGGATCAGGGATGTCGACCCAAAACATATCTATTGAACTGTTTGTGCAAAACAGAGAAAATATATATCCATTCTGGCCGCTGAAAAGAGCGGTGTCTGTTTATGGCAGGTCGCTGGACAGGTCAGTCCATCTGTCTGCCATGGTGCAAAAAAGATATATTTGAATTTTGAGTACCCTGTATCGCGGAAGGCTATGACAGGGATCCTGAAACCATTTGGGGACAGGGCAAAATGACGGTACCCGCATCAGGCGGGATTGGCATTTTTTACAGATATCTGCTATACTTTTCTCAGAAAGAAAGGCAGGCAGTATGTGTAAAAAATTCACTCCCGATGAACTGAACAAGATGGATCATAAGACCAAGGACGGTGTCATTTACCAGATGCAGGACCGGCTTGACCAGCTGGAACGGAACTACGAAAATCTCATGGAACAGGTGAGGCTTGCAAACCAGCAGCGTTTTGGCCGGCACACGGAAAAACTGGAAGATATTTCCGGACAGCTTTCCTTTTTCAATGAAGCGGAAGCGAATTGTGATGAAACCATTCCGGAGCCAACCGTGAAAGAGGTCATCGCTTCTGCCGGGAAAGCACCACGAAAGCCGAAGAAAAAGGGCCAGCGGGAAGAGGATCTGAGAGACTTTCCGCGGGAAGAGATTCCCCATGACATACCGGAGCAGGAATTAAATGAAGCATTCGGTGAGGGGAACTGGAAAAGAATGCCGGACGAGGTATTCTGGCAGCTCAGGTTTGAACCAGCCAAATGGACTGCTGAAAAACATATCATCAAAGTATATGTTGGAACTGACGGGGTACATCAGGATGAATTCCTGCGGGGCGATCACCCGGGAACGCTGTTCAGGGGGAGTATTGCAACCCCTTCCCTTGAGGCTGCCATTATCAATGCCAAGTATGTAAACAGCAACCCTCTTGACCGTATTTCCAGGGATTTTGAAGCAAACGGACTGAACCTGTCCAAACAGACAATGTCCAACTGGACTGTATGGACGGCGGAGCGGTACTTGTCACCCGTGTATGAGCGGATGAAAAAGTGTCAGCTGGAGGCACACGTAAACCAAAGCGACGAAACGCCAGTGGAAGAGATTCATGATGACAGACCGGCAGGCAGCAAAAGTTATATGTGGGTCCACATCACCGGGGAATTAAGCCCTGTGCCGCCAGTTATCGTATATGAATACCAGAAAACAAGGCACAGCGATCATCCTAAAGCGTATTACAGGGATTTTTCCGGTGTACTTGTGACAGATGGTCTGGAACAGTATCATAAGCTGGGAAGAGATCTGGAAGGGATAACGAATGCAAACTGCATGGCACATGCAAGGCGTCACTTCGCCAATGCAGTCAAGGCTATCGGAAAAAGTAACCCGGAAGCAATCAAGGGCTCTATTGCGTATCAGGCGCTTGTAAGGATCGGTGCCATTTATGATCTGGAGGGAGGCTTGAAAGACCTGACTCCGGAAAAGCGTTTAAAAGAACGGCAGACTTCCATCAAGCCCCTTGTGGAGGAATTTTTTGCGTGGATCCGCAAGGTACAGGCAGACCGGACAGTGCTTCCAAAGGGTGAGACGGCAAAGGGGATCGCCTATTGCCTGAACCAGGAAGAATATCTCAGGGTTTTCCTGAGTGATGGTGAGGTGCCGATTGATAACCTGGCCAGCGAACGTGCATTGCGAACGTTCACAATTGGCCGAAAGAACTGGATGACGATCAACACAGTACGTGGAGCCCAGGCAAGCGCAATGATCTACAGTATTACCGAAACGGCCCGTGCGAATGGCCTGAATGTTTATTCAATGTCATTTAGTTAAGGTACTTTCCAGTGGCTTCATCAATATGAAGCCGCTGGTTTTTTATGTTGCCAAATTAAAAAATTGTTACATAGCAAGTACGTCTGAGCTCATAATACTAAAATTCATCTCATTTCCTGTTATCTCTCTTCCCATATATCCCTCAATAAAGTCAAAGTATCCATCTGAACCTGAGTGTTTTTCCCATGTATCAATGGATTCCTTTATCCTTAACAGGCACATTACCGGAAATTTATAGTATTCTTTCACTTGTTCCAGTGACAGCATATCCACCTGGAATTGTTCTTTTAACAGTTCCATTATCTCTTTATTCGTATAAGGATCAAATGCCATAAGCAATGCCTTTTCAAGCCTTTCATTTTCTTTATTTCTAAAACTGTCTGTATCATATTTTTCACCACTGCAGTTCCCTTTTACATCAAATAATGCCAGTGCAATAGCCTCCCTTAATCTACGGCTGTTTGATTCCGGAAATTCACGGTGTATTTTTAATACATTTCCTTCCATTGGCAACAGCAGCATGGCGTATGTTTCTTCTTCGCCTTTTCTGATCTTCCCAAATTCCCTCTCCATCTGTGAATAAATTTTTTCAAACTGATATAACTGCATGATCATTTCCCTTTCCATTTTTCTATATATTTTTTCAAAAAAAGCTTGACAGATCAGCCAATATATGTTGCGCGAGCCTTGATTATAAATATATTTCAAGGAGGTGCCTCATGGCCCATATTTTCTTATCACAATTAAAAACTGCTCTCAATAACTGCCTTGACGAACTGGAGCAGATCCATTTTTTATTCTCCAGGAATCCAGAAACCGATTTTACCAGAAAGCGTAAACTTACTTTTAAAGAATATATACAGTTTATGCTTCTGATGCAGGGCA
>ERZ779842.2608-NODE-2608-length-11877-cov-3.365843_pt1 | contig 11877 bp, 5 predicted proteins | sample MGYA00511095_ERZ779842 | MGnify/ENA primary metagenome ERZ779842 (study PRJEB29588, sample SAMEA2154036) | human gut metagenome | biome: human gut; feature: human-associated habitat; material: faeces | place: Denmark | collected 2008/2010 ... | reverse complement strand
ATGCTTTTGCCGAATCTCCGGAGTGGGGTGGTTCTTTGGTTATTTTCCCTTTTATGTACTATGAGACTTATGGAGACGATTCATTGATTAAGAAATATTATCCGAATATGCGTCGTTACGTGGATTATCTCAAGACTCGTGCAGATAAAGGTATTCTTTCTTTCGGATTGGGAGACTGGTATGATTACGGAGATTTTCGTGCGGGATTCTCACGGAATACACCCGTTCCTTTGGTGGCTACTGCGCATTATTACATGACAGTCATGTATTTGGTACAAGCTGCGAAAATGGTAGGTAATGACTTTGACATTCATTATTACACTTCGTTGGCACAGGATATAATGGTTGCATTTAATAAATGTTTTCTTCATAAAGATACGGCACAATATGGTACAGGAAGCCAATGCAGTAATGCGCTTCCGTTGTTCCTCCAAATGACGCAGGATGCAGATAAACAAGGTAACTACCGACCGGATGCAGATTTGAATGAGAAAGTATTCGCGAATCTGATAAAAGATGTGGAAGCACATGGCAACCGTTTGACTACCGGTGATGTGGGAAACCGTTATCTGATTCAGACATTGGCGCGTAATGGAGAACATGAACTTATTTATAAAATGTTCAATCATGAAGAAGCTCCCGGATATGGTTTCCAGTTAAAATTCGGCGCTACAACTTTGACCGAGCAGTGGGACCCCCGTCAAGGTTCTTCCTGGAATCACTTTATGATGGGACAGATTGATGAATGGTTCTTTAATTCACTGGTCGGTATTCGTCCTTCTACTACTCCAAAACAAGGTTATCAGAAGTTCATCATCGCTCCCCAACCTGTGGGAGATTTGAAATACGTCAAAGCGTCGTATGAAACTTTATATGGTACCATTAATGTGGACTGGACTTGTGAGAATGGGACTTTCACTTTAAACGTGTCTGTTCCGGTGAATACTACCGCTGTTGTTTATCTCCCGGGCGAAAAAGAACCGAAAGAAATACAGAGCGGAACATATCAATTGGTTTGTGCAAAATGAAAGAGACATTTTATATATATTTGTAGAATGAAAAACAATGTATTCGTATAAAAAATCATGCAGCATCTTTATTTTAATCATGTAGCGTGTTTGAAAAAACATCTCAATGATTGTTTTCAAACATTGGGAAGAAAAAAAGATTCTATTAGCATGATTTTTTAGAAGGAAACGATGAAATATACTTTAATAATATCGATTATGAATTTACGAACAACTCTTATTGTCTTTCTTTGCTTCTGTGCAACCACAGTTCTTCGTGCCGAGCGTGTAGATATGCTGAAGGCCGGTGCAAAAGCAAATGGCAAGACTCTTAATACAAAACTAATCAATTCAACGATTGACCGTCTGAACCGTGGGGGCGGAGGTACTCTTTTCTTTCCTGCCGGGACTTATCTGACGGGGAGTATCCATCTGAAAAGTAATATTACACTGGAGTTGGAAGCCGGAGCTACCTTGCTCTTTTCCGATAACTTTGATGACTATCTTCCTTTTGTCGAGGTTCGTCACGAAGGAGTGATGATGAAAAGTTTCCAGCCTTTGATTTATGCGGTAGATGCCGAGAATATTACGATCAAAGGAGAAGGAACTTTAGACGGACAAGGAAAGAAATGGTGGATGGAGTTCTTTCGTGTCATGATTGATTTGAAAGACAATGGCATGCGTGATGTGAATAAATATCAGCCCCTATGGGATGCGGCAAACGATACGACAGCAATTTATGCTGAAACGAACAAGGATTATGTAAATACATTGCAACGTCGCTTTTTCCGTCCTCCGTTCATTCAGCCCGTTCGTTGTAAGAAAGTAAAGATTGAAGGAGTGAAAATCATAAATTCTCCCTTCTGGACGGTCAATCCGGAATTTTGCGACAATGTAACCATAAAGGGGATCACCATAGATAATGCGCCCTCACCAAATACGGACGGAGTGAATCCGGAATCCTGCCGCAATGTACATATCAGCGACTGCCATATATCAGTAGGAGACGATTGCATCACAATCAAGTCGGGAAGAGATGCGCAGGCCCGTCGTTTGGGAGTACCTTGCGAGAATATCACTATCACCAACTGCACCATGCTTTCCGGTCATGGAGGCGTTGTTATCGGCAGCGAGATGAGTGGGAGTGTGCGTAAAGTTACTATTTCCAATTGCGTGTTTGATGGAACAGATCGTGGAATCCGTATTAAGTCGACCCGTGGAAGGGGAGGAGTCGTTGAAGATATTCGTGTCAGCAACGTCGTAATGAGCAACATTAAACAGGAAGCTGTTGTATTGAATTTGAAGTACAGTAAAATGCCTGCCGAACCTAAGAGTGAACGCACTCCGATATTCCGTAACGTGCATATCAGTGGAATGACTGTGACAAACGTAAAGACTCCGATCAAAATAGTGGGCTTGGAAGAAGCGCCGATATCTGACATCGTTTTGCGTGATATTCATATTCAAGGAGGGAAACAGAAATGTATCTTCGAAAATAGTGAACGTATCACGATGGATGACGTAATCGTCAATGGTGAAGTAATTAAAAGCACCACAGATACCACAGATTAACACAGATTTTTAATTCGATTAAATTATAAAAATAATAAATCTGTGAAAATCTGTGTAATCTGTGGTGAAAAAACAACTTACATAAATTAAAAATAGATGAAACGAATCCTTTTTACTATGCTTCTTGCCGCATCTCTTTCGGCCGAAGCCCAGACGCAAACATACGAGACGGAATTTGCCCGTCCCTTGAACGAAGTACTGACGGATATACAGAACCGTTTCGGAGTCCGTTTGAAATATGACATTGATACGGTGGGAAAAGTGCTGTCTTATGCCGATTTCCGTATTCGTCCTTATTCCGTGGAAGAATCCTTGACGGAAGTAAATTCCGTTCCTACGATAATCATGACGGCTTTTATTCCACAGATATTCCGCCGCGTAAGATTCAGCGTATCGTAGAAGATAAGAATGGTTTTCTGTGGATTAAGACTATCGACCGTAAACTCTATCTGTTCGATAAACGGCATGAGAGCTTTCATGCCGTCTACGATGATGTGAAAGAATATTCTGAGAACATTCAGATTATCAAGATTCAGACGACCGAAGACGGCGACGTATTGTTGCTGACAAAAGATAAAAGCCTTTTGCGTGCGTACACCGACAAGGAAGGTAAAATAACGATGAAACAATTGCATGATTCGCGTCCTAACGTGAACGTGTACGACATGCGTCTGAAACACAACATATTCTGCGAAACAGCCGAATTTATCAATTGGATCGGTATGGATTATCAGATTCTGTCCCTACGGAAAGGGGAAGCGCTGAAAGACAAACCTGCCGACTTTATACAGAAAAAGGTATCTGCCAACCCGGATCAGTTTACTTGTGCCTCTTATAATTCTAAATTCTTATGGTTGGGAGACAAGAAAGGCCACATTTATAGCATTGATCCGCAAAACGGAGTTGTCAACCGTTACGAGATACCGGAAATCAAACAGCCGGTTTCTAATTTGCTGGTAACGGAATCCGGTCTGATGTACATTACCACCAACGAAGGAGCATACGAGTACAATATCGGCTACAAGCAGTTGACCAAACTCCCCTTTACCATCCCCGAAAAAGACAATGGAATTATATTCTATGATAAATATGATAAGGTATGGTTTCAGGAAGGCAACCAGGCATTGACCTATTATGATCCCCTGAACAGGAGCCACCACCGCTTTACATTCCCCAATCAGAACGCAATCGGCAATTTTGAAATGCAGGATGCCGGCGAACAGGGCATGTTCTTTATGACTCCGGGAGGGGAAATTCTTCTATTCGATAGGGAGAAACTGGAAATGACCCGTATCAACCAATTGAAGCCTTTCTCCGACGATCTTCCCAATCAGCTTTTCTTCCATCTTCTGCTGGATAAAGATGGTATCCTTTGGCTGGCATCTACGAGCAGCGGAGTATATAGGCTTAACTTCCCCAAGAAGCAATTCCAACTGCTGACAGAAGTTTCTCCATCTCCGGTAGTGCCCGAGAGATCGACTTCCTGGAACCAGGGAATACGTGCTCTCTTCCAAGCGCAAAATGGGGATATTTGGGTAGGAACCCGCTGGCAAGCTCTGTATCGCCTGGATCGTAACGGACAAGTGAAACAAATCTTCTCGGATAAGAACTATCTATTGGGAGCCGTATATCATATTATGGAAGACAAAGACGGTAATCTTTGGTTTTCCACCAAGGGAAACGGGCTTGTCAAAGCCGAACCGGACATGAATTCACCGCACGGGTTGCGTTTTACCCGTTATATCAATGACCCCAAGAATCCGAATTCTATCAGTAACAACGATGTGTACTTTACCTATCAGGACAGCCAGGGGCGCATTTGGGTAGGATTACTGGGAGGAGGTCTGAATCTAATTTCCGAAGAGAACGGAGCAATTACCTTTATCCATAAATACAATGGCTTGAAACAATATCCTGCATACGGTCTTTATATGGAGGTGCGTACCATGACGGAAGATGAAGACGGACGTATTTGGGTAGGAACAATGGATGGCCTGATGTCTTTCGACGGACATTTCACTGCCCCCGAACAGATCCAGTTTGAAACGTACCGACAGGTCAGCGAAAATTCAAACGTAGCGGATAATGATATTTATGTACTCTACAAAGATACTGATTCGCAAATCTGGGTAAGTGTATTCGGAGGCGGTTTGAATAAATTAGTCCGCTATGATAAAGAAAAGCGTGAACCGATCTTCAAATCATACGGCATACGCGAAGGAATGAATAACGATGTAGTCAAATCCATCGTAGAAGATAAAAACGGTAACTTGTGGTTTACAACGGAAATTGGCTTGTCCTGCTTCAATAAGGCTACCGAACAGTTTCGCAACTACGACAAATACGACGGTTTCCTGAATGTGGAATTGGAAGAGGGGAGTGCCCTCCGTACCTTGAATGGAGATTTGTGGATTGGTACCCGGCAGGGAATCCTGGTATTCTCTCCCGACAAACTGGAAACATTGCATACGAACTACGATACACGTATTGTTGACTTTAAAGTTTCCAACCGCGATCTGCGTAGTTTCCGCGAATGTCCGATCCTGAAAGAATCCATCACATACGCCAAAGCAATCGAACTGAACTACAATCAATCCATGTTCACGATTGAATTTGCCGCATTGAATTTCTATAATCAGAACCGGGTATCTTACCGATATATACTCGAAGGATATGAAAAAGAATGGCACTATAACGGAAAGAATCGTATCGCTTCTTATACCAACGTACCTCCCGGAGACTATACATTCCGTGTAGAAACCGTAGATGAAGCCAATCCGGAGCTGGTTTCCAACTGTACATTGGCTATTACTATCCTTCCACCGTGGTGGTTGAGCTGGTGGGCAACCCTTATTTATGTAATTCTAGGTTTGGCAGCTCTCTATTTCAGCCTGCGCCTGGCTTTCTTCATGCTCAAAATGAAGAATGATATTTATATCGAGCAAAAGGTATCGGAGATGAAAATCAAGTTCTTTACCAATATCTCCCATGAATTGCGCACTCCTTTGACATTGATAAAAGGTCCGATACAGGAACTAAGAGAACGCGAAAAGCTCTCTCCGAAAGGATTGCAATATGTGGATCTGATGGAGAAGAACACCAATCAAATGCTGCAATTAGTGAATCAGATCCTTGATTTCCGGAAGATTCAGAACGGCAAGATGCGTTTGCATGTGTCATTAATTGATTTTAATGAGATGATAGCTTCTTTCCAGAAAGAATTCCGGGTACTTTCCGAAGAAAACGAGATCAGTTTTACTTTCCAGTTGTCGGATGAACCGATTATGGTATGGGCGGACAAGGAGAAAATGAGCATTGTTATCCGCAACATCATATCCAACGCATTCAAATTCACTCATTCCGGAGGAAGTATTTATATAACTACCGGATTGACAGACGACGGTAAACGTTGTTATGTACGGGTGGAAGATAACGGAGTAGGTATTCCACAAAATAAACTGACCGAGATTTTCGAACGCTTCTCACAAGGAGAGAACGCGAAAAACTCCTATTATCAGGGCACAGGTATCGGATTGGCACTTTCAAAAGAGATTGTCAATCTGCATCACGGACAGATTCGTGCCGAAAGTCCCGAAGGACAAGGAGCGGTGTTTATTGTAGAACTCCTGATGGATAAGGAACATTACCGCCCGTCGGAAGTAGACTTCTATGTGGGAGATACGGAGACAGCCCCTGTTTCGGTAGAACAAGATCCTGTTGCAAATGCCATATCCGAAGACGGTACGGAAGAAGAACCGGAAATCGACGCTTCACTACCGACCCTTCTGTTGGTGGAAGATAACAAAGACCTTTGCCAGTTGATAAAGCTCCAGTTGGAAGACAAATTCAATATCCATATTGCCAATAACGGAGTGGAAGGGTTGAAGAAAGTACATCTGTATCATCCGGATATTGTGGTGACCGATCAGATGATGCCCGAAATGGATGGGCTTGAAATGTTGCAATCCATCCGCAAAGATTTCCAGATCAGTCATATCCCTGTCATTATCCTGACTGCGAAGAATGATGAAGGCGCCAAGACCAAAGCGATCACTTTAGGGGCGAACGCCTACATTACCAAACCTTTCAGTAAGGAATATCTGTTGGCACGTATCGACCAGTTGCTTGCCGAACGGAAACTGTTTCGTGAACGAATCCGTCAGCAAATGGAAAACCAGACAACGACCGAAGAAGACAGCTACGAACAATTTTTGGTAAAGAAAGACGTACAGTTCCTCGAAAAGATACATCAGGTCATTGAAGAAAATATGGACGACAGTGACTTTAACATTGACACCATAGCATCCGGTATCGGATTGAGCCGTTCGGCATTCTTCAAGAAACTGAAGAGTCTTACTGGCCTGGCACCCGTTGACCTGGTAAAAGAGATTCGTTTGAATAAATCTATCGAGCTGATTAAAAATACGGATTTAAGTGTTTCCGAAATTGCTTTTGCTGTCGGATTCAAGGATTCGGGATATTATAGTAAGTGTTTCCGGAAAAAATATAATCAGTCCCCTCGCGAATATATGAATGAATGGCGGAAAGGAGAGAGATAACCGATTACAAAATGCTTTCTTAATCGTCCTTTTAGAAACCTAATTAAGATTCGAAAGAATGAACAACATTAAGAAAGTATTATCAGCGTGGATGCTGGTTGCTTGTGTACTACCTGTGGCAGCCCAGTATCCTGTAATTCCGGACTCGGTAAAAGCAAGAGGAGCAAAACAAGAAGCGGAGTTTGAACGGAAATCGGATGCGGCATGGGAAAAAGCTTTGCCGACAGTGTTAGAAGAAGCAAAGAAAGGTCGTCCCTATAAGCCTTGGGCCTCCAAACCCGAAGATTTGATAAAAAGTAATATCCCGGCTTTCCCCGGCGCGGAAGGCGGAGGTATGTATACTCCCGGTGGTCGTGGAGGTAAAGTGATCGTAGTCACTTCGCTGGAAGATTCCGGCCCCGGAACATTACGCGAAGCCTGCGAAACGGGAGGTGCACGTATTATTGTATTCAATGTAGCGGGAGTGATTCGTTTGAAAAGCCCGATTAGCGTACGTGCCCCTTATGTAACAATTGCCGGACAAACAGCTCCCGGAGATGGTATCTGCGTCACCGGACAATCTTTCCTGATCGATACACACGATGTCGTGATTCGCCACATGCGCTTCCGCCGCGGTGCGCAGGACGTAGCTTTCCGCGATGATGCAGTAGGAGGGAATGCAGTGGGGAATATCATGGTAGACCATTGCTCCGCCAGTTGGGGATTGGATGAAAACATGTCTATCTACCGTCATGTATACAACAGAGGGGCAGACGGACACGGGCTGAAACTTCCGACAGTAAACATTACCATCCAGAATTCTATTTTCTCTGAAGCATTGGATACCTACAATCATGCTTTCGGTGCAACCATCGGTGGACATAACAGTATGTTCTGCCGTAATCTCTTTGCTTCCAACATCAGCCGGAATAGTTCGGTAGGTATGGACGGCGACTTTAACTTCGTCAATAATGTTGTTTTCAACTGGTGGAACCGTTCCGTAGACGGAGGCGATCACAACAGTTTCTACAATATGATAAACAACTATTTCAAACCCGGTCCGATCACTCCGATAGGTAAACCGATTTCTTATCGTATTCTCAAACCGGAAGCGGGACGTGACAAAAACAGACCGCTTTCATTCGGAAAAGCATACGTAAACGGAAATATTATCCATGGCAATGCCAAAGTTACAAAAGATAACTGGGACGGAGGCGTACAACTTAAAGAAGAGGTGGACGCCGCAAAGTTTCTGCCGCTAATTAAATCGGACGAGGCTTTCAAAATGCCACCGGTAACTGTAATGGATACCAAAAAAGCTTATACCTTTGTATTAGATAATGTAGGAGCTAATTTTCCGAAACGTGACGCAGTAGATGCACGTGTCATTAAGACCGTACAAACAGGAAAGGCCATTTATGCGAAAGATGCACCGGAGTTTGTCTCTCCTTACGTGAAGAGACGGTTACCGGCTGATTCTTACAAGCAAGGTATCATCACAGATATTCGTCAGGTAGGCGGACTGCCCGAATATAAAGGTGAAGCGGTAGTAGACTCGGACGGCGACGGTATGCCGGATGCCTGGGAAACGGCCAACGGATTGAATCCGAACGACCCGGCTGACGCAAACATGGACTGCAACGGTGACGGATATACCAATATTGAAAAATACATCAATGGTATAGACACCAGAAAGAAAGTGGACTGGACAGACTTGAAGAACAATTACGATACATTGTCTAAACGGAGAAGTCTGTTGTAACCGGATGAAAAGAGATTAAAGTTTATTGTAATGAATATACAAGTAAGAACGATCCTTTTAGGATTATTGAGCATTGGGTTTGTGCAAAGTTATGCGCAAACCTTTGCTTTACAGGTTAAGAATGACCAGATCACTTACCTGAATGATGATCGAGGAAACCGGATTCTCGATTTCTCTACATGCGGATATAAATCCTCCGAACAGGATATTCCTTCTGTTCGTAATGTGGTGTTTGTACCCTGGAAAGCCGGAGATAATACTGCACGTATTCAACGTGCCATTGATTATGTAGCTTCGCTGACTCCTGACGCTTCCGGTTTTCGGGGAGCCGTATTACTCGATCAGGGAGAATTTTCCCTGTCCGGCAGTATTCGTATCTCCACATCCGGAATTGTATTGCGGGGTACGGATAAAGAAAAAACAATACTGCTGAAAAAGGGCGTAGACAGAGGTGCGCTTATCTACATGGAAGGAGTGGACGACCTGAATGTGCAAGACACATTGAAGGTGCTTTCCCACTATGTTCCGGTAAACGCGAGAACATTGGAAGTCGCTTCGGGTGTTTCTCTGAAAAAAGGAGACCGCGTCATGGTTACCCGTCCTTCCGGCAAAGAATGGATTGCCTCTTTGGGTTGTGATATCTTTGGAGGAGGTATCAGTGCTTTGGGATGGAAAGAAGGTGACATGGATCTGACTTGGGACAGAACAGTCTGCGAAGTAAATGGCAACCAGGTAACACTGGATGCTCCGCTGACCGTAGCTTTGGATGCTAACTATGGAACTTCTTCCCTGTTGACTTATCAATGGAACGGACGTATTCACGATTGTGGCGTAGAAAATATGACACTGATTTCTGATTACGACAAACGTTATCCTAAAGACGAGGATCATTGCTGGACAGGTATTTCCATTGAAGATGCGGAAAACTGTTGGGTGAGACTGGTTAATTTCAAGCATTTTGCAGGAAGTGCTGTAATTGTTCAGCGTACAGGTTCCAAAATTACCGTTGAAGACTGTATCTCGAAAGAACCCGTTTCAGAAATCGGAGGGATGCGTCGTTGCACTTTCCATACGCTGGGACAACAAACTTTATTTCAACGCTGCTATTCGGAACAGGGTATTCATGACTTTGCTGCCGGATATTGCGCAGCCGGTCCCAATGCTTTTGTACAATGTGATTCGTATGAATCTTTGGGATTCAGTGGCTCTATTGATGCCTGGGCATGCGGACTGTTGTTTGACATAGTAAATATCGACGGTCATAACCTAACTTTCAAGAATTTGGGACAAGATAAAAACGGAGCCGGTTGGAATACGGCAAACAGCTTGTTTTGGCAATGTACCGCAGCGGAAATCGAATGTTATGCCCCGGCAAAAGATGCGATGAACCGTGCATACGGTTGTTGGGCACAATTCTCCGGTGACGGTGAATGGGCACAATCCAACAATCATGTACAACCTCGCAGTATTTTTTATGCTCAATTGGGAGAACGGTTGAACAAAGAATGTGCAGAACGTGCACGTATTCTGCCCAGAAATACAAGTGCAACCAGTAGTCCCACAGTGGAAGTAGCTATGGAACTCGCTAAAGAAGCATATAAACCACGGTTGACGTTGGAACATTGGATCGGCGATAACAAGTTTGCTCCTTCGGTGGCATCAGCCGAAGTAAAATCAATCGATGATATTAAAGAGAAAAAGAGCGCTGCGCTTGCAAATTCTTCTTCTACTGCTGTTAAATTATTAACCCAACCGGAAGTAACTGTAACCAATGGACGTATTCAGATGAACGGTGCTCTATTGGTTGGAGGCAGTCATACCACCCCTTGGTGGAACGGAAAGCTCAAAACCAATTATCTGAAAAAGGCAAGTCCGGCCATCACCCGCTTTGTGCCGGGACGCGAGGGATTGGGATTAACCGACCGCATTGATTCTGTAGTCGACTTTATGAAACAGAAAAACATTCTTGTATTCGATCAGAATTATGGTCTTTGGTACGATCGTCGCCGGGATGACCACGAACGGATTCGCCGTCGGGATGGTGATGTATGGGGACCTTTCTATGAACAGCCATTCGGTCGTAGCGGTCAGGGAACAGCATGGGAAGGATTGAGCAAATATGATTTGAAACGCCCTAATGCATGGTACTGGAACCGCTTAAAAGAGTTTGCGGAAAAAGGAAATAAGGACGGACTGCTGTTGTTCCATGAAAACTATTTCCAGCATAATATTTTGGAAGCCGGTGCTCATTGGGTAGATTCTCCATGGAGAAGCAGCAATAACATCAATCAGACCGGATTTCCTGAACCGGCTCCATTTGCCGGAGACAAACGAATCTTTGTGGCGGATATGTTCTATGACATTACTCATCCTGTCCGTCGTGAACTGCACAGACAATATATCCGTCAGTGCCTGAATAACTTCGCAGACAATTCGAATGTTATTCAGTTGACAAGCGCCGAATTTACAGGCCCGTTGCACTTCGTACAATTTTGGTTGGATGTGATAGCTGAATGGGAAACTGAAACCGGGAAGAAAGCAAAAGTGGCATTGAGTACAACGAAAGATGTACAGGATGCAATCCTTGCAGATCCTAAACGCGCTGCCGTAGTAGATATTATTGATATTCGATACTGGCATTATAAGACGGACGGAATCTTTGCGCCGGAAGGTGGAAAGAATATGGCGCCACGTCAGCACATGCGGAAGATGAAAGTGGGAAAGGTAACTTTCACAGAAGCATATAAAGCTGTCAATGAGTATCGTCAGAAATTTCCTCAAAAGGCAGTGACATTCTACGCACAGAATTATCCGGCTATGGGATGGGCTGTGTTTATGGCAGGAGGTTCATGTCCTGTAATTCCGTGCACAGATAAAGCGTTCCTGAAGGATGCAGCAGCAATGGAAGTGGAAGAAACAAATACGGATGAGTACAAGAAAATGGTAAAATCTGATATTGGAAGTATCATTTATTCCAAGTCCGGAACAGAAATTCCTG
>ERZ779842.2604-NODE-2604-length-11886-cov-2.784465_pt1 | contig 11886 bp, 9 predicted proteins | sample MGYA00511095_ERZ779842 | MGnify/ENA primary metagenome ERZ779842 (study PRJEB29588, sample SAMEA2154036) | human gut metagenome | biome: human gut; feature: human-associated habitat; material: faeces | place: Denmark | collected 2008/2010 ... | reverse complement strand
CTTGTCCGAAGGGCAAGAAGGTGTAACTGAGAAAACTTAGAGCAATCGGAATTTCTCGTTTAGAAGATTTTGAGAGTATATTAACAGAAAAGGGAGGATCTTGCAGATGCATACAAAACAGATAGCAAGGATTGCTATGCTTGTGGCAGTTGCTTTTGTTCTCAGCTATATAGAATCCGTACTTCCATTAAACCTTGGTGTTCCGGGAGTCAAGGCAGGTTTTTCGAATATTGTCGTTGTATTATGCTTATATGAAAGTTCTATGAAAGAAACGATAGGAATCTCTTTTGTGCGAATTCTTTTGGTTGGTTTGACATTTGGAAATCTGTATTCACTTTTGTATAGTCTGGCAGGTGGATTGTTAAGTCTGATTGTGATGGTTTTGCTAAAAAGAAGTGTACGTTTTTCGACTTGTGGTGTCAGCGTAGCAGGTGGTGTCAGTCATAATATTGGTCAGATCATTGTTGCGATGATCGTTTTGCAAACCGAAAAGATCATCTACTATCTGCCGGTTTTACTGGTATCCGGAGTGATTGCCGGAGTTGTGATCGGTCTGATCGCAAGTATGTTAGTCAAACGCTTGCATCCTATCTTTTCGGAATGATCAGAAAAATAACAAAGAATAAAAAAAGAAGAAATAGCATATCTTATCAGATATGTAGTTTCTTCTTTTTTTATTATCAGGTTGCAAATCAGGACAGATATATGTGTGTTCTTGACCGGAAAGGCAGGTAATTTATGGATGAAGATATGAAAGAATACGGACTTACAATCTTAAAAGGTGTTGGAGAAAGTAAGGTGATCTGGATGTTTTCGATCATTGGCGAGATCGAAGGACACGAAAGTGCACAACAGCAGACTAAGACAACACAATATGAACATGTGTTACCGTTGCTTACAAAAGCAGAGAATCAGGAAGAAGTAGAAGGAATTCTTTTCCTTATCAATACCGTAGGTGGAGATGTATCGTGCGGACTTGCCATGGCAGATTTTATTGCTTCTTTGTCAAAGCCGACCATTGCTTTGGTCATAGGAGACAGTCATTCGATCGGACTACCGCTTTCGGTAGCAGCCGATCAGACAGTGATCGCACCAAGTGCAACGGTGATCATTCACCCGGTGCGTATGAACGGACCGATACTTGGTGCACCGCAGACCTATGAGTATTTTCAATTGATCCAGGAGAGAATAACCGGTTTTATTTCCTCCCATACAGGCGTTTCACAGCAAAAGATTCAGGAATGGATGGTCAAACCGGGGATTTTAAGCCGCGATCTTGGTACGATCTTTGTCGGACAGGAAGCCGTCGATGCCGGATTGTTCCAGCGTGTAGGCGGTATTAAAGATGCACTGGAGCAGTTAAAAGAACAGATCCGTCAGAGGGAAAAGCAGACAGACAACAGATAGAAGATAGCAGATAACAGAAAGGCAGACCGAGAAGATAGCGGACATTTGTTTGCATTTCCGAACAAATATCGGTATAATAATAAAATGCGTAATCGTTAGTTGTACGGGAAAGGATGAAAATTATGCCGATTTGGAAAGCTATTCTATTAGGAATTATTCAGGGGGCTGCGGAATTTCTTCCAATAAGCAGTTCAGGTCATTTAGTGATCGTAAAAGAAATATTGAAAGTAGATTTAGATAATGGCGGTGTTTTTTTTGATGTTATGCTGCATTTAGGAACACTTCTTGCTATTTTTGTGGCATTTTGGGCGGATATCCGTCGGATGATCGTAGAAGGATTTCATATTATAGGAGATGTTTTTAGAAATGCTTTGATCTTTATTTTTCGAAGAATGGGACAGGATCTTAAGTATCATCATGTGATCCGCACTTCTTACCGCAAATTTGTGATGTTGGTGATCGTATCGACGATTCCGACCGGAATCATCGGCGTGCTGCTGTCGGATACGATTGAAGCTGCAAATACAATGATCTTAGTACCGGGTATCTGTCTATTGATCACCGCAGCTTTTTTATGGATTGCCGATCATGCGGAAGTTGGTACAAAAAAGCCAAAAGAAGCAGGATATGTAGAGGCCTGCGCAATCGGTACGGCACAGGGACTTGCTACGATGCCCGGTATCTCAAGATCCGGAACAACGATCACTGCTTGTCTGCTGTGTGGATTTGATAAGAAGTTTGCTGTAAAGTATTCTTTTATCATGTCCATTCCTGCAGTTTTAGGAGCGGTTGTTTTAGAATTGAAGGATTTTAAGTCATTGCATCTGAACAGTGCAGATATGGTATCCTGTGGTATTGCGACCGTGATCGCTGCCATTGTGGGTTATTTGTCAATCTGTCTGATGATGCGTATGGTACGTAATAAAAAATATATCGGATTTTCTGTTTATTGTGTGATCATGGGAATGTTCACTATCGGATATTATTTTTTTAGTTAATATATAAGAAAAAGTGAGGGTTAGTATGGCTGCAACAAAGAAATCGCAAAGCGGGAGCCGAAAACATAGTACCGCAAATAGTCGTACAAAAAGAGGAACAGCAAAAAGAACAACTACAAGAAGAAATACAACGGAAAAGAAAAATACACAGACAGGCAGAAAGAGTGAAACAGGACGGAGACGTTCCATCGAAGAGATCAATGAATATAAAGACAAGCTTGCCTTTGAACTGGGCGTAACCGTTTTGGTCATCGCTATTTTGTCTTTTTTCCTATACCTATGTTTTTTGGGATTTGCAGGAAAAGCAGGAACGGTTGTAGGCGGACTCTTCTTTGGATTTTTTGGCTGGTTTGCATGGCTGGTTCCTGTTGTTGCTATTTTGGGCAGTACCGTTTATCTGGTCAACCGTGGCAATAAAATGGTATGGAGAAAGATCATTGGTTTTATGGGAATTGTCCTATCGGTGCTTGGGTTATGTGATCTATTGTTTCAGCAACAGATCATTACAGAATATTATACAACGAATCATGTGATGCACCCTGCTTATGCAGACTGTATGTTTCGGACATGCAAGGATGTGATGGAAAAGGGAAAAGGAAACGCCGGTTTGATCGGAAGAGCGGTTGGCACAATATTTTCCGGTCTGATCGGAAAGATCGGTGCTGTATTTATCCTACTGGCTTTGTTGGTCCTTTGCATTTACATATTCTATGGCATGGAAATGATGCGGATGCTTCGAAAACGAAATGCCTATCGCGAAGAAATGCAGGAAGTATATGATCAGATCAGCAAAGAGGAAAAGTATAATGAACCGTCCTATCGTGTTTTCCAAAACAAAGGAAAAGAAAATTCAAGGGAAGTATTTAAAGAGCATGTGACATCGAAGTATCCATTGCCAAAGACAAGAGAAGAGAAGGAAGAAGAGCGTGTACTAAGCTTTGACCTGAAAAAGATCAATGAACGTCTGGACCAGATGGAAAAAGCAGTACAGGAATCTATTGAGGAACAAAGAGAACAGTCCTTGCAAGAACAGTCAGCACGGACTGCCAATAAAAAAGCGGCACAAAAGAGCAAGAAGCGGGAGGCAGCGACAAAAGAACCGGTTGCGATGCAGGAAACAGCAACAAAAGAACCGGCGGTGATGCAGGAAACAGCAACAAAAGAACCGGCAGTGATGCAGGCAGAAGAAACGCTTTCGATTCCGATCTATCGCAATGAGATGCGTCAAAAATTTGGAGAGCATAAGAAAACCAAAAAGCCGGTACCAAAAGATGCAGCAGGACCGGAAGAATATTTTAAAGATCATTCCTGTGAGCCGGAAAGTTTAGAAGAAAGTGCAGCCGATATCTTAGCTAAGTTGCACTATGCAGAAGAGAATAGCGGTAAGGATCCTAAAGGACAGTCTGCTATCAAAGGAAACATTGACAATTCTTTCGAAAAGCAGACCGGTTCTGAAAAAGATACAGATGATGGCGTTGGAGAACATACCGGTTTCGAGAAAGATACAGATGATGTCTTTGAAAATCATATCGGTTCAGAGAAAGATACAGATGATGTCTTTGGAGAGCATACCGGTTCAGAGAAAGATACAGATGATGTCTTTGAAAAGCATACCGGTTCAGAGAAAGATACAGATGATGTCTTTGGAGAGCATACCGGTTTAGAGAAAGACGCAGATCATCCTTTCAAGAAGCAGTCTGATTTTGAAAAGAATGCAACGAATCAGGAGCAGGCAAAGACTGCACAGGCATCTGACACAATTCCAAAAGAAACAGCGATCAGCGCCGGAGCAGTTGCGATGGCACAGGCAATGGCAAAAGACAGAGATCATACCAGAACGGTCAAAGGACATGGCAAATTTGGCGGGGATGATTATGTGTCGGCATCAGATACTTTCAACGCCTTAAATGAAAGTAAAGTAGCACCTGTAGATGAAAAACCATATCAGTTTCCGCCGATTGATCTGCTTTCGCTTCCGAAGAATGCAGGCAATGCGGTTAGTGATAGTGAATTGCGATTAACCGCACAAAAGCTTCAGGATACATTAAAGAGTTTTAATGTCAATGTAAAAATGGGTGCGGTGATCTGTGGTCCTACCGTTACAAGATACGAACTTTTACCGGAGCAGGGAGTACGTGTCAATAAGATCACAAACTTAGCCGATGATATCAAGTTAAGTATGGCAGCAACCAGTGTCCGTATTGAAGCACCGATTCCGGGAAAAGCAGCGGTGGGTATTGAAGTACCAAACCCGACAGCAAGTCCTGTAGCTTTTCGAGAGCTGCTGGAAGGAGATACGTTTGCATCTTCTAAGTCCGATCTTACTTTTGCAGTCGGAAAAGACATAGCAGGCAAACTGATTATGGCTGATGTTGGCAAGATGCCTCATTTATTGATTGCCGGAGCAACCGGTTCCGGTAAGTCGGTTTGTATCAATACATTGATCATGAGTATTTTATATAAGGCGGATCCAAGAGATGTAAAATTGATCATGATTGATCCGAAAGTAGTAGAATTAAGTGTTTATAATGGAATTCCGCATCTGTTCTGTCCGGTTGTGACAGATCCGAAAGAAGCGGCTGCTGCATTAAACTGGGCAGTACGTGAGATGGGAGACCGTTATAATAAGTTCAAAGAACTTGGTGTCAGAAATATTGCAGGCTACAATGAAAAGATTAAGAAAATGGAAGATGCACAGGCGGCAGGATATTCAAAAATGTCATATCTGGTCGTTATCGTTGATGAGTTTGCAGACCTGATGATGGTTGCATCAAAAGACGTAGAAGATGCCGTATGCCGTTTAGCACAGCTTGCCAGAGCAGCCGGAATCCATCTCGTGCTTGCGACGCAGCGCCCGTCTGTCAATGTCATTACCGGTGTGATCAAAGCAAATATTCCGTCAAGAATTGCATTTTCCGTATCGTCTGCAATTGATTCGAGAACAATCCTAGATCGTGGTGGAGCAGAAAAACTGCTCGGAAAGGGAGATATGCTCTTTTTCCCAACAGGATATTCGGAACCGATCCGTGTACAGGGTGCATTTGTATCGGATAAAGAAGTCAGCGACGTGGTAGATTTTTTACGCGAAAATAACGCAACTCCGGAATACGATCACTCTGTAACAGAGATTGTCGAAGAACCGGAGACAGAACCGGCAGAGAAGAAAGCGGCACCGGAAAATGATGAATATTTTGAAGACGCAGGAAGATTTGTGATTGAATCGGACAGAGCAGCAGCAGGACAGCTTCAAAGGAGATTTTCAATTGGTTTTAACCGCGCCGGCAGAATTATTGATCAGCTTCATAAGGCAGGCGTTGTCGGTCCTGCAGTAGGTACAAAGCCAAGAAAAGTGCTAATGACAATGGAAGAGTTTGAGGCAATGCTTCATGGCGAAGAAACAGAAACTGTCGATAGCAGCAGTATAGCGCAGGAGCAGGAGATTATAGAATCTGCGATTATCGACACAGAAGAAAATGTTGCAACAATGGAGGAAATATAGATGTTTCACGGTGTTTTAGTAACAAATGCATTTTTAAGAACTGACAAGTTTGTGGAACATTATGAATGGTTAAAAGAAGCGGCAGAGCAATATGATATTGCCCTGTCGCTTCTTGAAAATACAGATCTGCTCTGCCTGATACCGGGCAACGGAGATCTGTTTGTTCCGAAAGAATTAGAAAAGGTCGTATCAGAAGTGGATTTTGTGCTTTTCTGGGATAAAGATGTTCCATATGGAAAACTATTACAGGATATTTGTAAGAAAGAAAAGGTACCAATGTTTAACTCGATTGAAGCGATTGCAGCATGTGATAATAAAATGGAGACATATCGCATTCTGTGGGAATGGAATATGACGCAAAATGATTCAGAAATGATTCCATTGATCCCGACGATCGCTGCTCCGATGACATATGCAAATATCGGTTATACCAAACTGGACTTCTTAGACAAAGTCATTGAAACACTGGAATTTCCAATGATCATCAAAGAATGTTTCGGTTCGTTTGGAATGCAGGTTTATATTGCAAGAGACAAAGAAGATCTGATAAGATATACGAAAAAATTAGGCGGTAAACCATTTCTTTATCAGCAAATGATACAAAAGAGTACAGGAAAAGATGTACGCATTCAGGTTGTTGGCGGCAAGGTTGTGGCTTCGATGTACCGCTATTCCGAAAATGGAGATTTTCGTGCCAATATTACAAATGGCGGAAGCATGAAATGTTATACACCATCCCAAGCAGAATGTGAATTAGCCATTCGGACTACAAAAGCGCTGGGACTTGATTTTGCCGGTGTTGATCTGTTATTTGCAAATGGTACAAAGCATGGAGCAAATGTGGTATGTGAAGTTAATTCGAATGCACATTTTAAAAATATCTTTCAATGTACAAATGTCAATGTAGCGGATCATATTATGCATTATATAAAAGATGCACTGGTCAAAAATGAACATTAGCCTTTTGCAATGCAATAACGTTAAAATCCGGGTGACAGATGATGAAGGACCTTTATATTGACAGAACAGACAAAAGAGAGCAAAGGAGAAAAAGCAGTGAAGCAGGGATATTTGATCTATGAAGCATGGGAAGCAAAGAAGAATGAAAGATTTATTCAGATGTTTCAAAAGGCAGGAGAGTTAGAGAACATTGCTTTTTCTTTTGTCGCAAAAGAAGAATATTCTAAAATGCCATTGCCGGACTTTGTATTGAACCGGACCAGAGATACAAAAGTCAGTCAATGGTATGAACATAAAAATATTGTCGTTTTTCATGACAGTCTGATCACGGAGATTGGAAATCACAAGGCAAAGACATTACACTTTTTAGAAGATCATCTGCCTGACGCAGTCAAAATGAAAAAGTGGAAACCGGAAAGCGTCTTTCTTTCTAAAGATCAGCTTACAGAATGGATAGATAACTTCCCGTCATTTGGTTCGAACATTTTTGAGGCACAAAAAGAAACCGAAATTGTGATCAAAAGTGTCAATGGGCATGGAGGCAGTGAAGTTGCATTGCTTCCGGTCACAATTCAAAAAGGACAGAACCTGCAAGAAGCACTGTCTAAACAGTCTGGGCAGGACAGACAAAAGCTGCTTGCCATGTTGGAAACATATCGGGGAAAAGACGTTTTGATACAGGAAAAGATTGCATCAAAGAGTCGTGATGTTAGAGTATATATTGTTGGTAATATGATCTATCAGGCTGTGCATCGTCAGGGAAAAGAAGATTTCCGTTCGAATTTTTCTCTGGGTGGAGCAGTATCTGCATATTCTATGAACGAAGAAGAAAAAGAATGGGTAAATGCTTTTGTAAAAGCATTTTCAAAAAGAACGCTTGGCATGGCTGGAATTGATTTTTTGATCGATGAACAGGAAAGATGGATCTTTAATGAACTTGAAGAAATGGTCGGATGCAGGATGTTATACCAGACAACCTCAAAAGATATCGTAAAAGATTATGTCAGATGGATAAAAAGATTTGTATAAAATAACAGTTGCCATAAATAGGTGATATGCGATAGAATATAAGTATTGTCATAGAAACAATAGATATGAAATACTTGAGAATGCTTAAGAAACGATAAGAAGCACTCTTGGAGAAAGAAGTCCATATGACAAAAGATGACGATAAAGGAAGGTAGGATAAAAATGAAATCAGATATTGAAATTGCACAGGAAGCAAAGATGATCCATATCCGCGATGTCGCAAAACAGCTTGGCATCAGCGAAGATGATCTTGAAATGTATGGAAAATATAAAACAAAACTGACAGATGAACTTTGGGAAGAAGTAAAGGATCGTGAAGACGGAAAGCTGATCCTTGTTACAGCAATCAATCCGACACCTGCAGGCGAGGGAAAGACAACGACTTCCGTAGGTCTTGGAGAAGCTTTTGGCAGAATGGGAAAGAAGGCAGCGATTGCATTAAGAGAGCCTTCTCTTGGACCATGCTTTGGAATCAAAGGCGGAGCAGCAGGTGGCGGATATGCACAGGTTGTTCCGATGGAAGAGCTAAACTTGCATTTTACAGGAGATTTTCATGCGATCACATCGGCAAATAACCTGCTTGCAGCGATGTTAGATAATCATATCAAGCAGGGCAATGCATTACAGATTGACACGAATCAGATTGTATGGAAGCGCTGTATGGATATGAATGATCGTGTTCTTAGAAATATTGTAGTCGGACTCGGAAGACCTGTTGATGGTGTCGTTCGTGAAGATCATTTCATTATTTCTGTTGCATCAGAGATCATGGCTATTCTTTGTCTGGCAGAAAATATCAAAGATTTAAAAGAAAGACTTTCTAAGATCATTGTTGCATACAATTATGAAGGAATGCCTGTCACAGCCGGTCAGTTAAATGCAGTAGGTGCGATGGCAGCACTGCTAAAAGATGCACTCAAACCGAACATGGTTCAGACACTTGAGAACACACCGGCATTTGTACATGGTGGACCATTTGCAAATATTGCACATGGCTGTAATAGTGTGCGGGCTACCAAAACAGCGTTAAAGCTTGCGGATTATGTTGTAACAGAAGCCGGATTTGGTGCCGATCTCGGTGCAGAGAAATTTTTTGATATCAAATGTCGTATGGCTGATTTAAAACCGGATGCCGTTGTTTTAGTAGCTACGGTACGCGCATTAAAATATAATGGCGGTGTTGCAAAAGATGATCTTGGTACAGAAAATCTTGATGCACTCAAAAAAGGAATTGCCAATTTAGAGAAACATATCGAAAATGTAGCTAAATTCAACGTTCCATGTGTCGTAACATTGAACCGTTTTGTAACAGATACTGATGCAGAACTTTCTTTTGTAAAAGAATTCTGTGAAGAGCACGGATGTGAATTCGCTTTATCGGAAGTCTGGGAAAAAGGCGGTGAAGGCGGAATTGAGCTTGCCAATAAAGTATTAAAGACAATCGAAGAAAAGGAAAGCCATTTTGCTCCGCTGTATGATGTCAACCTTTCTATCTGCGAAAAGATCGAAACGATCGCAAGAGAGATCTATGGTGCAGCGAAAGTGAATTATGCACCGGCTGCCAGACAGGCGATCGACCGCTTAGAAAAGCTTGGCTATGGAAATACACCGATCTGTATGGCAAAGAATCAATATTCATTATCCGATGATCCAAAGAAGCTTGGAAGACCGGAACACTTTGAGATTACGATCCGTGAAGTATATGTCAATGCAGGTGCCGGATTTGTAGTAGCGATCACCGGAACCGTTATGACAATGCCCGGACTTCCGTTGCATCCGGCAGCAGAGCGCATTGATGTTACAGACGATGGTGTGATCGTAGGTTTATCATAGGCAGTTGCTGTTTATGGAAATACCGGTAAAAGAAGTCTTTTACTAAGAAAAAATAAGAAGAACAAATGAAAGAAACGCCTGAACCGGTATTGCCGGAACAGGCGTTTCTTTCTGATGATCATGAGAGAATGATCAGAAACTTTTTACAGTCTCTGTCACAAACTTTTTTTATTGCATATACTTAGTTCCCTTTGAATTTGGATTCGCAGTAAATACAGCGATAGATGCGGTTTTTGCGATCCGTCAGTTTAAACTTATGCGGAAGCTCCTGCTCGATCGAAGTGATACATCTTGGGTTCTTACAACGGATGATGTTTGTAACTTCATCAGGAAGCTCTAATGTGTGTTTGCGCACAATCTTATCGTTTTCAATGATATTGATCGTGATATTATGATCTAAGATTCCAAGTACATTCAGGTCAATCTGGATCGGTCCTTCGATCTTAATAATATCTTTTCTTCCCATTTTATTGCTTTTTGCATTTTTTATGATAGCGACCTGGCAATCAAGTTTTTCCATATTCAGGTATTCGTAGATCTTCATTGCACCGCCTGCCTGTATGTGGTCAATAACAACACCTTGATTTAAACCACTGATATTTAACATAATCAACCTCCTTACTGATGGCTATAAATGTATGCATCAGATTTTTTTCTATTGTGTCAGGTTATGATGTGAGAATGGTATCATTTATCTACTGACAGATTTAATAATGTCATGATCAAAGCCATTCGGGCATAGACACCGAACTGAACCTGTTTAAAGTAGACGGCGCGTTCATCATTATCGACATCGGTAGAAATTTCATTCACACGGGGAAGTGGATGTAATACATACATATCTTTCTTTGCCAACTTCATTTTTTCGGCATCTAAGATAAAGCTGTCTTTTAAACGGATATAATCTTCTTCGTTAAAGAAACGTTCTTTTTGTACTCTGGTCATATATAGGATATCTAACTCAGGCAGATATTTTTCCAGATCATTTGTTTCTACATAATCAATGTTTTTGGCATCCAGAACTTCTTTTCTCAGATAATCCGGAATTTTTAATTCATCCGGTGAGATTAAGATAAAGCGGACGTTTGGATAACGAACCATAGCATTGATCAAAGAATGTACAGTACGTCCGAATTTTAAGTCACCACACATACCAACTGTCATGTTATCAAGATGTCCGGTTAATGTTTTGATCGTTAAAAGGTCTGTTAGTGTCTGGGTTGGGTGGTTGTGTCCGCCATCTCCCGCATTGATCACGGGAATACCGGAGTGGAGTGCTGCAACTGTCGGAGCACCTTCTTTTGGATGACGCATGGCACAGATATCTGCAAAGGAGGAGATGACGCGAATCGTATCGGCAACACTTTCTCCTTTTGTTGCTGAACTCGAATCAGCAGAAGAAAAACCAAGTACCTTACCGCCTAAGTTAAGCATTGCAGCTTCAAAACTAAGACGGGTTCTGGTGCTTGGTTCATAAAATAAAGTAGCTAATTTTTTTCCATCACATACATGTGAATATTTGTCAGGATCATCCATAATGTCCTGAGCAAGAGAAAGAATGGAATCTAACTCTTCAACGGATAGATCAAGTGGACTGATTAAGTGTTTCATAGCGACCCCCTTATGTATTTTTTTGAAAATTCTTTTAACAGATATCTTACTACAACTTTATAATGTGTGCAAGTAAAAGTCTTGACTTTTATTTCGATTTCACTAATAATATATTTTGGTGTAATTACTATAAACGAACCTTAAAAGAGGAGGACAGATATATGATTAAATTATACGACAAAGGCGTTTACCTGGTAAATGGTACTGAAATCGTAGAAGACACGAAAGATGCTGTGCAGGCATTGCAAAGTAAATGCGGTAAAGCACCTTCGAAAGAAGAAGCAGCAAGGGGCACAATGGCTTATGGCATTCTGGAGGCGCATAATACATCCGGCAATATGGAAAATCTCCAGATAAAGTTTGATAAATTGACATCACATGATATCACATTTGTTGGTATTATCCAGACAGCAAGAGCTTCCGGACTGGAAAAATTCCCGGTTCCATATGTCCTTACAAATTGCCATAACAGCTTATGTGCTGTTGGTGGAACAATCAACGAAGATGATCATATGTTTGGTCTTTCCTGTGCACAAAAATACGGCGGTG
>ERZ779842.2598-NODE-2598-length-11913-cov-4.614100_pt1 | contig 11913 bp, 8 predicted proteins | sample MGYA00511095_ERZ779842 | MGnify/ENA primary metagenome ERZ779842 (study PRJEB29588, sample SAMEA2154036) | human gut metagenome | biome: human gut; feature: human-associated habitat; material: faeces | place: Denmark | collected 2008/2010 ... | reverse complement strand
CACCCACCTATGAGCAAGCTCATGTGGGCTTAGACCTTTTGACCCTGGCATCATAGCATGCAAGTATGTTATTCAGGAAAGCTCTGGAAGAGCGATTTTGCGAATGGGGTTCTGAATAGTTAATGTTATTTTTAAGAGCGAATCGCCCGGGAAGGGCGATTTGCTCTTTTATAAAAGTGGAGGTATCCGTGGCAAAGCTGAACATAGCAAACCTTAAGAAAACTCTATATTATTTGCAACGCAACGGCCTGAGGGAAACCTGGATCTCTGTAAGGGAACGCCTGACAGAGACAGACCGCTATTTTTATGTGCCCTGTCCGGAAGAGGAACTGGAAAGGCAAAGTTGCAGAAAATGGGATAATCCGGTTACACTCAGCATTGTAGTGCCGTTGTACCGTACCCCGGAAATCTATCTGAACAGAATGATAACAAGCGTTATGCAACAGAGCTATCCTCACTGGGAACTGATTCTGGCGGATGCCACAGAGGATCACAGTGTGGAGGAGACGTTGACAAATCAGGGATTCCTGACAGAACGGCTCCTGGAAAATGCGGAAACTATTGCAGCGGATGCAAGGATCCACTATATACACCTTACGGAAAATGCCGGAATTGCGGCGAATACCAATCAGGCATTACCCTATGCAAGGGGAGAATATATCGGCCTGCTGGATCATGATGATGTATTGACACCGAATGCTCTGTATGAGATGGCAGATGCTATTACCAAAGCAAATGACAGAGGTGTCAGAGTTGCATTCGCTTATTCGGATGAAGACAAATGCAACGGGGATGAGACAAAATATTACGATCCCAACCATAAAGAAGACTTTAATTACGATTTAATCCTGAGTAATAACTATATCTGCCATTTTCTGGTGATGGATGCAGATCTGATGAAGAAACTGGCCTTCCGGCCAGAATGCGACGGTGCCCAGGACTATGATCTGGTGCTGCGGGCAGTGTCAGAGGTGCTGGCTGCGGATGGCCGCTCCGGGGAGGAGAGAATTCTTCATATTCCCAGAGTGCTGTATCACTGGAGATGCCATGAAGCATCTACAGCAGCCAATCCCCACAGCAAGAAATATGCTTACGAAGCGGGGCTGCGTGCACTGCAGGATCATGCGGCAGAACGTGGGATCCCGGCAAAGGCAGAGGAGACCAGACATGTAGGATTTTATCGGTTACAATATACAGAGGTATTACAGGAGAGACCGGATGTGGCTGCCGTAGGTGGCAGAGTGCTGTCCGGGAAAAACCGCGGCAGGATCGCCGGCGGCAGAATGACTGCGGACGGAAAGGTGTTCTACGAGGGACTGCCGAAGGACTTTGGCGGTTATCTTCACCGGGCGGAGCTGTCCCAGGATGCAGAAGCGTTAGACCTTCGCTGCATCAGGATCCGGTCAGCTGACAGGGAATTGTTTGAAAAAATCGTGGGAGTGCCTTATACGGAAGTAGTAAGAGGTCCGGAACAACAGCCGGTATTTGACAGCTCCACACTGCCTGCCGGGGCAGATATCCGGCTTTTAAGTCTGCAATTATCGGAAGCATTACGAAAACGGGGAAGACTGCTGTATCTGCCGGAGTATCCGGAGAAATGGGAGAGACTATGAAGGAAGTAACCGTCGTTATACCCAATTACAACGGAATGAAATATTTACCGGAATGCATGGCTTCCCTGTGTCAGGGACAGGAAAATGCACCGGAATATGAAGTGCTGATCATAGACAATGGTTCTGCTGACGGGAGCGTGGAATATCTGGACAGCGAATGGTGTCGCAAAAAAGAGGCACCGGCAGAAGAGGGGGGAAAACCGCAGGTGCGTCTGATTGCCCTGCCGGAGAACACCGGCTTCTGTCATGCGGTGAATCTGGGAATCCGGGAGGCACGAAGCTCCTATGTGATCCTGTTGAACAACGATACCAGAGTAGAAGCTGGATTTGTGAAAGGACTGTATGATGCCATTCGGAAGGATGAAAAGATCTTTTCCGTCAGCGCCAAAATGCTTATGTGGGATAAACCAGAGCTGCTGGATGATGCGGGAGACCGCTACTGCGTTCTGGGATGGGCATATTCCCGGGGAAAAGGCCGGCCTGCTGTGGATTATGACAAGAATGTCAGCATATTCTCAGCCTGTGGCGGAGCGGCAATTTACAGACGTCAGGTATTTGAGGAGATCGGCTATTTTGACGAAGCGCATTTTGCTTATCTGGAAGATCTGGATATCGGTTACCGTGCCCGGATCTACGGCTATGAGAACCGGTACGAGCCGACGGCATCCGTTCTGCATTACGGCAGTGCTTCTACGGGATCCCGCTACAATTCCCGGAAAACGGAACTTTCTTCTTCCAATAATATCTATGTCATCGGCAAAAATATGCCGCTACTACAGTGGATCCTGAATCTGCCGTTCTTTTTGCTTGGATTTGGCATAAAATTTCTGTTTTTTTGTAAGAAGAGAATGGGAAAACTATATTTAAAGGGATTGGCCGAAGGGTGGAAACGTACCGTGGGTCCTGTGGGAAAGCAGGCAAAGGTGCACTTTCAATGGAGCCATCTATGGAATTATGTGAAGATTCAGTGGCAATTATACCTGAATGTTTTTCGAATTCTTATGAAATCTTAAGAAATCGCTTCATAAATTCTTAAGTTGAGAAAAAACCACCGTTATTGTAGAATGAAATCGTTGAAAAGAAGCTTTTCGGACTTAAAGATTGGGTGACCCGTATGATAAAAGACAACCAGAAAGTCTTTAACAGGCTTCTTGTGATAATAGATGCGCTGATCACGGCAGTATCTTTTGTCCTTGCCTATTATATCAAATTTTATATCTTAAATGACGGTCCGGGGATCGGTGTCCTGCCGGTGCAGGATTATTATATGCTGCTTCCCTTTATTGTACCCGGTTATATGTTCCTGTATTACCGGTGCAGTGTGTATTCCCCGAAGCGTACGGTTCGCCGCAGACATGAGATATACAGTATCCTGCAGGCGAATACCATTGGCCTGGCGGCTTTGATCATTATTTTATATATGATCATCCGTGAGATCAATTTTTCACGATCCGTCATGGCAATTTTTTATATCCTGAATGTTTTTCTGACTTCCGTATTCCGTATCATCATGCGCAAGGCATTGCGTTCCATACGGAAAAAGGGGTACAACCTGAAGCACATTTTGCTGGTAGGTTATTCCCGGGCGGCGGAGGAATATATCGACAGAATCCTCAGCAATCCCCAATGGGGATATGTAGTGTGTGGTATTCTGGATGAGCACATCCCGGGCGGCACGACCTATAAGGGAGTGAAAGTACTGGGAACGCTTGGTAACCTGGAATACATCCTTCCGGAGAACAAGCTGGATGAAATCGCGATCACGCTTTCCCTGAAGGATTATGATTATCTGGAAGGTGTGGTGGATATCTGTGAGAAATCCGGGGTGCACACCAAATTCATTCCGGATTACAGCAGTCTGATCCCCAGCAGACCCTATACGGAGGATCTGATGGGATTACCGGTGATCAATATCCGGTATGTACCGCTGACGAACACAGGCAATATGGTGATCAAGCGGGCAATGGATATCGTTGGTTCCATTTTCGGTATCATTATTACCTCACCGATCATGCTCATATCAGCAATTCTGGTAAAGCTGTCCAGCCCGGGACCGGTGATCTTTAAGCAGGAACGGGTAGGACTTCATAATAAGCCGTTTTATATGTACAAATTCCGCAGCATGGCAATGCAGACGGCGGCGGAAGAGAAAAAGGGCTGGACGGTACGCAATGACCCCAGAGTCACCGGTATCGGTAAGATTCTCAGACGTACCAGTATCGATGAACTTCCCCAGCTGTTCAATATCTTAAAAGGAGATATGAGTCTGGTCGGTCCCAGACCGGAAAGACCGCAGTTTGTGGAAAAGTTCAAGGAAGAGATTCCCCGTTACATGGTAAAACATCAGGTACGGCCGGGACTGACCGGATGGGCACAGGTGAATGGCTTGCGCGGTGATTCCTCCATCAAGAAGAGAATCGAATATGATATTTACTATATTGAGAACTGGACCATTGGATTTGATATCAAGATCATTCTTATGACGTTCTTTACAGGATTTATCAATAAAAATGCTTATTAGTACAAGGAGAAGACAAGATGGCAACAAATTCTAACAACAATGGCGGCAATGGTCAGAGACCTGCCGGAAGCGGAAGAAAACCTTCCGGAAGCGCACAGAGACCTACAGGACAGAGATCCGCCGGAAGCGGTCAGAGACCTGCCGGCAGTGGACAGAGAACCGGAGCTGCGAACGGACAGAAGAGAATGTCTGCCAAACAGCGTGCAGCCAAGAAGAGAAGAAAGGTTATCATCTTTGGCGTAGAGATCGTAGTGATCCTGTTCATGGTAGCAGTATTGTATCTGGTAATGACTCATACCAGCAATGAGGGCCCCAAGGTAACCGTTCTGGAGACAGAAGAACTTCAGATTCCCGAAGAGGTGCAGCAGGATGAAACTATGAAGGGCTATATGAACATTGCCCTGTTCGGTGTGGATGCCACCAAGGAAAGCCTGTTGTACAAGGGCAGCCGAAGCGATAGTATCATGATCGCCAGCATCAACATGGATACCGGTGATATCAAACTGGTCAGCGTGTATCGTGATACGTACCTGAATACCGGTACGGATTCCTACCAGAAATGTAATGCCGCTTATTCCTATGGCGGAGCAGAGCAGGCGGTTAAGATGCTGAACATGAATCTGGATATGGATATTACGAACTTTGTGACCGTAGGCTATAAAGGACTGAGCGAAGTGATCGACGGTCTGGGCGGTATCTATATTGATGTGGACTCTGAGGAGATCAAGCATATCAACAACTATCAGATCGGTATTGCAGAAGTTTTGAAATGCGATTATACACCGGTAACTGAGACCGGTATGCAGCTGTTGAATGGTCTGCAGGCTACTGCTTACTGCCGTATCCGTTATACCGCTGGTAACGACTTTAAGCGTGCTGCCCGTCAGCGTGAAGTCATTCAGGCAATCGAAGATCAGGCAAAGAAAGCAGATTATGCAACATTGTCCAAGGTATTCAACAGTGCCATTGACGACATTTACACCAGTCTGGATTCCAAGGACATCCTGGATCTGCTGAGCAATATTTCAAATTATCGCATAGTGGACGAGGGAGGTTTCCCCGAAGAGACCATGCGTGACACCGGCAATATCGGTGCAAAGGGAAGCTGTGTTATTCCGGTAAATCTCGAAAGCAATGTAGTATGGCTGCATCAGTTCCTGTTTGATGATGCCAACTATTCCGTAACCAGCAACGTGAAGGAATACAGCAATAAGATTGAATCTGACACATCACCTTATATGAATAAGTAAGAAACAGTGTATAGAGTAAAGCAACAGGAATACAAGGGAGTCTTCCGGAATCTGCCGGGGCTCCCTTGTGCATTACCCAGAAGGTTATAAGCCTTTTGGACAGTAGGAAAAGGCTTGTGCCGCAATAAGAGTTAAAGTATAATGAACCAGAGATTGGAAAAGTGAGGAGCGCTCTGACATGGAGATAGATGTGATCATTCCCCTGTATAAGCCGGGAAAAGAATTATTTACATTATTGGATAAACTGGGCAGTCAGAGCGTACCGGTACATCAGGTGATTCTTCTGAATACAGAAGAAAAATATTTTGAACAGCTGATCTACGGGATCAGATTTCTGGAAACCTATCAGAATATCAAGGTATACCATGTATCCAAAAGAGAGTTCGATCATGGCGGTACGAGACGGATGGGAGTAAAAAAGTCTTCCGCGGATGTCTTCGTGATGATGACACAGGATGCCATGCCGAAAGATGACAGGCTGATCGAAAAACTGGTGGAACCCCTGCAGGGGGAAGTGGCGGTGGCCTATGCGAGACAGCTGCCCAGAGAGGATTCGACACCGGTGGAGAGCTATACCAGAGAATTTAACTATCCGGCAAAGTCCCGGATCAAATCGGCAGCAGACCTGGACAGCCTGGGGATCAAGACCTTTTTCTGCTCCAATGTCTGTGCGGCCTATCGCCGGGAGATCTATGAGGAACTGGGCGGGTTCGTCAGACATACGATATTTAATGAAGATATGATCTATGCGGCAAAGGCGGTGGAAGCAGGATACTCTGTGGCTTATGCGGCGGATGCGCAGGTGGTGCATTCTCATAATTATACCAACGGGCAGCAGTTCCACAGAAACTTTGACCTGGGAGTATCGCAGGCAGAGCATCCCGAGATTTTTGCAGCATATCCTTCGGAGTCCGAGGGAAAACGAATGGTGAAAGATGTGACGGTATATTTGCGCAACAACCATATGTCTGCCGGATTGCCCCATTTTTATATGCAATGCGCCTGTAAATATGCAGGTTATTTACTGGGAAAGAACTATCGCAGGCTCCCGAAAAAATGGGTACTTGCCTTTACTTCCAACAAGGAATACTGGAAACAGAACAGAAAGGATGTATGACTATGTGTGGTATTGTAGGTTATATTGGAACAGAACAGGCAGCACCGATCATTCTGGACGGTCTGTCCAAGTTGGAATACCGTGGATATGATTCCGCAGGTATGGCGATTTTTGACGGTGAGAAGATCAACACCAGAAAAGCAGTGGGAAGACTTAAGGTTCTGGAGAACCTGACCCACGGCGGAGAGAATATGAAAGGAACCTCCGGTATCGGACATACCCGTTGGGCAACTCACGGAGCTCCCAGCGATATCAATTCTCATCCGCATATGAACAATGCGGGAACCATTGCCGTGGTACACAACGGCATTATCGAGAACTATATTCCCCTGAAGAAAAAGATGCAGGATAAGGGGTATCAGTTCGTATCCGAGACTGATACCGAGGTATTGGCACATCTGTTAGACTATTATTACAAGGGAAATCCTCTGGAAGCCATCACGAAGGTGCTTCATCGTGTGGAAGGCTCTTATGCGCTGGGGATCATGTTTGCAGATCAGCCGGATAAGATTTTTGCAGCCCGCAAGGACAGCCCGCTGATCGTAGGAAAGAGCGACAACGGCAGCTTTATCGCTTCCGATGTTCCTGCGATATTGAAATATACCAGAACCGTATATTATGTAGACAATCAGGAAGTTGTGGAATTACAGCAGGGTAGTCTGCGTTTCTTCTCCGTGGATGAGGAAGAGATCGAGAAGCAGCCGGTGACCATTGACTGGGATGCCAATGCGGCAGAAAAGGCTGGATATGAGCACTTCATGCTGAAAGAGATCTATGAGCAGCCGAAGACCATCAACGATACCATCTCTCCGAGAATCAAGGATAATGATATTGTGATCGAAGAGTTGAACATGAGTGATGAAGAGATCAAAGAGATTACGAAGATCCATATTGTGGCCTGCGGCTCCGCATATCATACCGGAGTTACCGCAAAATATGTGATCGAGGGTCTGGCAAGAATCCCGGTAGAAGTGGATGTGGCCAGTGAATTCCGTTATCGTGATCCGATTCTTCAGAAGGGTAATATGGTCATTGTCATCAGCCAGTCCGGTGAGACGGCAGATACTCTGGCAGCACTGAGAGAGTCCAGGGAAAGGGGCTTCAAGGTACTGGGCATTGTCAATGTGGTGGGAAGCTCCATTGCCAGAGAGGCAGACAGTGTTATGTATACCTGGGCAGGTCCCGAGATCGCAGTGGCTACCACCAAGGCTTACAGTGCACAGCTAACTGCACTTTACATGTTGGCTATGAAATTCGCCAGGGTACGTGGTACTATTGATCAGGAGAAGTTCGCCGGTATGCTGACAGATTTAAGATGCCTGCCGGATCAGATCGAACTGCTTCTGGGACAGAAGGAGAAGATCCAGCATTTTGCCAACCGTTACGTGGGAGCAAGAGATATCTTCTTCATCGGACGCGGTATTGATTACGCGATTTCACTGGAAGGATCCTTGAAACTGAAGGAGATCTCCTATATTCATTCCGAGGCTTATGCAGCTGGAGAACTGAAGCATGGTACGATTTCTCTGATCGAAGATGGTACGCTGGTAGTGGCTTTGGCAACCCAGCCGGATCTGTTCCAGAAGACCATCAGTAATATGGTAGAAGTAAAAGCAAGAGGAGCCTTTGTTATGGCAGTCACCATTGAAGGCAACAAGGCCATTGAGAAAGCGTCGGATTATGTAATATACATCCCCGAGACCAATCCGTACTTTACCAATTCTCTGGCAATCATTCCTTTGCAGTTGTTCTCCTACTATGTGGCAGTGGGACGCGGCTGTGACGTGGATAAACCCAGAAACCTGGCAAAATCCGTTACTGTTGAGTAGAGTGTAATAACTTACCCATAGAGAGACTGCTTGCAGGCAGAACAGACTCTCTGTTTTTTCAGGATTCATAATTGCTTCAGAAAGTTATCACAATTCGGACACAATTGACGGATATACTGTGTTCATAAGGTGAGAGGAAGAAATGAAACAGGTAATGGTAAAAAGAGTTTCTCACTTGCAACAGGATAGGAGGAAGCAATATGTACGAGAATGATAATTTTTCCGGTTACGGAACCGGCAATGAAAATACAACCGGTACATTCAGTGGAGCAGATCTGAATGAGACAAGAACAGAAAACAGTTATGGCTATGAAAATCATAGTACTACCCAGAGTGCAGCAGGAAGCACGAATGGTTACACCACTTATCAGATGGGCGGAACCACAGGCAGCAACAATACGGAGCCTAAGAAAACCCAAAAACATGGCGGTTACTTCCGGAAGGCAATGGTAAGTGTCAGCCTGGGATTGTTCTTCGGACTGTTCGCAGGAATCGGTTTCTATGCAGTACAGCAGGGAACCGGGATGTTTACGACCAGCACAGATACCGCAGTGGTAGATGAGATCGCTTCTGAGGCAACGACAGAAAGTACCCAGAGTGCACAGCTGGCTACCAATGTTACTTATGTAGAGTCCGATGTATCCAATGTGGTAGAAAAAGTAATGCCTGCCATGGTATCCATCGTAAATAACTTTACCGAGACAGCCAATGTCTTCGGACAGCAGTACACACAGGAAGAAGCAGCCAGTGGTTCCGGTATCATTGTAGGTAAGACCGATGATGAACTGCTGATCGTATCCAATAATCATGTAGTAGAGAGTGCAGATACTCTGACCGTTACTTTTATCGATGGCAGTGAAGCACAGGCACAGGTCAAAGGACTGGATTCCGACATGGATCTGGCAGTGATCGCAGTATCTTTAAATGATCTGAGTGATGATACCAAGAATGCTATTACAGTAGCAACACTTGGCAGCAGTGATGATCTGAAGCTTGGTGAGCCGGTCATCGCTATCGGTAATGCCCTTGGCTATGGTCAGTCTGTTACCAACGGTATTGTAAGTGCCCTGAATCGTGAGATCACTCTGGAGAACGGCTCTACCGGTACTTTCATCCAGACCAACGCAGCCATCAACCCCGGTAACTCCGGCGGTGCACTGCTGAACATGAATGGTGAGGTTATCGGTATCAACTCCAACAAGATCGGTGGTACTGCCGTAGAAGGTATGGGATATGCTATCCCGATTACTTCGGCAAGTCCTATCATTGCAGATCTGATGGAGCGTCAGACCAGAACCAAGGTAGCTGAGGATGAAGTCGGTTACATCGGCATCTTCCCGCAGGAAGTAACTTCCCAGATCTCCCAGATGTACAACATGCCGGAAGGTATCTATGTAGTATCTGTAGAGGAAGGCAGCGCTGCAGCCAATGCCGGTATCATGAAAGGTGATATCATTACCAAATTTGACGGCAGCAGTATCTCTTCCTACTCTGATCTGCAGAAAACTTTACAGTATTATGCGGCCGGTGATTCCGTAACCGTAACGGTACAGAGACCTCAGAACGGTGAATATGTATCCATCGAGCTGAATCTGACACTGGGCAGCAGACCTGCAAGCCAGAAATAAAGAAATAACAGGTAAATAAAAGGAAATGGAAAGAGACCCGGGCGAGACATATGGTTTTGCCCGGGTCTTGTAATATTTACCAAAATATGAATAGTTATAAATGGTTTAGAAAAACTTAACTTGTGCCCCGCTACTTCATTGAGTATAATAAGCGTAGGCAATGAGAAGTGTCAGACACGGGTATTATGCAATATGACTGCTTGCAGGCATTATTGCGTAATGGCCGGGGATGATAGGGCGAAGCCCGGATATCGAGGGAACACGAAGTGTTACCGAGATACACTGCGGAATAGTGGTAGGAAACAAAGAGGAGAATAACATGACAGATAATTATAATGATGATTATAGAGAAGTGATCCCTGAGGAGGAAAAAACAGAGACCGATGTGAGTGAAACTCAGGATAACGAAAAAAATAATGGAAACACACAGGTGGCGGATACTGCAAAAGAAAATTCCACCGAAAAAAAGTCAGAGGACAAAAAGGACAGCAGCGAATACGAAGATGTCTGCTTTATCTGCCGCAGACCGGAGAGCAAAGCCGGCAGAATGTTCAAGCTGCCCAACCATATCTGCATCTGCGATGATTGCATGCACAAGACCATGGAGACTGTGAGCCAGTTCGATTATCAGGGAATGTTGAACAATCCCAATGATTTCAACCAGTTTAACGGACAGAACGGATTCCCCAACATCAGTTTTGTGAATCTGGCGGATCTTCAGGGAGACGGCGGTATTCCCAACAAGCAGAAACTCAAGAAGAAAAAGAAGGCGGAAGGTCCCAAACCTGTATTCAATATCAAGGACATTCCGGCACCTCATAAGATCAAGGCCAGTCTGGATGAATACGTGGTAGGACAGGAAAAAGCCAAGAAGGTCATCTCCGTAGCAGTATACAACCATTACAAGAGAGTGGCCACTGACACTATGGATGAGATTGAGATCGAAAAGTCCAACATCCTCATGATCGGCCCCACCGGTTCCGGTAAGACCTATCTGGTAAAGACACTGGCAAAACTTCTGGATGTGCCTCTGGCTATTGCTGATGCCACCTCTCTGACTGAGGCCGGTTATATCGGTGATGATATCGAGAGCGTGGTATCCAAATTGCTGGCAGCGGCGGGCAATGACGTAGAAAAGGCGGAAAAAGGTATCATCTTCATCGATGAGATCGACAAGATCGCCAAGAAGAAAAACACCAACTCCCGGGATGTCAGCGGAGAGAGTGTACAGCAGGGTATGTTGAAGCTTCTGGAAGGTGCGGAAGTGGAGGTGCCGGTAGGTGCCAACAGCAAAAATGCCATGGTACCTCTGGCAACGGTGAACACCCGTAACATTCTGTTTATTTGCGGTGGTGCGTTCCCGGATCTGGACGAGATCATCAAGGAGCGCCTGACCAAGACCGCATCCATCGGTTTCAACTCAGAACTGAAGGATAAATACGATAAAGATACCGATATTTTATCCAAGGTGACTGTGGAGGATATCCGCAAGTTTGGTATGATTCCGGAATTTATCGGTCGTCTGCCAATCATTTGTACTTTACAGGGATTGTCAAAGGATATGCTGGTGAAGATCCTGAAAGAGCCGAAGAATGCGATTCTTAAGCAGTACCAGAAGCTGTTGGAGCTGGATGAGGTAAAACTGGAGTTCACAGACGATGCCCTGGATGCCATTGCCGAGAAGGCAATGAAGCGCGATACCGGTGCCAGAGCTCTGCGCTCCATCATCGAGGACTTCATGCTGGATATCATGTATGAGATCCCGAAGGATGATAACATCGGAAGGGTTACCATTACCAGAGAGTACATTGAAGGAACCGGCGGCCCCATCATCGACATCCGCAGCAATGAAATTCTGGAACAGGTGGAGAACCTGAAGCAGATTCCGGTGGAAGAGAAATAAATTGAGAGTTAGTGAAATACATTGGCAAAATCCACGAACTCCCGGAGCATGC
>ERZ779842.2590-NODE-2590-length-11936-cov-2.513930_pt1 | contig 11936 bp, 23 predicted proteins | sample MGYA00511095_ERZ779842 | MGnify/ENA primary metagenome ERZ779842 (study PRJEB29588, sample SAMEA2154036) | human gut metagenome | biome: human gut; feature: human-associated habitat; material: faeces | place: Denmark | collected 2008/2010 ... | reverse complement strand
CTTTATACTTAATCCCAAATAGCTAAATTATCTCATGATTACGCAGCGCTTGATAAAACTTATAAATGATAAAAATAATATACAGGAGAAAATAATATGGTCTGGTTTATAATTTTTTTACTATTACTTTTTACATTTCCACCACTTGCAATAATTGTGTTGTTAATTGGTTTAGCTTATATGGTATTTTGTAAAAAGTAGCAATGTAAAAAGTGGCATCAGCTTGTAAAAAAGGGTGACTTTTTATACTTCTTAAGGGATTGATGCCATCCCATATCAAGACTTCACCGTTCTAGCATAGGTACTTAAATCCCGCAGGTTTGAACTACCCCCGCCCCTCTGCCAGCTGTAAAATTCGGATGTCAGTAAAGTTGACATCCGGGAGTTTTCGCCATGGAGGGCGAAAATTAGAGAGAAAAGGCCGTCCAATAGGATTATTATTGAACGGTCTTTTAAATTAGCAGTAAAAACTAATTTGTCTGAATGTAGAATACCACAGATCAAGGACGGTTTTGCTACGTGCTTCAATGATTTGCATAAATACCCGCAACTGTCTTTCTGGAATTTTGGAGTTGTTATTGCATAAAAGGCACTTGCCATTTTTTGTAATCCATATTTTTGTAGCGTTGGGAGAGGGAACGCCTTTGGCAATATGAACATGAACAGGTTCCAACGGATCGTTTTCATTTACCCAGAAATAAACAGTGTATCCGGCGATTTTAAAAACCTGAGGCATCGTCCAGTCCTCCTTTAATACCGCCTTCTCGTGCCAGCTGTAAAATGATGTGAGCAACTGATTCTAATAATTCCTGAAAATAATGAATATCTTCTTGTGAAAATCCTTCGACATTTTCCCATTTGTACTCAGGAAGCCAGCAGGTAGCAGAATGAAAACCGCCATATACAGGTTTTTCAATCCGTACTTCGACCTTTTCTTTTCCAGAATCTTCGAGGGTTTCAGAATGAACAATTTCGGTGCCATCATTTAAGGTCATAAATGGATATAACATAATAACAAGTCATCCTTTCTTGCGCAATGAATGATTATCTTTTATAATAGTATCAAAATTTAGTAATAAATCAATAGCAGGGGATACGGCGTTCATTTTAAAATTTTGAATGGATTTATCCATATCAGCTAATGTTTTGGCAGAAATAGTATCAGGTTTATTGTGCATTAGCAGATTGCCTCCAACTTTTTATACATATATTTTGCCCCATTTCTATTTAAAAGTCAATAAAGTTGACTTTCAGGAGTTTTCGCCAAAAATGGCGGGAAGTAGGGATACAGTGTACCGCAAAAAGACCTTGCATATTTAAGACCAGAATGATATATTATAGGTATAAAGAAGGTGACACCGATAGACGGTTGATCCTGTTACAATTGATTAACTACAAAGATAGCCGCTCAAACTTTCGCAGAGTTCAAGGCGGTTATTTTTGTGTCTTATTACTATCTTTACCAAGAGTGTATCCTAATCCGAAGCAGGTTAAGCCAAAGCTCAACAGTGCAATTACTTCTTCTATAGTCATTGGCACAAGCCCTCCTTTCCATTGGATTCCTTTGCAGGTTTCTATGTAATCAGAGGGTCACAGTCCCTCTGGTGAAGGACCAACCGCCTACCGTGTTATGGTGGCACCCATGGTATTATTGTAACATAGGATGGGGAGAATTGGAAAGCTTTTTATCGCAAGCTTCTGTTTTTCTGGTCAGTGTAGAAATGAAGCAGCTTATACCCTATACAGAAACACACGTATTCATTTAAGTTTTAACTACCCCGACCGACATACACCTAGGCAGCAGAGGGCAAAAAAACAGCTATAAGCTTTAAGCCTATAGCCTGTAAGATCATCATATAAAATTTAAGGGTACAGCCGTTTATTTGACTGTACCCATTTTTTTACGCCTCTGCCATTATGTAATTGACGGCTTTCTCTGCTTTACTGGCTGCACTCACGATAAACTTATTGTCATTTTTCAAAACCTGTAACCAATTCTGAATATAGGCAGCGGAATTTTTGAAAGTCTGCGGCGTTTCAATTCCTAACTGATTTAAAATTATTGCACTGCCTAACTCTGCTACTAATTCCTCTTTACTGTATGTTTCACTTCCGAACATTGCAGCAGCTCCCGTTGTCAGTCTGTCTAATCTGGTCTTATATCCTGTACTGTGAACCATTTCATGAAAGAGTGTACTATAAAATTCATTAGCAACTGTATACTGTTCCTTGCATGGCACTTGGATATAATCACCGGCAGGGCTGTAAAAAGCATCATTTGTTATAACTTCCTTGATCTGGATGTGTTCCCGTTCCTTGTATGCCTCTTTTATTCTTTCTGCCTCTGCGATAGGTTCAATATCATTTAACTTTACATCTTCCAGAGGCTTTACACCTTCCACCTGTGAAATATGAAATACGTTGTAATATCTCAGTAGTGGTATCTGCTTTATCTCTGTTTCACCATCTGCATTAGTTTCCTCATATGGTTGTAACTTCCAGAATGTAACGAAAGAAGCCTTTTCACCTTTACGGATACGCCCGCCCGACTCTTGCCACTGCTTGTAAGTCGCCCACTCACCAGACTTTTCAAGAAGTATTTGATTCATTAATGAATAGGGCTTTTTGCTGATCCGATTAAATGCACCTTTGTTGCTGCCACTCCAATTTTTTTTCCATGGTATGATACCTTTTTCCAGTTCTGCGATGATCCTGTCTGTTACCATCTGATATACATTGCCGTTTGCCATTGTGTTTACCTCTTTTCGTGTGTGCTGTTTTATTTGATAAGTTAATAGTACACTTAAATGTACTTATAGTAAATGGTAATAGTACACAAAAGTATTCGATTAGAATTAGAAGAAGTACACAAAAATATACTTTTAGTCAATAAAAAAGCTCTTCTGTATATTTAGAAGAGCTTACAATTAAATATTATTTTCTGGTGGTATATATTCCATTATATCACTAGGCTGACAATCTAATATTTCACATAAATACATAATAGTATCAACGGCAACATTTGTATTATTGTTTAGCCTATTTATAATAGTCGGGGAAATATTATAAGTTTCTCTTAGTTCTCTTTTTTTAATTCCTTTTTCTGCCATAAGATCAAATAACTTCTTATAACTGATATTTCCTTTATATTGCTTTTCACGTTCACCCATAAAAAAACACCTCCGCATATATATTGTATCTTAAAGTGTTCAAAAAGTAAAGAGGTGCATTTACATGTATACTTTTGTGTACTTTTCATAAAGAATAAAGTACATTATTGTATACTTTTACTATTTACAAATAAGTACACAATAATGTACAATAAGGTCACAAGGTTGATACAGAGCAACACCGATAAGCCCGAAAAGCTTAGAACTTCAAAACCATATACCTGTGACCGTGTACGAAGAAGAAAACAGGAATAGTCAGGAAGATGATTGAAGCGGTTAGCTCTTAATCAACTAACCAATATCAAACAGCAGACCAAATAGGAGGGTAAACCTTATGTGTAAAACATTAAATCAGTTAGAAAACGTAGTAGCAGACTACAGAAGTCTTAAAGCTTTAGCAGAAGAATTAAATGAGCAGTTAAAAGCATTAGAACGTGACATGCTTGATTATCTGGACAGCAACGAGAAGTTATCCGAAACAGGTTCCAATTTTACTGTAAAAGTAAGCACCTGTGAACGCCGTACACTGGACAGCAAGAGACTTGAAGCAGACCTTGGAAGCCTTGCAGATTACCAGAGAGTAAGCCAGTACCGCAGATTATACGTTAAGTAAATATAAGAAATCCTTCCCACTCTGCAAAGGGTGGGAGGGTAGAAAGGTGGGGCAGACAATGACAACTAAAGCAGAAGAATATAAGGCATTGGAACAGATCAAAAAGATTGTTTCCGCACTGGGAGCAGACAGCTACATAGCAATAGCATTTGAGGGCTGTTTTGAAGTAGCAGAGGGCAATATTGATAATGATTTTGCTTGTAGCATGAAGCAGAGGGCAGAGAGTGCAGAACGCCAGGCACAGCAGAAAATTAAAGAAGCCGAAGCGAGCAAAGCAGAAGTAAAGCGGTTAGAGGGTATCAACAAAGAGATGCGCCGAGATCTGGAAGGTACGGAACAGACACTTGCAAATGAGCGTAAGCAGAACGCCGAAGAGATCAGCAGATTAAACGGTATCATCTCAGAATGTCACAGAGATTTAGAGGGTACAGGGCAACAGATAGCAGACCTTAAGGCTGAAATTATCCGTTTAAAAGCCCAGGTGTATGATTTGACTTTTTAAATACAATACCCGCCCCGGAGGTTACGAGGGCAGAAGGAGCAAATATGTTATACAGGGTAGCATTTAACAAGATCGGTGCAGAGTACACCAGATGTTTTACAGATCGGGCAGAACGTGACAAGTTCGCCGAAGATATGAGAAAAGCCGGTTACAAGGTTCACACATGGGAATAGGAGGTACAGCACAATGGTATTAAAGGATGAAAAGGGTACACGCCTTTATCCTGTATGCAGTTGGGAACGTAATCAGCATAAATTATATGCTACTCAGGTTCGTATACAGAATGAAGTATCAGATGCCGAGATTTTAGGAGAGAAAGCCCCGTATGGTGCATTGGAACGTATAAATATTGCTGTAAAAGCGTTTGACGCTCACGTAATCAATGGGATTGTATATGCACCTTATGAGATAGGGCAGATGATTAAAAACTATATCTGGGCTTATGATTTAAGACATTAGCACCGTACTTAAGAGTACGCAGCAGTTTAGGGAGGTTACACAAGTATGAATTTATTTATAGCATTATGTATCTTTGCGGGCGGTTATGCCTGCCACATGGCTACAGATGAAATAAAAGAAGCATTTAAGGAGGAATAAAGAAATGAAGGAAGCAGTATTAAAGAACTTGGATGAAGAGACAGTAAAGGTATTATCAACCAAATTGAAGGTATGGCAGAAGTTTGACATGTTAAGCAATCCTTGCAAGAGTTCACTTATTTTGGAATCGGACACTTGTAGAACTGAAATTCCATTAAATCCAGACGGAAGTGTTAAGTGGTTTGACGATAGCAAGCTTGTAAGACATAAAGAGCCAGAAAACCAGAAGCCTAAAAGTTCAAAGAATGTTATGGACTTTTTTAACAAGGATTACATAGACATTATGCATCTTCTTACTTCTTACGCTATGGATGGTTTTGCTGATTTGCCAGACAGAATTTTTGACTGTCTTTCAGATGGTTATGACGATGAAGAGTACCGGGAAGAAGTTATAAATGGTTTAACGGAGTTGCTGGTAATGTGCGGTACGCCTATGTTAGGTGTTGTTATGGAAAAACTCTGTGAACGTATCGAAGAATTAGAAGCTTAATATTCAAAGGAAGTGACGGTACAGCCGTGGGGCATTCAGTTGCCCGCTCCCATTACGCTATAGCAGATGAAAAAATAAAGGAGATATGAAAGATGAAAGCACTTTTAATTGATGTACAGAGGGGTGTTGTAGAATATGTGGACCCGAGAGGATTAATTGACTTTTACCGCCTGATTGACTGCGACCTGATTGATATTACTTGCCGGGAAATCAACAGAAAGAGATACGACATAATCTGTGATGATTGCGGTTGGTTCAGAGATGATGTTAAGTTTTCTGCCGTGACAGCCTATGGAAATCCAGTATTAGTAGGGAATTTGATTATAACAGGAGAAGCAGACGCAGACGGAGATCAGACGGATTTACAGCCACAGGATATACAGCATTTACTTGATAACATTCATAAGGTTCGTACCCTGAGATACCCCAAGGGATATTGGATGCTTTGCAATGTAAGTAACTAGGGAAATATAAAGCCTCTGCTGTCTGGAATGGATGGCAGAGGGAACACATAGGGAGATCATATCATGGCTATTGTAATCACAGATGGAAAGTATTATTTTAAGTCTGGAAACAAGTATGCAAGAACACAAAATACAGAAGAAGCAGCCACATTTCCAAAAAGGGAAGATGCTATACAATTTATGTGGAATGATGTAGACGAGACAAAGTTTTTTTATGTCTACGATACGGAAACACAAGAAAATTTATGGCAGTGGATCAGCCGGGAAGAAGCTCAGAAGATGATGAAAGCTAGAGACTATAAAAGTGCAGAGCTAAAGCGAAATAAGCCTAAAAAGGTATGCCGTAGGAATTATTCAGACGATACACGCAAGTTAATTTATATCCATGCTAAAGGCAGATGTGCATTGTGTGGACGCAAAATAACTCTGGACGAAATGACGCTGGATCACATTGAACCGCTTGCAATGGGCGGAGCTGATGCCGTGGAGAACCTGCAGGCATGTTGTCTGGCATGTAATCGCTTTAAAAGCAATATTCTTCCATTGGACTTTATGCAGAAGATTACAGATATTTTCTTATACCAGATGGAAAAAGAAATTAGATGGAAAATCTTTTTAAAGCCGCTGTACTGGATGCTTATTAGATATGCAAAGGCAGAGGCAGCTAATCAATAAGGGAAGGGAGTTATAAATTTATGGAAAGTATTATTCATGCAATCTTTGCTCAGGTCACAGGCGGAGAGCAGAAAGAAACGGAAGAGATAAATACATATAATAAGGAAGTGGAAGAAATTTTAGAACCCTTAAAGGGAACAGAAAACTTTGATACAGTAGCCTCTGCCGTATTGGAAGCTGGTGGATGCGGTCAGGCATTAGGCTTTACTCAGGGCTTTAAATGTGGTGTACTGCTGATGTTGGAATGTATGAAGTAGGTTCCTTGCTTATTTGGTGTGGATTGGGTATAATGTAGTCAAAGAAATCATCATGCAAAGAAAGAGGATATTATATTTATGAACTTTGATCAGTTATTTGAAAAACAAAAGATATTTGAACAGGGGAAAAAGAACATTGATAATATCACTCTTTCTTCTTATGAAAAAGACTTTGAATTAACCTTTACGCACAATTCCACAGCTATTGAGGGAAATACTTTAACCTTGATGGAGACAAAAGTTGTCCTGGAAGATGGCATTTCTGTTGGTGGCAAGGAATTAAGGGAGATTTATGAGGTAGTTAATCATAAGAAAGCATACAGGTATGTAAAGCGTTGCATTGCAGAGGGTAAGCCATTAAGCGAAACAATAGTAAAAGACATTCATGCTATCTTGACGGAAAACATTATTATAGGCGGCATATATAGAAATCAGGAAGTGCGTATTAGTGGAGCAGGACATACACCACCGGCAGGAAATGAAATGTATAGGCAGATCAAAGATTTTTACTCTGACCTGGATTGGAAAAAGAAAGCATTAAATCCAATTGAGTATGCGGCATGGACACATGCGGAGTTTGTCCGGATTCACCCGTTTATAGACGGAAATGGTAGAACATCACGCCTCATTATGAACTATCAATTGATGGCAGCTAAATTTTTACCCGTTTCCATAGCAAAAGAAAACAGACTGGATTATTATAATGCATTAGAAGAATATGCAGTAAATAAAAATCTGGTTCCTTTTACGGAATTAATAGCAACATTGGAAGATGAACAATTAAACGCTTATATCAGGCTGATAAAGTAAGGGAATTAATATGTGCTTTTATTGTAAAGGTGAAATGAAACCAAGTAGAACTACGCATGTGGTAACTTATAATAATTGCGTGATCGTGATTAAAAATGTTCCATGTAAAGAATGTGTGCAGTGCGGAGAAGTGGAATTTTCAGATGAAGTCATGCAGCATTTGGAAACCATTGTAAATCATGTAAAAGCCTTAATGCAGGAAGTTTCAGTTGTAGATTATTCTAAGGTAGCATAATGTTACTTTACGGGGGTACTTATTTGGAAAAATCATATACTGTAGACGATATTTACGCTCTTCCAGACGGAAAGAGAGCCGAGCTAATAGACGGAAATCTTTACATGATAGCTCCGCCAAGTACAAGGCATCAGTTAATAATGAATGACATTAATATAGCAATTTATAACTATATTAAATCTAAAGGTGGAAAATGCAAAGTAATTCCAGCTCCCTTTGCTGTATTCATGGAAAATGCAGAAGGAAATATAAATTATGTAGAGCCTGATATTTCTATAATATGCGATCCAGATAAGCTGAATGATAAAGGCTGCAATGGTGCACCAGATTGGATTATAGAAATAGTATCTCCTTCTAGTCGTAAAATGGATTATATTACAAAAACAAACCTGTACATGAACGCAGGAGTAAAGGAATATTGGATTGTAGACCCAATGAGGGAAATAGTAATGGTTTATAAGGCATCTGAGGATGCTGTACCTGTTTTTTCAAGATTTGGTGAGAAAATCAAGGTTGGAATTTATGACGATCTGGAGATAATTGTGGAGTAAAACAAAATAAAAGGAAGTGAAATCAATGCCAGAAGCTAAGAGAAAAATTATTATGTTGTTTTCGAGAGAAATGAAAAGAATCTTTGGCGAGAATTTAAAGAAAGTAATACTGTATGGTTCTTATGCAAGGGGAGATTATACGGAAAATTCTGATATAGATATTATGGTATTGACTACGCTTACAGATGCGGAAATAGAGAAAATAGAAGCCCAGATTTATGACGTGGCATTTGATTTTTTAATGGATTACGGCGTAGATATTAGCGTTGTAATCAAAAATGAAAATCAATTCAATTATTGGCTTGGAGCGTTGCCGTTCTATGATAATGTGCAAAGGGAGGGTGTTGTACTTAATGGATAATAGACAGGAAGAACTAAGCCGTTACAGGATACAAGAGGCAAAGGATAGTTTGGATTTTCTGAACTGGTTATAAAAGTGAAAGGCGGTGGAAAGGAATGGAAGGCATGAGCGAAAGCGAACTGATTGCTGTATTAATCGATAAGTACACTGATTTACAGCGAATCAAAAAAGCAAACGGCGGAGTAGAAAACGCAGAACTTGATTATCAGATTAAAGTAACCACTGCGAAATTAGCTTCTATGAAGGTAAATGTAGAAGATTTAACTTTATAATCCGTCCGGGTTCAGGGGCAAGGGATATAAAAATTCCTTGCTCTTTTTATGCCTAAAATACAGGAGGCACGGAAACTATGTATCATAGGGAAGTATGCTTAGGGAAGTATCTAGTATGACGGCAGAAGAGAAATTTTCTGTCGTTGATAGTGGGTATTATTGAAAATCACATGTATATGTGATTTTGATTAAAGTTTCTTTGCTTACTTTCTTTTCAAAGAAAGTAAGGCAACCCCATTAGGCTTCGGGCAGGTAGATGTGGTGGGGGAGACCCTCGACGTAGATGGGGGTGAGTTCGGCCTGGACGAGGGGCAGGGCGTAGGCCAGGAACTCGTCGGTCATGGCGGTGTGGTCGGCATTGACCCATTCCAGCGGGACCTTCTTTTCCAGGTTGGCGACCTCACTGATAGGATGCAGGCTGGTGCCGCACTGGTACGGTGCGTTGGAGATGCGGTCCAGGGCGACCATCTCGCCGGTGTGGCCCTCAAAGGCGGCCTTGGCGGCGGCGTAGTCAGGCGCGGCGGCAAAGCGCTGGGTCACAGCAGCAAACTGCGCCTTGATCTCGTCCAGGTTCGGGCGCTGATAGGGCATCTCAGAAAATTTCATGAGCGTATTTCTCCTTTGTGCGTTTTGTAGGCATTATAACATAGAAGCGAAAAAAAGGCAAAGATATAAATAGATACAAAAAAACCTCCCTTGTGCAAAGGGAGGTGGCACGGCGAAGCCGTGACGGAGGGATTGTAACCTTACGTGGTAGACCGATTTGCAACGCAGACAGGACAATCCCCACCACTTCGCGGAGCCCCCTTTACACAAGGGGGTCTTTATGCGTCGTTAAATCCTGCGGTATCTCCGCTTCAAATTCTGCAGCAGCGCATGCTTGGGCCGGCTGCGGATCAATTTCCACAAAAAGCTGCTCAACGCGCGCTCCTCGCGGGCATCGGGGGCCTGGCCGCCGTAGACGCAGCGCTCCAGCAGGGCGCAGGTAGAGTGCCTTTTCCTGCTCGGTGGTGACGGTAAGCATATTACGCTTACGTATAACATCCGGTCCGTGATCCCGCAACAGAAAATCTGCATTTTTCGCTACTTTGTCTTATACTTCGCCAGTTGTGCACATGTGTTGGAATTTAACAATGCCACTTTTTAGCAAGTTGCCGCAAATTTTGAAAACGCACGGTTTTCATGTTTTGCAAAACGCCAATTTATGCCCACACAAGCAATTCAAAATTGACCACAGTAACTGTTATATGGTAGAATATGTCTATATATTATATGCTGCACCAGTGCCATTTTTAGGAGGGCCTTATGCAGAAAAATTTCACCCTAAAACGTATCGTCTGCCTCCTGGCAGCCCTTTGCCTGGCCGCCGGGCTGGTGGGCTGCGCCGATATGCCCGCCAGCAGCAGTGAGGAAAGCAGCCTGCCCACGATTTTGGTGGGCAGCGATGTCTACCCACCCTTTAACTATATTGGCGAGGACGGCGCCCCCACCGGCATCGATGTGGAGCTTGCCAAAGAGGCATTCCGGCGCATGGGCTACCGCGCCGAGTTTACCATCATCGACTGGGAGCGAAAGACCCAGCTGCTGGAAACCGGCGACATTGACTGCGTGTGGGGCAGCTTTACCATCAACGGACGGGAGGATGACTACCGCTGGGCCGGCCCCTACATGGCCAGCCGCCAGGTGGTGGCCGTAATGCCCGGCAGCGATATTGAAACCATTGCCGACCTGGAGGGCCGCACCCTGGCTGTGCAGAGCACCACCAAGCCGGAGGAACTGTTTCTGACCGACGCCTCCCTGCCCGCCCTGCGGGACCTCTACTGCTTTGAGGACCGGGAGCTGATCTACACCGCCCTGGGCAAGGGCTACGTGGACGCCATCGCCGCCCACGAAGTCTCGATCCTGCAGTACATGCAGGACTACAACACTGAGTACCGCATTTTGGACGAGCCTTTACAAGTGGTGAGGCTGGGCGTCGCCTTTGGCAAAAACGACGTGCGCGGGCTGGAAACGCAGCTGACCGCCACCCTCGATGAGATGCGGGCGGATGGGACTTTAGCCGCCATCATCGGCAAGTATCTGGCAAACCCCGAGAAATTTTTGGAGGTGGACGGCCTTGTCGAATAGAAAAGTATCTTCCTTCACCGTCCGCTTTTTCTGGCCCCTGATGCTCTGCCTGGGGCTGGGGCTGATGGCGCTGGTGGGGCTGATGTCCTACCGCAGTGACCTGCACCTGGCCAGCCAGAACCTCACCGATGCCACCCAGTACGTCAAACAGCAGCGTACAGCCTACGACCGGTTCAACGATACCTCGATGACCAAAAGCCTGCTGCGCGTCATCGAGAACGCCCAGCAGATCGACCGCGAGATTCAGTACAAGATTGCCCTGACCGGCGAGGCCACGCTGAACACCGACGATCTGCGCCGCTATACCTACGAGCAGCGGCTGACCGGCATCATCCTGATGAACGAGCATGGCGTCGTCCAGCGGGAGTACAGCACTGACGGGCTGGACTACGCCGCCCTGCGCGGGTACGTCACCATGGACACCGTGCTGGGAACCGCCCAATTCCCCATTAAGACCTACACCGCCCGCATCCGGCTGGACGATGGCTCCTACGTGGACCTGGCTGCCCACGGCCGCACCGACGAGCCGGGCGTGATCGTCGTTTATTATCATCCCAGCGCCGAATATGCCACCGACTACAACCTGATCATCCAGAACTTGCTGGAAGGCTACGACCCCGGCACCGAGGAAACGCTGGTGGTCACCAGCGGCGACAGCATCATTGCCGCCAACCGCGAAGGCCTGGCCGGGCAGAACGTCGACGACGTGCCGGTGCTGCGCAGCATCCGGGAGAACGCCCACGGCGGCGAGATGACCCGCGTACGGGCCGGTTCCGGCGACGGCGAGCGGGTCTCCGGCAGGCTGGAGCGCG
>ERZ779842.2578-NODE-2578-length-11986-cov-34.934959_pt1 | contig 11986 bp, 10 predicted proteins | sample MGYA00511095_ERZ779842 | MGnify/ENA primary metagenome ERZ779842 (study PRJEB29588, sample SAMEA2154036) | human gut metagenome | biome: human gut; feature: human-associated habitat; material: faeces | place: Denmark | collected 2008/2010 ... | reverse complement strand
GAAAACCTGCGAAGAAGATGGTTTACTTTGGAAAAGCTTACTAAGAGTATAATGATAACAATTGCCGGGGATTATGAAGATACATTTCCGGCAATTCTTCCGTTTGCGAGATACATTTGTAAGAATAGTAAATGAATATGAGAAGCAGATATAAGAACAAAGAAAAGGAGAGGTGATAGGATGAAGATCAAGATGCCCGCACAGGCAGCAAAGGTAATACAGACATTAGAACAACATGGATTTGAGGCATATATCGTTGGGGGCTGCGTCAGAGATTCCATACTAGGAAGAACTCCGGGTGACTGGGATATCACAACATCAGCTTCACCTCAGGAAGTTAAAGAAATCTTCGATCATACAGTAGATACAGGAATCGAACATGGAACAGTTACGGTTCTTATGAATCATGAACCATACGAAGTAACAACCTATCGTGTCGATGGAAAATACGAAGATCATAGACGTCCCAATGAAGTACATTTTACAAAGTCATTAAGAGAAGATCTGTTACGAAGAGATTTCACGATCAATGCGATGGCATATAATGACAGTGAAGGGATCATTGATATGTATGATGGTATGACAGACCTTAAAAATCAAACGATCCGCTGTGTCGGGGAAGCAAAGAAACGATTTGATGAAGATGCATTGAGAATTTTAAGAGCTCTAAGGTTTCAGGCTCAATTAGGATTTCAAATCGAAGAAAAAACCGAAGAAGCAATTAAAAATCAGGCAAAATTTCTAAAAGATATCAGTGCTGAGCGAATTCAGGTAGAGCTTGAAAAACTGATCACATCGGCACATCCAGAAGTATTGGTCAATGTATATAAACTAGGTGTGACGAAGATCATTTTTCCAGAATTTGATATTATGATGGAAACACCGCAGAATAATCCGCATCACAAATACAATGTTGGAATCCATACGATCGAAGCAATGAAACAGATTGAAGCAGAACATATTTACCGGTGGACAATGCTGCTTCATGATGTGGGAAAACCAACAGCGAGAGTTGAAGGTCCAGATAAAGATCATTTTAAAATGCATCCGGTGATCGGAGAAGAGATGGCAAGGAAGATCCTCCGAAGATTAAAGTTTGACAACCAGACGATCAAGCAGGTAACGACTCTTGTCAGATGGCATGACCGTAGATTTGCTTCTATAGAAGAAGTCAATAAGAAAACAGTCAGACGATGGGTCAGCCAGTTAACCCCAGAGTTGTTTACAAGACTGATGGAGGTCCAGAAAGCAGATATCAGTGCACAAAGTGATTATCAGAGAGATAAGAAAGAACAGGTATTACAAGAAACAAAGAAATTATTCGAAGAAATCATCGAAGAGAAAAACTGCCTTTCCATCAAAGAATTAAAGATCAATGGAAAAGACTTGATGGATATGGGAGTTCCACAGGGAAAAGAAATCGGTCAAATTTTATCCTGGCTGTTAGATCAGGTATTAGAAGATCCACAGTTAAATGAACGCGAAACATTAACGCGGATGGCAGAAGAAAAGAGGGATGTGAAATGATCCTGTTATGGATACCAGTCTTAATCTTTGCATACATCAAGATGATCGATCCGGGAGAGAAAAGAAAACATCCGGTATTAAATGTAAAATACTATGCACACAGAGGACTTCATGGAGAAGAAGGAATTCCGGAAAATTCCATGGCGGCTTTCAAGAAAGCAAAGGGATCAGGTTACGGAATAGAACTAGATGTTCAGATGACCAAAGACGGTGTAATGGTAGTTCATCATGATTATGATCTTAAGAGAACATGTGGTGTGAACAAAAAAATCGCGGATCTTACTTATCGTGAATTATGCAGATATCGTTTGATGGGAACGAGAGAAAGAATTCCAAGATTTGTGGAAGTTTTAAGAGAAGTTGATGGCAAAGTACCATTATTAGTAGAATTAAAAATGGAAACATGCAACCGTAAATTATGCAAGAAAGTTGCAAAAGCTTTAGATCAATATAAAGGATTATATTGTATAGAATGTTTTCATCCGTACGCTCTGTATTGGTTTAAGAAAAACCGTCCAGAAGTGATCCGTGGACAGTTAAGTGAGCAGTTTTTGAAAGAAAAAGAAGAAGGGACGTTTACTCGCAAAATCGGTTATTTTATTGTGAAGAATTTATTGACAAATTTTATTACAAAACCAGATTTTATAGCCTATCACTATAAATATAAAGACTGTCTTCCACTCAAGATCTGCCGCAGATTTTACAAGATTCCAATTTACGGATGGACATTTCGTGACAAAAAAGCATATAAAGAGAATGAACCTTATTTTGAAGGATTTATTTTTGAAAAATTTGTGCTATAATCAAATGATAATGATGAAATACTTTTTATGATGATAAAGGAGTTTAAATCAATGAAAAAGAATGTAGTAGTGATCTTTGGAGGAGATTCCTCTGAACATGATGTTTCATGTCTGTCAGCAACAACAGTCATTAAGAACATGGACACTGAAAAATATAATGTGATCTTAGTTGGTATCACAAAAGAAGGAAGATGGTTATTAGTAGATGGTGTTAAAGATATTGAAGATGGAAGTTGGAGAGAAGGAGAAGTGAAAGCATTTATTTCTCCTGATACAACAACTCGTTCTTTAGTGATCCTTGCAGAAGGTACATATAAACTTCAGAAAGTTGATGTGATCTTCCCAGTTCTTCATGGTATGAATGGTGAAGATGGAACCGTTCAAGGGTTGTTTGAATTGTCTAAAATTCCATATGTTGGATGTGGTGTATTGGCATCTGCGGTTTCAATGGATAAAGTATACACAAAGATCATCGTAGATCATATTGGAATCGATCAGGCAAAGTTTGTTCATGTCAGAGAAAGTGATTTTGAACATTTAGAAGAAGCAATGGATCGTGTGGAAAAGGAAATCCCATATCCAATCTTTGTAAAACCATCTTGTGCAGGATCTTCTAAGGGAGTTTCTAAAGCAGAGAATAGAGAAGAATTGGAAGCGGCATTATACGAAGCAGTGAAACATGACCGTAATATCCTTTGTGAGGAAACAATTGTTGGAAGAGAAGTAGAATGTGCGGTATTAGGTGACAGAACACAGGTGAAGAGTACATGTGTTGGAGAGATCCTTGCGGCCGAAGAAGCTGCATTCTATGATTTTGATGCAAAATACAACAATGCAGAGTCTAAAACGGTTGTTGATCCAGAGATGCCAGAAGAATCTAAACGTAAGATCAAAGAAGACGCAGAAGCAATCTTTAGAGCTGTTGACGGATTTGGATTATCAAGAGTTGACTTCTTCTTAGAAGAATCAGGAAGAGTTGTATTTAACGAGATCAACACATTGCCAGGATTCACATCGATCAGTATGTATCCAATGTTATGGAAAGCATGCGGACTTGACATTCCTGAGTTACTTGATACATTGATCGATCAGGCAATGACAAGATATCGTTAGGAGGAATTTGATATGAATGCACCAATCGGGGTGTTTGATTCTGGAGTTGGCGGACTCACTGTTGCAAGAGAGATCATGCGTCAGCTCCCGGAAGAAAGTATGATATATTTTGGGGATACTGCACGTGTACCTTATGGAACGAAGTCCAAAGATACGATCGTGCGCTATTCCAGACAGATCGTCAATTTTCTGTTGAGTAAGGGTGTTAAAGCAGTGGTCATCGCCTGTAATACAGCGAGTGCGCTCGCCTTAGCTGATTTACAGGAACTTTATAATGTGCCGATCATCGGTATGGTACAGCCAGGTGCGATCGCAGCAATGAATGCGACGAAGAATAAGAATATCGGGATCATTGGGACAAATGCAACGATCAAGAGTGGACAGTATGGCCAATATTTAAGGAAACTAGATCCATCTGTAACTGTCGTTACAAAAGCATGTCCATTATTTGTTCCGCTAGTAGAAGAAGGACTGATCGATGACCGTATTACAGAAGATATGGTATCCAGATATTTAAGAGAATTTAAGCAGTATGATATTGATTCTTTGATCCTTGGATGCACGCATTATCCATTGTTGATCAATCCGATCCAGCGATTTGTAGGGGATAAGGTAACACTTGTAAACCCTGCCTATGAAGTTGCGAAGACTTTAAAGCAGATGCTCGCACAGAGAGATATGGCGGCATCAGAAGATCATACTGCGAAGTATGAATATTATGTCAGTGATATGGCGGATCAGTTTTTATCATTTGCCGACAAAGTACTTCCATGCCGTGTGGATCAGGTACAGCCGGTAGATATTGAGAATTATTAGGAAGTGAAGATAAGATGACAAAAGATATATTAATTAATATTTCAGGACTTCAGATGGATGTAGATCCAAATGATCCGATCGAGATGATGACGACAGGTGCCTATTACCTGAGAAATGGAAAACATTATATTTTATACGATGAACTTTCTGAAGACAACGAGATCGTAAAAAATGTCATAAAGATCGGACCAAAGAGTGTGGAACTTACAAGAAAAGGAGGACAGTCTTCTCATATGGTCTTTGAAGAGGGAAAAGAAAACCTCTCTTACTACGATACACCATTTGGAAGTCTTTTGATGGGGGTTAATACAAGCAATATTGACTGGATCGAAGAAGAAGAACAGATGCACCTTAAAGTGGATTATGATCTGAGTATGAACTCTGATCACGTCTCAAAATGTAAGATAGATGTGAATATCCGGCCGAATGGAGAATAAACATGGAGCAGAATGAAAAAGGTTTGATGCAGTGGGAGAAGGATTTTTTGATCTCGATCACGATCCTGATCATTGCGACCATCATTGCGCATATTTTTTTCTATCAGACAGCTCACAACATTAATGTGCCAATGATTTATACATTGGCAACTTTTTTTATTTCAAGATATACAAAAGGATATGGATGGGGAATTGTTTCTTCACTGTTAAGCGTTATTTTTATTAATTGGAGATTTACGTTTCCATATTTTAAGATTAATTTCATGATTGACGGATATCCGATGACATTTCTTGGAATTTTAGTGATCGCAATCATCACGAATATGACAACAACAAGCTTAAACCGAGAGAAAGAAGCAGCTGTCAAGAGAGAGAAAGAACTTGCAAAATTAAATGAATATAACAAGCAGATCAATGAGCTTCAGATTGAGAAAGAAAAGGAGAAGATGCGCTCAAATTTATTAAGAGCGATCTCACATGATCTTAGGACTCCGCTGACTGGAATGATCGGGGCAAGTTCGACATATTTAGAAGCCAAAGACCAGCTGGATGAAGATGCAAAAGATCAGCTTGTCATGGGAATCAAAGAAGATGCAAACTGGTTGTTAAACATGGTGGAAAACCTGCTTAGTATCACGAGAATCCAGAGCAATGGAAGTGACACACAGCCACATGTAAAGAAAGTACCGGAACCTCTCGAAGAAGTTGTAGCAGAAGCAATCCAGCGTTATCAGAAGCGATATCCAGACAGTGAATTAAAGGTAAAGATCCCAGAAGATTTTTTAATGGTTCCAATGGATCCGACTTTGATCGAGCAGGTAATTATGAACCTTTTGGAAAATGCATGGGTACATTCCGGAAGTGATGCACCTATTGAACTTGATATCAAAGAAGAAGCTAACAAAGTTGTATTCTATATCCGTGACCACGGAAATGGTATCGCACCAGAGCGCTTGGATCAATTGTTTGACGGCTGTGCAGGTGCATTAGACCATGAAAGCCGTAAGGGCATGGGTATCGGATTAAGTATCTGTAAATCAATCGTTATGGCACATCAAGGTGATGTCTATGCAAGAAACTATGAGGATGGAGCAGAGTTTAGTTTTAGTCTGCCAATGGATGAAAAAGAATTGACGGAGGAAAAGGAACTATGACAGAGATAAAATTTAATGTATTGATTGCTGAAGATGAAGAAAACATCGGCAATTTTATATCAACGATCTTAAAAACCAATGGCTACAAACCAATCATAGCAACTACAGGAAATCAGGCGATCCAGTGTGCGGAATCATACTGTCCAGATGTAATCTTATTAGACCTTGGACTACCGGATATGGATGGAATCGATGTGATCTCCGAGATCAGAAAATGGGCAGTTACTCCGATCATCGTGATTTCTGCAAGGAACAGAGAATCAGAGAAAGTAAAAGCCCTGGATGCCGGAGCAGATGACTATATCACCAAACCATTTGGCAATCAGGAACTGCTTGCTAGAATCCGTACTGCCCTAAGACATAGAAGACAGCCAATGGGAGCAGAGACGAAGACACCAATGTATCATGCAGGTCAGTTAAAGATTGATTTTGATAAGCGAAGAGTCTTTCTTGGAGAAGAAGAAATCCGTCTTACACAGATTGAATATAAACTGGTATCCCTTCTTGCAGAGAATGCAGGAAAGGTTATTACATATGAGTCTATCATCAAAGATATCTGGGGACCTCATGCAGATACGAACAATAGGATTTTGCGAGTAAATATGGCAAATATCCGCCGCAAGATTGAGAAAAATCCAGCAGTTCCAAAGTATGTTTTTACAGAAGTCGGAGTCGGATACCGTATGCTTGAGAACGAATTAAATAGTTAAGATTGTGCTAAAAAAGATACATTCTTTGCATAAAAAATGCTAAAAATATTATTGACAAATAAAAATAAGGCGTTTATAATTCCAACCATAACAAAGGCGTTATGAGATGACACAGATCATTCTTCATAACGCCTTTTCTTTTTATCAAGAAGGATTTCTAAAAGCCTTCAATCAATTCATTGAGTAAAGACACGCGCGTTTCTCCTGAATGAAAAAACAAAAACTTTCGAAATGGGAGGACAAAGATATGACAAAAGAAATTATGAACGCAGTAAATACCCAGATCTTTGGGGTATGGTTCCTGATCGGAGCCGCATTGGTATTCTGGATGCAGGCCGGATTTGCAATGGTTGAAGCCGGATTTACAAGAGCTAAGAATGCCGGAAACATTATCATGAAAAACCTGATGGACTTCTGTATTGGTACTTGTGTATTTATTCTGATCGGTTTCAGTTTATTACTCGGGGAAGATATGATCGGATTGATTGGAAAACCTGGATTTGACATTTTTACATCTTATGCAAATTTTGACTGGTCCAGTTTTGTATTCAACTTAGTATTCTGTGCAACAACAGCAACGATCGTATCCGGAGCCATGGCAGAGAGAACAAAATTCTTATCTTACTGTATTTATTCTGCAGTAATCTCTGCATTGATCTATCCAATTGAAGCACATTGGATCTGGGGTGGTGGATGGTTATCTCAGATGGGATTCCATGATTTCGCAGGATCTTGTGCAATTCATATGGTTGGTGGATTATCCGCACTGATCGGAGCAAAATTCTTAGGATCACGTATTGGTAAATTCACAAAAGATAAAGATGGAAATATTACAAAAGTAAATGCATTCCCAGGACATAATATTCCACTTGGAGCATTAGGAGTATTTATCTTATGGCTTGGCTGGTATGGATTCAACGGTGCAGCAGCAACATCTGTTGAACAGTTAGGATCTATCTTCGTAACAACAACAATTTCACCAGCAGTCGCAACAGTTGTTTGTATGGTATTTACATGGGTAAAATATGGAAAACCTGATGTATCAATGTCATTAAATGCATCTCTTGCAGGACTTGTAGCGATCACAGCACCATGTGATGTCACAGATGCTTTTGGAGCAATTGTGATCGGAGCAGTTTCTGGATTACTTGTTTGTTTTGGAGTATGGTTATTAGATTATAAATTAAGAATTGATGACCCAGTTGGAGCCGTAGCAGTTCATTTTATGAACGGTTTATGGGGAACATTAGCAACAGGATTATTTGCAACAAAAACTGCACCAGGAAGTGAATTAAATGGACTTTTCTATGGTGGTGGATTTGGATTATTAAAGATTCAGATCATCGGTATTGTTTGTGTCTGCGCTTGGACAGCCGTGACGATCAGTTTAACATTTACAATTATCAAAGCAACGATTGGTCTTCGTGTAACAGAAGAAGAAGAGATCATCGGTCTGGATGGACCAGAACATGGTTTAACATCAGCATATGCTGGATTCAGTATGATGGATATTTCTAACACAATGATCATGGAAGAAAATGCAAATACTGTTCTTGGAGAAGAAGATTACGAAAGAGCTTCTAAAGTACAGAAAGCAGCAGCTGTACAGGTCAGCAAAGCTCCAGATCTTGTACCTACAGGAATGTATAAAGTTGTTATTATCGCAAAATTAACAAGATACGACAAGTTAAGAAAAGCAATGAACGATGTTGGTGTAACTGGTATGACAGTCACTCAGGTTATGGGCTGCGGTATCCAGAAAGGTGCCGGAGAACGTTACAGAGGTGCTGAAGTCGATGCAACATTACTTCCAAAAGTTAAAGTTGAAGTTATCGTAGGAAATATCCCAGTAGAAAACATCATTGAAGCTGCGAAGAAAGCTCTTTACACAGGTCATATCGGAGATGGTAAGATTTTTGTATACAACGTAGATAAAGTTATTAAAATCCGTACAGGAGAAGAAAATCTCGCAGCATTAGCAGACGTTGAATAAGAATGAAATTTTAATTCTTGTAGTTGGCCAACTGTAGATTTTGAGTATATGAAAAAAATAAATAAACGATCGGAAGAGCAGCTAGAGAATTTTCCTCACGTTTTTTACAGATCGCTGATCCGCCGGCTTTCCTTGCGTAACTCGCCTTCAAGGGTATTGAAAACAGAACTCTTTGAGGCTCAAACAACGCACCAAGCCGGCTGCGAATCCGTAAAAAACGTGGCAAAATTCTAATGCTGCTCTTCCGATCGTTTATTTATTTTTTATCATATACCAGAAGTCTAAAGTGTGGACAATTACAAGATTGAAAAATTCAAGTGGGGGTGTATGGAGAACAGCATTGATTGTAAAATAGGAAATTTTCAGACAGAAGGTGCTTGTAGATTTTAGCTAAACTTCTGTTAACGAATACAAAAATTATCAATCAATACCATACAACATACACACTGTATAGTGGTTTGAATCAAATAATTTCCGTCATTCAAATCACAATTGTCTTGATAAAAATACATAAATAAATCTTGCATTTTAAAACACCTTTTGTTACTATAAACGTGACGAAGGAGTCAAAGCATAAAGAAAAGTGTGCTTTGGCTCCTTTTTTATTAGCTAGAATTAGTTAATAAAAACATTCTCTCGAGAGATTTTCAATAATGTCAGAACCAGCTATTCTGACGAGCATAGAAGCATAGTTGAAAATGAGAATGGAGGAATATACTATGAACACAGGAGATACAGCATTTATTCTGCTATGTGCAGCATTTGTATTTATTATGACACCAGGTCTTGCATTTTTCTATGGAGGAATGGTACGAAGGAAAAACGTTGGGAACACGATGATGCAGTGTGTATTTATCATGGGAGTTTCCGTGATCATGTGGGTACTTGTTGGATATGCACTATCTTTCGGTGGAAACCATGCAGGGATCATTGGAGGAGCAAAATGGTTTGGCTTTAACGGAGTTGGAATGAAACCAGGACCATACGCAGATACGATTCCAAACCTTGCATTTGCAGCATTTCAGATGATGTTTGCAATGATCACACCAGCACTGATCACAGGATCTGTTGCAGGAAGAATGAAATTTAAAGCATTAGTTCTTTTTATTATCTTATGGTCATTGATCGTGTACTACCCAATGGCACATATGGTATGGGGAGAAGGAGGATTCTTAGCAGAGATCGGGTCTGTCGATTTCGCAGGAGGAAATGTTGTTCATATCACATCAGGGGTCAGCGGTCTGGTATTAGCTTTAACACTTGGAAAACGTCGTGGATATGACCAGGGAGTCTACCACGTACATAATACACCATTTGTATTTTTAGGAGCTGCACTGTTATGGTTTGGATGGTACGGATTCAATGCAGGAAGTGCTCTTGCAGCAAATGGACTTGCAGCACATGCATTTATGACAACATCTGTTTCAGCAGCCGCAGCTCTTGTTTCATGGATGTTGATCGAAGTATTTTCAGAAGGAAAAACAACTTTAGTCGGAGCTTCCACAGGATTAGTTATCGGACTGGTAGCAATCACACCGGGAGCCGGATTTGTTCCAATGTGGGCAGCAGTGATCTGTGGATTATTAGTAAGCCCAATCTGCTACTTCGGTGTAAAACTGATCAAAGGAAAATTAAAGATTGATGATGCATTGGATGCATTTGGATGTCACGGAATCGGTGGCATCTGGGGTGGTATCGCAACAGGATTATTTGGAATGACATCCATCAATGGAGTCGCAAAATGGAATGGATTAGTGTTTGGAGAAACAAGATTGTTTGTAGCACAGATCATAGGGATTCTTGTATCTATCGCAGTTGCAGTAGTCGGAAGCCTGATCTGTATCGCGATTGTCCGTATCTTTACTCCATTAAGAGTTGAAGAAAGAGCCGAGAAAGTCGGATTGGATGTATCAGAACACGGAGAGAATGCTTACCCAAGTTTTAATGGTTTAGATTAAAAGAGGTGAAAATATATGTTGATCAAAATTAATGCAATCGTCCGAGAAGAGAAATTCGAAGATGTCAAAGAAGCTTTAAATAAAATCGGAGTTAATGGAATCACAGTATCACAGGTTATGGGATGCGGAGCACAGAAAGGTTTTACAGAAGTTATCCGTGGAACAAAAGTTGATATGATGATGCGTCCAAAGATTAAATTTGAGATCGTCGTATCTTCTGAAGAATGGGAAAGAAAAACGATCGAAGCTATTCAGAAATCTGCATTTACAGGAGAAGTTGGTGACGGGAAGATATTCAGTTACGAAGTAAGGAATGTAGTTAAGATCCGTACCGGAGAACGTGATGTAGATGCATTACAGGATTAGTTCTTAAAATATCTACTATTATATAGAAGAAACAGGTGATTTTTGTGGAAAAAAATAAAAATCACCTGTTTTATTGTGTATAAAATTATAAAATATAATAAGAAAGATTCATTTCTTGTAATGTGATAAAATTCGTGATAAGATGATAGCCAATCAGAGAAATAATTTTGACATTAGGAAGAGAAACATATTATATAGAAGAAAGAAGACAAGGAAAGAATGAAATTAGTAACACTAGTATCAAATAATGTAGGAGTTGATACGTATCTGGAATTAAGAAAAGCGGTCAACTTTAAACCATTATCAAGAACACAGGCGAAGAAAGCCTTAGATAACAGTTTGTATATCGTCTGCGCATACATTGATGCCAAGATCGTTGGAATGGGACGACTTGTAGGTGACGGTGCGGTCATTTGTTACATTCAGGATTTAATGATTCATCCAGATTATCAGCATTATGGAATCGGAAGTGCAATCATAGAAGATCTGATCGAGTATGTAGAGAATCTTTGTGAAGAAGGAACCGAGATCATGTTGGATCTGATGTGTGCGATCGGAAGAGAACCATTTTATCACAAACATGAATTTATTTCTCGTCCAACGGACAAATTAGGGCCTGGAATGATTCGCTACATTAGAAAGTAGAGGAAAAAATATGGAAGATAAAAGATACGATCCGTATACTGGATACGAGATCAAAGATGAAGATTCAACACAAGAATATCATACACAAGATGATGATCCATACAGACGATATCGTTACGAAGATGATCACATAGAACAACCACAGCAGGAGCAGACAAGTGGAATTGCGATCGCAACAATGATCCTTGGAATCATAGCAGTTGTATGCATGGTCAGTTGTTGCTGCACGCCAATCGCAATTATCACTGGGATTGCAGCGGTCATTTGTTTTGCGGTGACACCAAAAGTCAGAGGAACAAGAGGAAATAAGGCGAAAGCAGGATTGATCTGTGGGATTATAGGCATCATTGGTTCTGTGATCTTGATCACAGTTTTTGTTGTGAATATTTTGCTTAGTTCGGATTTTCAGAATGAAATGAAAGAGTTTAATACACATTATGATACATATATCGATGAAAATGATG
>ERZ779842.2571-NODE-2571-length-12007-cov-9.711345_pt1 | contig 12007 bp, 10 predicted proteins | sample MGYA00511095_ERZ779842 | MGnify/ENA primary metagenome ERZ779842 (study PRJEB29588, sample SAMEA2154036) | human gut metagenome | biome: human gut; feature: human-associated habitat; material: faeces | place: Denmark | collected 2008/2010 ... | reverse complement strand
AATAGTACCTCCTAATTATTTTACCCATAATCGGATAAATCACGGTATCTTTATTTTAGACCAAAACGCAGAAAGTTTCAAGTGTCTGCCAAAAAATTAACAAGACATTCACTGCATTTTTTGCTTTTGTACGATTTTAATTCCTTTCATTCCCTGCTTTTCGGCAATTGCGCCAACAGAGTGCCAACATTTTTGTCAGCTCTCCCCGTTCAAGCAGGCTGCAACGCACGCTCCGCCAATGCCGCCCACGCAGCAAAGGCCAAGTCCGGCAAAGATCTCCGGCCAGACAGCCGGTGCGGCCCAGCTCAGGCCGCTCATTAAAACCAGTACGTAGGGCAGCTGCCAGCACAGGCAAAGTGCAAATGCGGCAAGCCCGGCTGCGCACAGTGTTTTGCCATTGCCCGGCTGCGGGACATGCAGTGCCCGGGCCAGCGCTGCCAAAAACACCAGTGCCGCAAGCGCCTGCCACACCGCCGCTGTAGGGGTCACGCGGTGCCAGCTGGAGCTGTTCTCCATAAAGCGCAGCAGCACGTTCCAGTAGAACAGCAGACTGCCCGCCACGGCCAGATACAGCCCACCAAAGGGCTTTTTCCACTCGTTGGGGCTGAGCCAGCAGCGGCCCATGGTGCTGAGCCACGCGGAGCACAGGCATTCCAGAATGCACCGCACAAAGCCGCCCAGACCGGAAGCTGCGCCCAGCGCGATCTGTGCACCCGCTGCGGCCAGAAAACATACTGCACCGACAAAAGCCAGAATACCGGCCAGCGGCCTGCGGCTACGCACCGCTTCCGAGTGGGAAGGCTGTGTACGGCCCACAAGCACTGCAGCCAGCACCACGATACCCAGTGCCAGATAGCGCCACCACACCGAGCCGACCACGCACAGACCGGTGACGGCATCGGTGCCAAAGGCAAGGTCTGCCGCGCGCAGCACGCCCAGCAGAATGCTCAGGATAAAAACGAACAAAACAGAAGGATTCATCAGCGTTCCTCGATCGGCTTATATTTCTGGCGCACGCCCAGATACTTGTAAGCGGGACGAATGATACGGTTAGCGAATACCACCTCTTCCACGCGGTGTGCACACCAGCCGGGCACACGGGCAATGGCGAACAGCGGGGTGTAGATATCCTCAGAGATGCCCAGCATGTTGTAGATCAGGCCGCTGAACAGGTCCACGTTGGCGCACACCGGCTTGGTGCTGCCCTTTTCCTCGGCAAAGATGCCGGGGGCCAGCCGTTCGATGCTGCACAGCATATTATACTCTTCCTCAAAGCCTTTGTCGTAGGCCAGATGGCGGGCGCGCTGCTTCAGGATCACCTCACGAGGGTCGCTGATGGTGTACACCGCGTGGCCCATGCCGTAGATCAGGCCGGAGCCATCGCCCGCCTGCTTGCGCAGGATGCGGCGCAGATACTCGCGCACCTCATCGTCGTCCTCGGGGTTTTCCACATGCTTGAGGATATCCTTCAGCTGACGGTTCACCATCAGGTTAGCACCGCCGTGCTTGGGGCCCTTCAGTGCACCGATGGCCGCCGCGATTGCGGAGTAGGTATCGGTGCCGGAGGAGGACAGCACACGGGCGGTAAAGGTGGAGCAGTTGCCGCCGCCGTGGTCGGCGTGCACCAGCAGGCACATATCCAGCAGCTTTGCTTCCTCGTGGGTGAACTTCTGGTCCGGACGGTAGGTGCTGAGGATGTGCTCTGCCGTGCTCTGGCCGGGCTTGGGCAGGTGGAAGAACATGCTCTGCTTATCGTAGTAGCGGCGCTTCATCTGGTAAGCGTTCACCATCATGGTGGGCATGCTGGCGATCAGATTGATGCTCTGGCTCAGGATATTCTCCAGACTCAGATCCTCGGCGTGCTCATCATAAGAGTAAAGGCCCAGCACGCAGCGCTGCAGCTTATTCATGATATTGGGCGAGGGGGCGTTCATGGTGTCCATGAAGCCTTCCGGCAGGGCGCGGTGCTCTGCCAGGATCTCACAGAAATCGTCCAGTTGCTCCCGGTTGGGCAGACTGCCGAACAGCAGCAGCCAGATCACCTCTTCAAACACAAAGCGGTCATTGCGGTAGGCCTCGTCCACGATCTCGTTGATGTTCACACCGCGGTAGATCAGCTTGCCTGGAGTGGGGATCACATGGCCTTCCTGATCCTTTTTATAGCCCACAACGTCGCAGACGTTGGTCAGGCCGGCCAGCACACCGGTGCCATCCGGGTTGCGCAGGCCGCGCTTGACCCCCAGACGTTCGCTCGTCTCCGGATCGATGTAGTTGTTGGCAACATATTCCTCACACAAAGTCCGCATCGTGTTCGGGTCCAGCGTTGCCACCTCCGAATGTGCAAAATTCATAAGGGGAATTCTCCTTTCATCCTATTTATATACTTTCCCGCCCACCCTCAATGATGGGTATAATTCTATATTATCGCTTTTGACGAGTAAATTCAAGCATCAACTGCACCGTTCAGCGCACAAAAAGCCGGTTTGGTGCTTTTTTGCGCTTGCACCACAAAAGGCTTTTTCCCTGTTTCGCATCTTTTTTCAGGGTATATCCGGTATTCTGATTAAAAAAACACCGCTGTCGGAGGGTTTGGGACTATGAAAAAGTTTTTTCTGCCAATCTTTGCGGTCCTGCTGGTGCTGGGCAGCATTCTGCCGCTGGCTGCCTACCGGGTCACACGCGCCGTGCTCAGCGGGGCAAAGCCCGCATCTTCTGCCGTATCTTCGCCTGCAGCATCTGCGCAGCCGCCAAATGCCGTGCCTTCTGCGGATGCCGAAACCTTTCTGGTGGAGGATCAGGCCACCGGACAGGTGCTGGAGCTTTCCCGTCAGGAATACGTTCTGGGTGCCGTCGCCGCCGAAATGCCGGTGAGCTGGCCGGACGAAGCGCTCAAGGCACAGGCCGTTGCCGCCCACAGCTATGCGCTCTACTGCCGGGACCACACCACCCTGCAAAGCGGCGCTTGGCTCACTGCCGACCCAGCCCGGCGGCAGGGCTGCCTGACCGAGCCGGTGCTGCGCAGCTACTGGGGCACCGCCTACGAGCAGAATTACGCCCGCCTCTCCGCCCTTGTGGACGAGGTCTTGGATGAGATACTTTATTATGAGAATGCTCCTGCCTGCGCCAGCTACTTTGCCATTTCCAATGGGCAGACCGAGGCCAGCGAAAATGTATGGGGTTCCGCCCTGCCCTACCTCATTTCAGTGGACAGCAGCACCGACCGTTCCGCTGACAACTACGAATACACCGTCACCTTTTCCGCAGAGCAGGTGCAGCAGGCCCTTGCAGGCCTTGGCATTTCTGCCGACCTCGCCGCGCCGGAAGGCTGGTTCGGCCCGGCAGCGCTGACCAGCGCCGGATACACAAAAACCGTCACGGTCTGCGGGCAGACCATTTCCGGCACGACCCTGCGCCGGGCGCTGGGCCTGCGCAGCACAAGCTTTACGGTACAGTACCAGAGCGGGAATTTTAGCTTTACCACCCGGGGTTACGGCCACGGCGTGGGCCTGAGCCAGTGGGGCACAAAGGCCATGGCGGAGCAGGGCAAAAGCTATGCCGATATTCTGGCACACTACTACCCCGGCACGCAGCTGCAAGGATGAAAAAGCGGCCCGCACCGCAAAGGCACAGACCGCTTTTCTATTCACTCTTTTTCTTATACCCGCACCATATCCGGGGTGATCTCGGCCAGAGAATGCGCACCGCACATCTGCATGGTGTCGGCCAGCTCACCGGCCAGCTTATCAATGTAGCACTTCACACCTTCCTCGCCGCCGCCATACACAGCCGTGACGAACGGGCGGCAGATCAGCACGCCGTCTGCACCCAGTGCCAGTGCCTTGAACACATCCACACCGGTGCGGATGCCGCCGTCCACCAAGATCTTCACGCCGGTGCCCTTGAGGGCTGCTGCGATCTCCGGCAGCACCTCGGCAGTGGCCGGGCACTGATCCAGCACGCGGCCGCCATGGTTGGACACCACGATAGCAGCCGCGCCGGCTTCCTTTGCCTTCAGTGCGCCCTTAACGGTCATAACGCCCTTGACGATGAAGGGGCGCTCGGCCAGCTTGACGATCTCGGCAAGCTCTGCCACGCTCTTGCTGCCTGCGGGCGGAGTCATGTTCTTCAGGAAGGGCAGACCGGCTGCATCCACATCCATGGCCACGGCAAAGCAGCCACTGGCCTTGGCCTCGGCCATCTTTTCCTTAATGGTATCAATGTTCCAGGGCTTGATGGTGGGCACGCCGCAGCCGTTTGCTGCGCCAATGGCCTTGGTGGCCATCTCCATAACGGTGGGGTTGGTGCCGTCGCCGGTAAAGGCAGCGATGCCGTTCTCTGCACAGGCGCGCACCAACACATCATTATAGGTCATATCGGTATAGGCTTCGGAGTAGTGCAGGTTCACAGCACCCACCGGGCCTGCAAAGAACGGGTACTTGAAGCTCTTGCCAAACAGCTCAATATGGGTGTCCGGGGTGCCGCCCTCGCACAGGGTGTCCATGTTCACGCGGATCTCGGCCCACTTATTATAATTGCGGATGGCCGTATCGCCCACGCCCTTGGCACCGGGGCCGGGGATCTGGTTTTTGCAGGCCACGCCGTTGCACACCGGGCAGGCCTTGCAGTATTTTCCGATGCACTCGCGCGCATTAGCCAGCACTTCAGGATAAGTCATAATAAAATATCCTCCTTTTATTCCTTTTCTGCAGGGCAAACTCTCTCCGCAGCACTCTCTGCCCCCATCATAGCCCGGTTTTCAGCCGTCGTCAAGGGTTTTGCACGGTTTTCAGTGCAAAGTTCGGAGGCCAGAAACGCAGGCACGTACTTTTTGAAAAAATACAATTTTTTTCAAAAAAATCCTTGACAAAAGTGCTTCTTTCAGGTATTATAGTGGAGCGCTGAGGGCCACGGCCCAAAACGCAGAACCGAATATGGAAAGATGGCTGAGTTGGTCTAAGGCGCACGACTGGAAATCGTGTAACGTGTCAAAAGCGTTCTGGGGTTCGAATCCCCATCTTTCCGCCAGAAATCCGAAACCTTACGGTTTCGGATTTTTTGTTTTTTCAGCGCTTCTCTGTTCCGCCTTGACTTTTGTCCGCTGTTCCGCTATGCTGAATAAAACATCTGAGGGAGGATTTTTTTATGGCATCTTCCAAACGGAAAAAGCACGGCGCGGGCTATGTGGTCCTGATCGCAGTGCTCATTCTTGTACTGCTTGCAGTCGTGGCCGCTGTAACCGGGTACAGTCTGGTAGCCCGCCGGGTGAAAGCGCTGCAGGCAGGCGCGGCCTTTACCTTTGATTATGAGATCACATCCACAGCCGATTCCCCTGCCCTTTACACCATCCTGCAAAAGACAGGCTCCACCAAGGGCACCGTCAACGGCCTGTATGCGCCGGACGCACTGCAGCTGAGCATCTCGGCCCCGGATGCCGTTATCCCGGCAGGCCCGCTCACCCGGGTGTATATCAGCAGCAGCGAGACCTTATACGATGTCGGGCAGCTGTACAAAAATATCCGCTCTTCCATCACCGGCAGCTACCCGCTGGCGAGCCTTCTGCTGCCGGACTGGAGCCTTGGCAGTTATATCTCGCAGGCCCAGCTGGCAAGCCTGCTGGGTGTGGACACCACAGCCACCAGCCTGCAGGACATGACCGAGTTTGAGCTGCCGCAGAAAAAACTGCAGCGCGTACAGCCGGAAAACGCAAAGGACGGCTACCTTTATTTTCAGCTGGATACCGGTGATGCCAGCGCCAATGCACCGGTACTTGTTATCGGGCTGGAAAAGAGCAGGTTCTTTGCGGATGCCATCCCGGTGCACATCCTGCTCACCATCCCGGAACACGGGGTCAGCATCCAGCTCACTGGCACCGTGAGTGCCCAAACCGTGGTACTCACTGCGCCCACATCCCGCATGAAGGACGAAGACATCCAGACGCTAGTGCAGATCCGCGATACCATCCAGAGCGTGCTGCAGTTCGTGCAGACCGCTGCCAACAGCGTACAGAACGCGGGCTGATCTTTCCGCAAACATCAAAAGCCAGAAACGGCAGCAGTCGTTTCTGGCTTTTGTTCTGTCATTTTACCGGTCGAGGATGCGGCCATCGGTGGAGAAGGTGACTACATTCCACGGGATGAACTTTCCGCTGTTCTTCAGAGCAGTGATGGCAGCGTGCTCCAGCCCGCCGCAGCAGGGCACCTCCATGCGCAGCACGGTCACGCTCTTGATATCATTGCTGCGGATGATCTCGGTCAGCTTTTCGCTGTAATCCACAGCATCCAGCTTCGGGCAGCCGATGATGGTCACATGGCCCCTCATGAACTCCTCGTGGATATTGGCGTAGGCATAGGCGGTGCAGTCGGCGGCGATCAGCAGCTTGGCACCGTCAAAGTAGGGCGCGTTCACCGGCACCAGCTTGATCTGGCAAGGCCACTGTGCCAGCTGGGACTGCATGGGCACTGCGGCTGCGGCAGGTGCGGTCTGCTCACGGTGGAACTGTTTCATCATGCTGCCCGGGCAGCCATGGAACGCCGGTGCGGCGGGCTGTGCCTGCTGCTGGGCGGCAGCGGCCTTTTTCTGCTTGTTTTCCAGCACAGCCTGCTCGTCATAAGCGGCGGCTTCGCGCTCGGTAAAGGTGATGGCACCGGTGGGGCATCCGGGCAGGCAGTCGCCAAAGCCGTCGCAGTAGTCGTCCCGCATCAGCTTGGCCTTGCCGTTCACAAGGCCGATGGCCCCCTCGTGGCAGGCGGTGACGCAGGCACCGCAGCCGTTGCATTTTTCTTCGTCTATATGAATGATTTTGCGGATCATGGAAAAATCCTCCTTGCTTTGATGTTCTGAGTATACTATAATCAGACCGTGCTTTCGGTTGTTATAACCACAGAAAGAGGATTTTTATGAAAAAGATCGCGTCGCCCCTGTTTCAGGATCTTTCAGAAGCCGAGCTGGATACCCTTGCTGCTGCCGGGCACCTGCGCACCCGGCAGTTTGCAAAGCACGAGGTCATCTTCCACGCCGGAAGCTGCGTGCGGGAGATCGGCATTGTGCTGCGTGGTTCCGTGCACATTGAAAATCTGGATCTCTGGGGCACCAAAAGCATCCTGAGCAGCGTAGGTGCCGGGCAGGCCTTTGCCGAGACCTACGCCTTTTGCGGCGAGGCCTTGATGGTGGATGCTGTTGCGGCCGAACATTGCGAAATACTGTTCCTGCACACTGCCGCCCTTACCGATGCGCGGATCGAGCCAGCGCTGAAAGACAAGCTGCTGCGCCGCCTGCTGGCGGTGTCCATGCGCAAGAACTTCAGCCTTTCGCAGCGCATCTTCTGCACAACGCCCAAGACTGTGCGCGGACGGCTGCTGACCTATTTTTCCGCACAGGCAGCACGCTGCGGCAGGATGGCGTTCGAGGTGCCCTTCAACCGCCAGCAGATGGCCGACTACCTCAATCTGGACCGCAGCGCTCTCTCCAAAGAGCTGTGCAAAATGCGGGACGAAGGTTTGCTGGAATTTGATAAAAACCGCTTTGTTTTAAAGCAGCTTCCAGAATAACCAAAAGCGCCCGCCGGGCAGGGCTAGACCTCCGGCGGGCGCTTTCATTTTAACAAATCAACAGAACGAGATCAGACCGTCTCCTTCTTCTTGCGGGGTGCGCACTTGCGCTTGGGCTTCTCCGCAGCAGGCTTTTCCTCTGTAGGTACTTCTGCCTTTGCAGGCTCTGCTTTTTCGGCAGCCTTGGCGGCGGTCTTTTTTGCGGCGGTCTTACGGGCAAGCTTTGCGGGCTTTTCTGCCGGTGCTGCGGTTTCTGCCTTTCCCTCTTCTGCAGCTTCTGCCTTGGCGGCAGCCGCCTTTTGGGTGGTGCGGGGCTTGCGGGCCGCAGTCTTCTTGGCCGGTGCCTTTTCTGCAGCGGGTGCAGCTTCAGCGGAAGCCTCCACAGCAGGCTCCTCGGCCTTCTTTGCGGCACGCTTTGCGCGCTCCTTCACCTCGGCAATGGTCCACAGCTGGTCATCTGCGCCGGATACCTCCTGCCAGATCTGCAGCACAGTGCCAACCGCAGCGCCCATGCCAACGGTGTCCACGCACTTGCCGCCGGCCCAGGAAGAGCGCAGGCGCACAGTTCCTTCCGGGGTGGGCTGAACGGTCCACATCTGAGAGGTGCCGCCCACATCCTCCCACAGGTGCAGCCAGGTGCCGTTGGCGGTGCCGGTCATGGTCAGGTCCAGCAGCTTGCCGGATGCGCGGTTGCGGATGCGGTAAACGCCGTCACCCACGCGGATAAAGCTCCACTCCTGCTCAGGCTTATGCTCGTACTTGCCCAGACGGACGGTACCGGCTTCCTTGGTGCCCTCCACGGCCTGAATGACGTTGCCGGTGTGCGCGGCAATGGTGTAAAAGTGATCGGCTTCGATCACGGTCTGTGCAACAGTTTTCATGGTTTGTTCCTCCTATGGATCGCAGCCGCCCGGCTCTGCCTGCGGCTGCCGCTTGTATTTTGTATGCAGCCTGTACAGATGCACAGGCTCTTTTGTTTCCCTTATGGTAAATGATACCACATATCGTGATTTTCTACAAGCAATTCGACCAGCCTTTAGCAAAACAGACAAAAACAGTCAAGCTTTCCGTCCGTTTTTCTCCCGCTCCATGGGCATTTCAGGCACCATTCTGTACCGGTTCGGCTCTCGACTTTTTGCCGCAGCTGCGTTATACTATGGAACGTGCATCCCGTGCACACATTCAAATTATCCGCCGCTCTGCTGCTGGGCGGCTTTTCTTGACCTATTCCTTATGATAAAAGGAGGTTCTTTCATGTCAGCAGACGAGCTCAACATTCAGCAATACAAAAAAATGACCGAGACACCCATTCCAAAGCTGATCCTCGGTCTTGCCGCCCCTACCATTTTAAGTATGCTCATCACCAGCATCTACAACTTGGCCGATACCTTTTTTGTGGGCCAGATCTCCACCAGCGCTTCCGGTGCGGTGGGCATTGTTTCCAGCCTGATGGCCATTATTCAGGCGCTTGGCTTTACACTGGGCCACGGCTCCGGCACCATCATCAGCCGCAGCCTTGGCAGCCGGAACACTGATGCCGCCACCCGCTTTGCTTCCACCAGCTTTTTTTCTGCTCTGGCCGCTGGCGTGGTGCTGGCCGTTGTGGGCCTTGCCACTCTGCCCAGCTTCATGATGCTGCTGGGCAGCACCGAGACCATTCTGCCCCACGCCTGCGCTTATGCACGGCCCATCCTCATTGCAGCCCCGCTTATGATCTCCAGCCTTGTGATGAACAACATCCTGCGCTATGAGGGCAAGGCGAACTTTGCCATGATCGGCCTTGTGACCGGCGGCGTGCTGAACATTGTGCTGGACCCCATCTTTATGTTCGGCTTGGGCCTTGGCACCGCCGGTGCAGGCATTGCTACGGCTCTCAGCCAAAGCATCAGCTTCTGCATCCTGCTGTCCATGTTCCTGCGGGGCAAAACCGTCAGTCAGTTCCGTATTGCTGCCGTCACCCGTGAAGCGCGGGAGTTCGGCATGATCCTGATCGGCGGTGCTCCCAGCTTTGGCCGTCAGGGCCTGCAGAGCATCGGCGGCATGCTGCTGAACATTGCCGCCCGCAGCTACGGCGATGCCGCTGTGGCCGGCATGAGCATCGTTTCCCGCATTTTCATGTTCATCATCTCGGTAGCCATTGGCGTTGGGCAGGGTCTGCAGCCGGTAGCTGCCTTCAACTATGGTGCACGCAAGTTCCGCCGGGTGCGGCAGGCGGCCATCTTCACCATGGGTGCCGCCTTCTGTATGCTGGTGGTTCTGGTCGCCCTGTGCTGGGTGGACAGCGATGCCCTCATCCGCCTGTTCCGTGATGACCCGGATGTTACCGCCGTGGCGCTGCCCGCCTTCCACTATCAGTGCCTTGCCATTCTGCTGCAGCCGGTCATTGTGGTGGCAAACATGACCTTCCAGAGCGTGGGCAAAGCCGGGCGCGCCACCTTTCTGGCCTGTTGCCGTCAGGGCGTGTTCTTCATTCCGCTCATCCTCATTCTGCCCCGCACTTTCGGCCTTGTGGGCGTGGAGATCTGCCAGCCCATTGCGGATGCGCTCACCTTTATTGTTTCCCTGCCGTTCCTGCTGGCCTTTCTCAAGCAGCTGGACCGGATGGACGATGCTGAAAAAGCCAAAGCACAGTCCTGAAAGTCTGTCATAAAACTGTAATCAACAGCCGCGTTTTCCTGCAATGGAATGCGCGGCTGTTTCGTATTATAATTGAACTGGAAAACCTTTCCGGCTTTCTTTTAAACTTTGTTCCTTTCCATACTGTAAGGAGTGATCTTTATGAAGCGTAACGTTTGCCGCATAGGCAGCGCTGCTGTATGCGCTGCCCTGTGCCTTGCCCTTGGCTGCAGCTGCAGCGTGCTGCCGCCCGCTTCCGGCAAGCCTGCTGCTCCTGCTTCCTCAGTGCCCACCGATGCACACGGGGATCCGCTTTACGACAGCTCCCGGCTGGACGACGGAAAGCTGCGGATACTTTACGGTTACGACAATTCCGGCGGTGCCTGCACCGTTCTGTGCGGCAGCAAGGTGCTGTACCAGTCCTTCCGCAGCGAGAACGTGAACCTTCTGCAGGACACCGTGACCGGTGAGACCAACTACTGGTTCCGCACCTGGGCCGACCCGGACGCTTATTGCGGACGGCGCAGCGGCCTGTTTGACAAAGACGGCAATGAAGTCATGACCTTTGAGGGGGAGCAGAACGCCTCCATGCAGAACGGTCTGCTGGTGCTGCAGGAAGCCCACGCCGTGAACGGCAGCTACGAAAACGGCTACGACGATTACGGCACCTGTCAGGTGATCGACCTTTCCACCGGCGAACGTCTGCCCGTGCCGGATGGCGCATACCGCTGCATCGTGTGCGGGGACAGGCTGGTGTTCACCTGCTATGCCCGCCCAGCAGACCTTGCCGAGGACGCATGGGACGATGAACCCGCCCTGCACAGCTGGATCATTATACAGACGAAGGACGGTACACAGACTTACGGCGCAGATGCCACTACTGCCCTGAGCCTTTCCTATGCACCGGACAACCTGACCGACTGGGTGGAGCTGGACACCTGCCACGCCAGCGGCGAACCAACGGACGAAACGCTCTATAACCCCGCCACCGGCGAAGTCTTCACCGGCTTCCGACAGGTATGCGGCAGCGGCACCGCCTGCTTCGAGACCAGCGATGGCCGCTACGAGCTGCGGGATCTCGCCACCGTGGACCGCACCCTCATTGGCACCTTCGACGACCAGCCCAGCAGCTATTTCCCGGGCTATGTGGTCACATGGCGCACGAGCGGCGGCTTCGGCTATGATCTGCACGACCTTGTTACCGGTGAGGTGACACCGCTGTACGCTTCCAGCGTCATGAGCGACACCATCGCCCTTTACTATGAGGACGGGCGGTTGAAGGTGTTCAACACCGAAACCGGCGATTTGATCACTGATACCACCGTGGAGCCAGTGAAGGGCCAGCAAAGCGTGATGATGGATAACAAGGGTGACGGCTACGTCTGGCTGGAGCTGCGGGATAACGATAACTTTGAGACCACCGCCACCCGCGTGTACGGCCCCGAGGGCCTTGTCTCCGACCTGACCCATCTGCAGGACAAGTATTATGCCCTGAACTATCTCATCACCACACCGGAGGGCAGGCCGCTGTACTGTGGCAACGCCAATGCGCCCAGCAGCAACGGCTCAATGTGTGACGTGCTGGATGAAAACGGCAACATTGTGTTCTATGGCCTTGGCAGCTGCTACAGCTACTACGACAACAGCCTGAACCAGCTGCCAGAACACGTGTTCGTTGCAAAACGCGGCTTTTACTACGGCTGGATGGATGCGAACGGCAAATGGCTTTACTGCCAAAGCATCTTCTCTTCCATCAACGCCGACGATGAAATGGGCTACTGAGCCAGACTTTGGAGACTAACTATTAAAAGTCAAGCCCCAAAATGAAAAAATCCGTCTGCCGA
>ERZ779842.2565-NODE-2565-length-12031-cov-2.104542_pt1 | contig 12031 bp, 10 predicted proteins | sample MGYA00511095_ERZ779842 | MGnify/ENA primary metagenome ERZ779842 (study PRJEB29588, sample SAMEA2154036) | human gut metagenome | biome: human gut; feature: human-associated habitat; material: faeces | place: Denmark | collected 2008/2010 ... | reverse complement strand
CCCAGCCGACACCGCCTGCCAGAGAACCCTGTGCCGCTCTGACACCATTGCTGTTCTCATAAGTACCGTAGATTGCCCAGTCATGCGGCAGATCAACGTTATCCCAGCTCGAATCATCGTAGTCCACACCATCCGCCTGAACGGAAGTATCGTTAATGTTGTACTTATTGACCAGTTTGAATTTCCAGTCATCTCCAAATTTCATTTTACGCTCACTGCGTTCTGTTGTCGCTCCTGTTTTCTGAACGGCTGCCGCTTCTGCTTTCACTGGAGCCGGAAGAATCCCGATTCCACTAAAAACCATGGCAACACTCAAGGCTAACGCCGTCCATCGTCTCGCACCTTTTCTTTTTTCGTTCATTTTTTCCTCCTTTTTGCTGCTTTTCACAGTATCCGCAACGTGTTTAGTGAATTTATACACTTTGCTTACTGGTAATATACAAAATTTTTCACCAAAATCATATGTACTATTTTTTGTTTTTTGGTACTTTTTTTACCGTTTTCCATTTCTTTCGCTTTTTTCCTGTGTTATACTAATAATGTTGAATCAAAAATTTTTGGAGGTTGTATGTATGAAACGTACAAAAAAACTACTTCTCCTCTTTTTATTTTTCTGTCTTTTCCTGACTGGCTGCACAGCTGCCACGCAGGAAAACATGGATTCTGCTGAAAACAATTATACAGAGCTTACTCTTTTTTCAGATGTCTCTTTCTGGAATCCTCCAGTCTGGAGTTTTGAAGAAGGAAGCATCAGTGCCGGTATCTCAAAGAAAACCGGAGCATACTTGGATTTTACGATTCCGCCACAGGACGCATCCAAAAAGCTGAGTCTGATGATCTTAAAAGATGAACTCCCTGACCTGATCGTCGCTACGGACAAGAATGTGATCAATCAGCTGATCCGTTCCGGAAAGGTCTGGTCTTTGCAGGATTTTTTTGAAACTTACTGCCCGGATTCCCATTTGCTGAAAGATTTCCCGAAAGACCGGAAACAGGAGTATATCCGACAGTACGGAGACTGGTATGCTTATCTTTCACACCTGAATACCGATGATGCCCGCAAAACCTGGAAAGAAAAGACCTCTTATTATGGAGATCTTTTCACCCACAGTTACAATCATGGCATTATGTTTAATCGCAAACTTCTGGCACGTGCTAACCTGACCGTTTCGGATATACAGACTGCCTCTCAGGTCTTAAAAGCTTTTGAAAAAGTCAAAAAGCTGACTGCTGAAGACGGACAGTCCACCATCCCATTGCTGCTGGAAGGCAATCAATATCTGGACTCTTCGATTTCCTGCCTGATCGGTTCTTTCGGTGCTGAAGTCATTGACGACAATGGAAATTATACAGAACGCTTCCTTCAGCCGGAATGCAAAGATGCTTTTGCCTTTCTGAACACAGCCTTCCGCAAAGGTTATGCTTTCAGTGAAGATTTGACACTTGATAATCTCCAGATGCGCGATCTGATAGCAGATGACCGTGTATTCTGCTATATCGGAAACACTTCCAATACAGGTGTGGATGCCACCAGGTGGGTTTCCGCAGGTCCGATCCTCTCCGATTTTGGAAAACGTCCGGTGATGAGCATCGACCTGAGTGTACCGACCGGCTGGATGCAGACTTTTGTATCCAAAAGCTGCAAAAACCCGGAACTTGTCGCCCGCTTTTTTGATTATATGACTTCTGACGAAGGATTGCTCTACAGCAACTACGGCGTGGAAAACGAAGATTATACTTTCGACTCGGATGGCTATATCCACCGGACTGCCAGAGGACAGCAGCGCTTTCATGATTCCAATGATATGCTCGGACTGTTCTGGAATTTTTACAATGTTGCCTGGGATCACAGCCTACTTCCGGTACCTGCAAAAGGAAGCATGGACGATTGTTTAAATCAGATCCAGACTGCTTTTGCCAGATATCCGGACACATATGTTTATGATTCTGCCCTTCTTCGTCTGCCGGATAATTACATTTCCCCGAACAGTGAGGAAGGTCAGATTGAAAGCACGCTGGAAGCTTACCGCAAAGAGCAGATTCCAAAAATCCTCTCTGCTTCTTCGGATACCGAGTTTGAAGAACAGTATCAGCTTTTTGTAACCACACAAAAAGAACTTGGAGCTAAAAAACTGGATCAGAAGATCAACCGGCAAATGCAGGAGAATTTTTCCTATTACGGTAAAAAAATAGAGAAAGTCAACCCACAAATGCAAGACACCTCAAAATCAAACGGAGAAACAAAACCATGAACTTCTTACAGACTTACCGCAGACACCTGATCTTTAAGCTGGCCGGGATTGCTGCCTTGATCCTTGCTGTGCTTTCGTCTGCCTATCTTTTTATGTCGGTGGACTATGCAAGATCTGTGCGTAAAAACACGCTCGCCCTGAATGAACGTCTGACAGCCCAGACTGCCACACGTATCGAAGCGTACTGGGACTCGCTTTAATATCACAACTGCATTCTGTTATTCTCCAACCGTGCAGCAGTATTTTTCGGTAAATTCTCTGAACCGACTTCCGGATACACAGGAGCTTGCCTCGGTCTTTTCCAACACAATCCTGCTGAATGACCGTATTTTAAGTGTTTATCTCTACAATGCAGATGCAAAGCAGATTGCTTCCATGGGGAAAAATTTTTCGATTGATACTTCCAAACTGAACACCGATGCCGTGATGAATATCCGGGCATCACATCTGAAGTCAAACGAAAAACGCCCTTACTATGAGCTGATCTTCCCTGTTTATGATCTGAACAGCATCCAGTACCAGAAGCTGCTTGGTACCTGCGTTTTTGTCCTGGAACCGGAAAGTTTTGATGATACACTTCAAAATGCCCAGTCAACGGAGCATGCCGTTGTTTTTCTTCTGGATTCCTCGGACTGCATTCTTGCTTCTGCCGGTTCATCGCAGTCCTGCGGAAGTACGCTGGCATCTGAGATCCTGCACAGCACTTCCGAAAAATATTTTTTCACTCAGACACTTTCCTACAATGACTGGAAAATTGCCGGTTTCCTTCCGGAATCAGATCTTCGGAAACCGGATCAGAGCCTGAAAGAAACACAAATCCTGGTTTATTGCATTTCCCTGTGTCTTTTGCTCTTTCTGCTTCTGTACTGCAATTACAGCATCATAAAACCGATCACCGGAATTTCTGCTTTTATCCGTGAGATCAATCAGAATCCGGACTCCCGGCTTTCCCTCGACCGTCCGGATGAGATCGGCACAGTCGCAGAAAGCCTGAATCAGATGCTCGATGAAAAGCAGCAGTTGCAGCTGGAGATCGAGCAGGTAAAATATCTTGCCTATGAAACGGAACTTTCCAAAAAACAGGCAGAGATCCTTGCCTATCGAAGCCAGATCAATCCGCACTTTCTCTATAATACGTTTGAGTGTATCCGGGATATGGCTCTGTTCTACGATGTGGATGACATCGCAGAACTTACGATGGCTCTCTCCAATGTCTTTCGTTTTGCCGTCAAGGGAACTGATATGGTTACCGTAGAAAATGAGCTGGATCATATCCGTGAATATGCAAAGATCATAAATTACCGTTTTATGGGCAAAATCCGCATTGAAATCGATGCAGAAAATGCTATACTAAACTGCAAAGTATTTAAACTTCTGCTCCAGCCGCTTGTGGAAAATTCAGTCTTTCACGGACTGGAACAAAAAATTGAAAACGGTACGGTGTGGGTGCATGTATTTTCCCCCGATCATGCAACACTTTGCTTTGTTGTGGAGGATGACGGATGCGGCATTGAACCGGAACGTTTAAAACAGATCCTCGCATCTTTGGAAATTGAAAAAAATACAACAAAAATCGGCGTCTTTAATATTTATCAACGTCTGAAACTTTATTATGATGATAAGTTTTCTTTTGATATAAAAAGCAGTTTGAAAAAAGGAACCTGCATTACGATTTCGATTCCAAGAGAATCGACAGCAGAACCAGAAGGGAGTATTTTATGATAAGTGTCTATATTGCAGATGATGAAGTCTGGATCACCATCGGTCTGAAAAAACTGATCCAGAAATCCGGACTTCCTTTTGAGGTGATTGGAGAAGCACATAACGGCGTGACTACACTTGAAGATATCAAAACCTTAAAACCGGATGTCCTGTTTACCGATATCCGTATGCCGGGGCTTTCCGGTCTGGAAGTCATGTCCTATATTTCAGAACATCAATTTGCAACCAAAGTCGTGCTGATCTCCGGCTATGCCGAATTTGAGTATGCACGACAGGCAATGCTGTGCGGTGCTTTTGATTATCTTCTGAAACCGATCCAGCAGGAAACTCTGAACAAAACCCTGTCACGCCTTCGAAATGAACTTGAGCCTGCCGCTTCTGAAACTTCTGAAGACACGATGGAAAATGCAACGATCACAGACCTTTCGACTGCCGGAACCTCTCTGTTCAAAAAAATTCTGGCTTATATCCAGGAACACGATACGGAAGAACTCTCTTTAACTTCCCTGGCAGAAATGTACAATATCAGCTCCAGCCGCTTAAGCACCCTGATCAAAAAAGAACTGGGACTGTCTTTTTCAGAATATATCACGGCAAGACGTATGCAGAAGGCGAAAGAACTTTTAAAAGACGACAGCCGCTCCATCGAGGAGATTGCAAACGCAGTCGGCTACCACGATTACTTTTATTTTACAAAAGTTTTCAAAAAAACGCAGGGAATATCTCCAAGCAAATACCGGAAGTCTCTTTAAATTTTTCTTGCTAAAGTAAAAAAGTGTGTTTATAATCAAAGTATTAAAGTAAACAAATGAGTGAACATAACTGTAACATTCAATCCAGATACACGTAACGCCTGATGTGCGATTTTGGTCCGTTTTTCGGCAGTTATGTGCAAATAAAAAATGTATTGGAGAAAATAGCATGGCAACTATCCGAGATTTAGCAAAACACACCAGATTCTCAGTGACCACGATTTCCCGTGTACTGAACAATGATCCGACTTTGAACGTAACCGACAACACCAGAGTCTCAATTCTTGAAGCGGCAGATGAACTTCACTACACGCTTCCGAAAACAAGACGTTCCCATAAAAACCGCCTCGTCCATATCGCCATCGTTGAGATGATGTCCTTAAAAGAGCAGCTGGCTGATCCGTACTATCTTTATCTGAAGAATTATGTGGTACGCAACTGTATGGAGCATGACTGTAATGTATCTTATCTTTTTGAGCAGTCTGGCAAATATCAGACACTGGAAAAGACCCCGCTTGACGGTATCCTGGCGATCGGCATTTTTTCAGACCAGCAGATTGAACAGTTGCTGGAAATCAGCCCGAACATCGTATTTGTGGATTCTTCCCCGGATGAACGCCGCTTTGATTCGGTTGTCTTAAACTTCCGTCTCGGCGTAGAGCAGGCACTGGATTATCTGCTTTACAAGGGACACCGCAAGATTGGTTTCTTAGGTCCTGCCTATAAATTAGACCAGAAAAAACGTCCTGCCCTGGAGGCAAGACGTCAGTATTTTATTGATTATATGAAAAATGCCGGTCTTTACGACGAGCATCTGATCATTGATACCGGCCTTTCTGCCAAAGACGGTTCTGCTCAGATCCGCAAATGGCTGGAACAAAAAGATCATATCCCGACAGCTCTCCTGGCCTATAATGAAGAATCTGCGATCACCGCTGTCAGCAACCTGCGTGAAGTCGGACTTCGCATTCCGGAGGATGTATCTGTCATCAGTTTCAATGACACACCGCTATCTATCCTGACCGAGCCACCGCTGACCAGTGTCACCGCACATCTGGAAGTCATGGGAGAAATGGCAGTGAAAATGCTGCTTGACCGCCTGGATGATCCGCAGCATCTGCCTTATAAGATCGTATTGCCACCGACACTGGCTATCAGAGACAGTGTCGTGGATATACCGGGTGAGATATAGATAGAACGCACGTGAGACTTGGCATGCACTTCCCTTCCGCACAAAGCGGCTATTCTCCTTCCCGAAAGGATCATAGCCGCTCATTCTTTTGTTATTTTTTTGAAAAAGTCTTTTGACCCTGGCATCATGTTATTCTAACTCAGCTGGTTTTTCTGTCTCATAAGCACTCCAGGATATGGTCGTGGATGCTCCGGAGAGGTCTGCACTGTCTTCGTAGGAGGTTACAGTAATCGTGTAGCTGCCATCTCCTTTGACATATACAGTTCCGTCTGTTCCTTTGACGGTCACGGTTTTGCCTTCGTTATCTTCGATCGTTCCGGCACAGTGCAGTGCACTTACGGTGCTGTCGCCTGTCACGATCCAGGTTGCATCTTCTCCGATATAGAGATTGCAGTAGCCGTCTCCGCCGCCACCGGCATTACTCTCATCCTGCACGACTGCACCAGTCAGTGTGCTTTCGCCTGTCATATAGAAATCAAGGTCGCTGATGCTGTCCCAGATTACATTTCCTTCCATTGTCTGATCAATGGCTGTGAACAGGCAGTCCGCACCATTTGCTCCTGTTGTTCCCCATCCTCTCTGGTTCGCATTTCCGGTACATTTCAGGAAAAATTCACTGTCTTCTACATTTGTAATATCCACATCATCCAGTGTGATCGTAGACTCTGTGTTTGTGGTATAGAACATGCCGCCGTTTTTTGCGGTCAGGCTTCCACCGTCCATCTCAAAAATGCTGTTTCCGACTTCGGAATCTCCGGACATGCTCTGGTAGAGAATGACATTCCAGGTACAGTCATTGCGGCTGTCATCGCTCATGTTTCCGGTCAGATCACTGTCATATAAATGAATGGAATTCAAACCTTCGATGCAGATTGCTTCGGAGCCGTTGGCTGCCAGAGTTGCCTCGTTTACTGCGATATCTGCGGTACTGTAGATTGCCGGGGAACCGGTTCCGTTTGAAGTATAGGTTCCGCCGTCTACTACCATTTTTCCGCCTCCGCGGTCACTTCGGATCGCTGCGGAAGACTCACCGTTTGTCTCAACATCAAGATCCCATGCATAGAACGTTCCGCCGCCGGCTGCATGGATACCGCCTGATGTATCCTGTTTGGTCGTGATTTTGGTATCTGCCGCATAAACAGTACCGTTATTATATGCAAAAAGTCCTGCTCCGCCGGCTGTGTCTGTCGTAACGGTTCCGCCTTTTACATAAGCATTTCCGTCTGTTGCCAGAACGGCTGCTCCGACACCATAGAAACTGGAGTTATCACCGCCGGTGCTTTCGGAAGAATCTCTGGTTATGGTCACATCTTTCAGTGTAACCGATGTGCCTTCTGAAACATTGACTGCATTTTCATCAGTTCCGGTGGAAGCAATCGTCTCTCCATCTACTTCGGTATCGGAAGTATAGGCATTGACTGCATCGTAGCTGTCCACGCCCTGGCTGCTTCCAGAACCGCCGCCTGGTTGTCCCATGCCGCCTCCCATTTCCATGCTGATCACGGTGATTTTGGCTGCATTTCCATCCTCGTCATAAGTGATCGCTACTGTATCACCTTCGGAAATATCAGAAAGTGAGCTTTCCTCTGTCTTCTGCTGCATATCCGGTGCTCCGCCATTTCCCTGCGGTCCGCCTGCCATGCCGCCTCTGCTGCTGCGGACGATCACGGTGTCATCTGTGATCTTGATTTCTTTTTCTTCATCTGTCAGATCCAGCATGGATGGTGCACCCTGTCCGTCTCCGTCCGGTTTTTCTATATTTTCCGGCAGCTGTGCATTTTGACTGTCAGAACTATTATCTGATTTATTTTCACTGCTGTCTGTGCTTTCAGATCCTTTTTCTGTACTGTCAGAATCTGTCTTGTCATCGGAACTCTGTGCATTGGAAGAGTCCCCCGGTGCTCCTGCATCATCCGGTTTCTCCCTCTGCTTCATGGTTCCTACTTTTATGGTAATGCTATCTTCGCTTACGGCTGTAACTTCACCGTATACATCTGCTGTTTCTGCTTCGCTGACTCTTTTGTCTGAGTTTTCGGTTGCACCGGTTACACTCTGCGATTCCTGTATGGTGCTGCTTTCTGATGTATTTGTTCCGGAACATCCAACCAGTGTTGTCATTCCAAGAGTTATGCCAAGTAAGATTGCGATATATTTTTTCTTCATATGAATACACTTCCTTTTCTCTTTGATTTAAGAGAAGTATATCCCGTAAAGTTTAAAACAAGCTGAAAGAAAACAGCCGATTTTGTGAAAGAGTTGTGAAAAAGCAGGGTAATCGCTTACCCTGCCTTTGTGTGCTACTAAAATCTCAGAACAGATCCAGCAGCTGATCAATCTCTTCTTTTTTCGTTGCCCAGCTTGTCGCAAAGCGTACTACGGTGTGGTTTTCATCGTATTTTTCCCAGAAACTGAACTTTACTTCTTTTTTTAGTTCTGTCATTTTCCGGTTTTCGAGAATGACAAACTGCTGATTGGTCGGTGAATCCAGATAGAAACGGCAGCCTTTTTCTGCCAGTCCTTTCTTTAAATAATCTGCCATTGCTATCGCATGTCTGCTGATTTCAAAATACAGGTTATCTGTGAACAGTGTGTCAAACTGGATTCCGAGCAATCTGCCTTTTGCAAGCAGTGCTCCCCGCTGTTTGATCAGCGTCAGGAAATGTTTCGGTGTTCTGTTGCCCGAAAATACGACGGCTTCTCCACACAGTGCTCCGACTTTTGTCCCGCCGATATAGAAAACATCGCAGTATTTTGCAATCATCGGAAGAGTTACATCTGTTTCTTCACTCATCAGACCATAGCCCAGTCTTGCTCCGTCGAGAAACAGTGGGATATTATAACTGCGGCACACGCTGCTGATCTCTTCCAGCTCCGCCTTTGTATACAAAGTACCGTACTCCGTAGGATGGGAAATATAAACCATCCCCGGAAATACCATATGTTCGTGGCTTTCATCATCCCAGAATGTTTTCAGGCAGTTCTTCAGATCTTCTGCTTTTATTTTGCCTTTGTACTGCGGAACTGTGATCACTTTATGGCCGCTGTACTCAATGGCTCCCGCCTCATGGCAGGCTACATGGCCGGTCTGTGCTGCGACCACGCCCTCATAAGATTCCAGCATGGAGCTGATCACAACGGCATTTGTCTGCGTACCGCCCGTCAGGAAATAAACATCTGCCTGTGGACATTCGCACGCCTCCTGGATTTTCTGTTTTGCACTTTCACAGTATGGATCAGATCCGTATCCGGATACTTTCTCCAGATTTGTTTCCATAAATCTCTGAAGGATCTTTTCATGTGCTCCTTCAGAATAATCATTTTCAAATGATAACATATCTTTTTCTCCTGTCAGATTCTCAATATCAATAGAAATCTTTTTGCTCTGTCACTATTCTACGATGCCAGGAGATAAAGGTCAACCTATCATTTTTTCTGTTTCAGACGCTCAGTTTCTTTTCCATGATCCATCCGCTGATAAAGTAGAAAATCACACTCAGTACCAGAGATACTGCGATTTCCAGAATCATGGTCAGGTTCATATTGTCAAATGCAGGCACCAGGTTCAGCATCTGACTGAACAGCCAGGAAAGGATCAGAAACAGTGCAAATGCCGCGATCCCGCTTCCCTTTTTGCCTGCAAGCACGCTCGCCGAAAGAATCACTGCCATATCGGCGATCACAACAATACTGATCCAGCTGACCAGGGATGCAAAGACGGACAGGATCACTGCATCTGATGCTATCTTGATGTTCAGTCTTATATCCATAATCTGTCTTATGCTATCCATAAGTTCTTTTGCCCCGCCGATACAGAGCGTTGCCACAGTTAGGTCAAACACGGCAAGCACGATAAAAAATGCTCCTGCCATAAGGATTGAAATGCCATTTTCCAGGATTTTGGCACCTAAAATCTCATAACTGCTCTTTGGTGTCAGAAACAGCATATAACTTTGTTTGCTGTTCAGATCCCGATACAGTGTCATGATACCTTCCAGTCCGATGTAAAACACACCGAAAAATGCACACAAGATCAGGAACATCATACCTGTCCCCATCAGATTATATCCTTTAAAAAATACGCCCCCCAGAAATGCCAGTTCAAAAACTGCTGTAAGCACCAGCAGAATAAGCTTGGAAGATGCACTCTTCCGGAATTCATACTTCATTAATTTTAACATAGTTCCTCTCCCCCATGTCCGTAAATTTCACGATACAGATCAACAACAGATTTTTTTTCGCTGCTTCTCAGTTCCTCAGCCATACACTGTCTGACCATTTTTCCTTCTTTCATAAAGATGGCCGCATCTGCCACTCGCTCCAGTTCATCTACCAGATGGCTGGAGATCACAAGTGTGACATCCGGATCAATGACTTCCAGAATACTTTTCATGATCTCATCCCTTGCCAGAAGATCAATGCCGTTTAATGGCTCATCCAGCAGATACAGTTTTGCATTTCTTGCCATTGTGACTGCGATCTTTAACTTTGCCATCATACCGGTGGAAAGTTTTTTGGTTTTCAGCTCTTCTGTCAGCTCCATTCTTTTGAGCATCTGATGATATTTTTCCATTGAAAAATCCTCAAAAAAGTCCTGATAATATCTGCCGACATCTGCAACCGTCATCCAGCTATAAAAATATGGCTCCGTGGACATATAGGCAATCTCTTTCTTGCTCTCTTTTCCGATGGCTTTGCCTTTATATAAAATCTCCCCTTTTCCAGGTTTGACAAGGCCTGCCACCATCTTCATCCAAGTAGTCTTGCCGCTTCCGTTCGGCCCGAGCATCGCATAGACAAGCCCTGTCTCCAGTTTTAACGATACATTGTCAACCGCTGCCTTACCGGCATAGTTTTTGGTTACTCCAATACTTTCCAGTACATTTTCCATATCATTCACCACTTTCTTCCTTTTTTTTCAGAATCCGGATCACATCCGTTTTGGTAAATCCAAGCTGCTGCATTCCTTCTAAAAATTCATGGATCAGCGTCCCCGCCATCTCTTCTTTCATATTTTTCACCTTCTCTGAATCTTCTGTCACAAAAGTTCCCATGCCACGTCTGGTAAAACAGACACCTTCCGTCTCAAGCTCTTTGTATACACGGCTGACCGTATTCGGATTGATGGTGTAAGACACCGCCAGTTCCCGTACGGAGGGAAGCTTTTCCCCAAGTTCCCGTTTCCCTGTGACAATATCACGTTTGATCAAATTAGCTACCTGCAGATAGATTGGCAGCGATGAATTGTATTCCATAAGCTCTTCCTTCTTTCTTGTATCACTGTCATAGCTATATAGTACACTAGTTTTCTGGTTTTGTCAATATGAAAACGAAAAGATAACATGCAAATTGTTTCTTACTCCCACAATTTGGTTTCAGGCTTTTGCCCCTGCTATCCTAAAAAAAGAAAAGACAGCATATTTTTCATGCCATCTTTTCTTTTGATCATTTACTGTAATTCTGTTTTTAACTTACCTGAAAATCCAAGAATCAGGAAATTGGCTGCAATCTCCGTATCCCGAAACAATACCACATTCCAGGATGCGTGCTGTATAAGCAGTACCGGTATCAAAAAAAGAATTCCGTAAAAATAAATTCTGCGTGTCACAGCGATCACAAATCCGATGTAAAACCACAGGCCTAATTTCTCATTCTTAAAAAAAGAATCCGACCATAACGGCTACAAAGAACGGGGCACATGCAACGATGATGCCAACGTTTGATGCATAGGTCATGCTCAGTGCCGTATTTTCCAGCATAAAATACAAAACAATCCCAAACAGCCCTGCCCCTGCAAAAGCAAACTCCTATTTTGGGCTTTTCAGCTTCAGATGGTGCGGATAAAATATCAGCAAAGCAAGGAATGCAAGCACCGCTCTTGTGAACAGTACCTGTACCGGTAAAAAATACTGAAGCAGTACCTTTGTCGAAACAAAGGTTGCTCCCCACATGATCTGCGTACCGCACGCCAGAATATGTGCTAAAATTTTTTTGTTGTTCTGTGTCATTTCTTTACTCCTGAATTTCCTGTATCTTTTGTGCACCTCTGCAATCCGCCGAAGGCTGTATCAGATGGATGTTTGTGTATCTATTATAGTGTACTTTTCTTATGGCTG
>ERZ779842.2545-NODE-2545-length-12151-cov-3.384838_pt1 | contig 12151 bp, 8 predicted proteins | sample MGYA00511095_ERZ779842 | MGnify/ENA primary metagenome ERZ779842 (study PRJEB29588, sample SAMEA2154036) | human gut metagenome | biome: human gut; feature: human-associated habitat; material: faeces | place: Denmark | collected 2008/2010 ... | reverse complement strand
CCACCTTGTCTGCGATAAGTTTTCTCAAGGTGTCACCAGCATCCTTTCGTCTTTGATTTTCTGATCAAAGATCGTACCATGATCTTTGTATTTCTTCAGAATGAAGTGAGTAGCGGTACTTAAGACAGAGTCCAGGGTGGAAAGCTTGTCCGTTACAAACTGGGAAACTTCTTTGAGGGTTTTGCCTTCCAGAATGACCATAAGGTCATAGCCGCCGGAGATCAGGTATACGGAACGAACTTCCGGATACTTGTAAATACGCTCGGCGATGGAATCAAATCCCTGACCGCGCTGTGGTGTTACGCGTACTTCAATCAGGGCAGTGACCATTTCGGAACTGGTCTTGTCCCAGTCAATCATGGTATGATAGCCGCAGATAATCTTTTCCTCTTCCATTTTGCGGATCTCGTTTTCGACAACATCGGGTTCTGTACCAAGCAGAATGGCAATTTCTTTGGGATCCATTTTGCTGTTTTTTTCAAGATAGCTTAATATTTGTTTTCTCAAGATTATATCCTCCAAATTTAAGTCAGTAATCTGTGCCGGAGTGTTTCCGGAGATTAGTTCTATCATACCACGTTTGATAAAATTTTTACAGTAAAAACAAAAGGATATGCAAAATGATAAAAGTGGATTAAAACAGTAAAGTATATATTCTAAAATGATTGATTTCCATAAAAAGGATGATATAATAAGAGAAGCGTAACTGTTTACATAGTGAACGGTAACAGAGAAAAAGTCAGGAAATGATAAAGCTCAGGGAGGCAGAAGCAGAATGCAGATTACAAATGATATTTTATATGTAGGCGTAAATGACCACAAAGTAGATTTGTTCGAGGGTCAGTATGTTGTACCAAATGGAATGGCATACAACTCTTATGTGATCCGAGATGAGAAGACCGCAGTTATGGATACAGTAGATGCAGGATTTACGAAGGAGTGGCTGGACAATATCGCAGCAGTTCTCGGTGATGCGAAGCCGGATTATCTGGTAGTTCAGCATATGGAACCAGATCATGCGGCAAATATTGAGAACTTTATGAAGGTATATCCGGAGACAACAATTGTTGCAAACACCAAGACTTTTGGAATGATGAAGAATTTCTTCAGAAATCTGGATCTTGAGGGAAGAACCCTGGAAGTTGGAAATGGTGAGTCTCTGACACTTGGTAAGCATGTTCTTACTTTTGTATTTGCACCGATGGTACACTGGCCGGAGGTTATGGTGACTTATGACAGTACAGACAAGGTGCTGTTCTCCGCTGACGGATTTGGTAAATTCGGAGCTCTTGATGTAGAAGAGGACTGGGACTGCGAAGCACGTCGCTACTATATTGGAATCGTCGGAAAATACGGTCCGCAGGTACAGAAGCTTCTCAAGGCAGCAGCAACTCTTGATATCCAGACCATCTGCCCGCTTCACGGACCGATCCTTACCGAAAATCTTGGACATTATCTGGAGAAATATGATATCTGGTCTTCTTATAAAGTAGAGAGTGAAGGAGTAATGATCGCCTACACATCTGTATACGGACATACAAAGAAAGCAGCAGAGCTTCTTGCACAGAAGCTGGAGGAAAAGGGCTGCCCGAAGGTTGTTGTCTGCGATCTTGCAAGAGAAGACATGGCAGAGGCAGTGGAGGATGCTTTCCGCTACGGCAAGCTGGTACTGGCCAGCATTACATACAACGGAGAAGCATTCCCGTTTATGCGTACATTCATCGAGAACCTGACAGAGCGTAATTACCAGAACCGCACCATCGGCCTCATTGAGAACGGAAGCTGGGCACCGACTGCAGCTAAAGTCATGAAAGGAATGTTCGAGAAGAGTAAAAATATCACATGGCTTGAGAACAATGTAAAGATCATGTCTTCCCTCAGCGATGAGAATGTGGCAGAGATCGATGCAATGGCAGAGGAGCTCTGCAAGTAATTTCTGAATACCAGAACAGCTTATAAAAAATAAAGATATAACATAATAAAAAGACGTGGATCCGTAAGGCCACGTCTTTTTTATTTACCAAGTAACAGTTACATCCTCTTACACCACATAAATCCATAAGCCGGAAGCTCCACATCCTTAAGCTCCAGTGTCTGGTCAGTGATCAGATCGCGGAAGGTTCCTTCCTCCTGCATCCAGGCAGTTTTTTCGCTGTCACTGAAATTGAAGATTCCGATGAAACGTTCGTTTCCTTTCTGGCGGAGGATGCAGAGGATGCTGTCATCATGAACATCGTATGTATACACGTCACAGTCCTTATCAAAAACAGATTCCTGGCTGCGGATCTGCTCCATGCGGCTAAGAGTCTGGAAGATCTGTCCCTCAACGGAGGATTTGGAGTTTCTTTTTTCGGCAAGCTCCCACTGGAAAGCACCACGGTGGATATAGCGGGAATCTGCAGCCTTATCCGGATCCTCTTTATAGGAATAATCATTGAGACGTCCGATTTCATCGGAGCTGTAAAGCATCGGGATTCCGGACTGGGTAAGCATATATGCGTGAAGCATCAGATCCTCGCGGATACCTCTTTTCAGCTTCTCGTCATCTTTTTCAAAAAGAGCAGCTTCGATCCCGCACATGGAAGCAGTAGTTCCGCAGAAGCGGGCATCCTGAGTTACCGGGTCATCATTATAGAGCTCTCCGCGGCTGTCGCTTCCCGGATGCTTTCCTGTAAAGAAATCATTCAGGTAACGCTTATGGGATGGCTCATCCATGTCCCATTCTTTCAGGGTGGCGAAATCAAGTCCCCAGCCGATATCGTCATGGCAGCGGAGATAATTCAGGAAGGTGTACTGCTTCGGAAGGCTGTTTACAATATCCATCTGTTTTTTCAGAAGGCGGATATCACGAGTGGCAATGCTGTTCCAGGTTGTAGCCATGGTTGTTACATTGTAAAGCATATGGCATTCCGGCTTCTCTACGGTTCCGAAATAGGGAACAACCTTCTCCGGCTCCATAACGACCTCACCCAGAAGTACAACACTTGGGCAGACGATCTCGGCGATCATACGCATCATACGAACAATCGTATGCACCTGCTTCAGGTTACGGCAGGGAGTTCCCAGTTCCTTCCAGATATACGGAACCGCATCGATACGGATCACGTCCATTCCCTGGTTTGCAAGGAAGAGGAAGTTGTACATCATCTCATTGAAAACACGGGGATTGCCGTAGTTCAGATCCCACTGGTACGGATAAAAGGTAGTCATGACATAGTGACCGATATCCGGAAGCCAGGTAAAGTTCCCCGGAGCAGTGGTCGGGAATACCTGTGGTACGGTCTTTTCGTACTCGTCCGGGATCTCACGGTTGTTGTAGAAGAAGTAACGGCTCATATATTCGCCGTCACCCTGGCGTGCTTTTTTGGCCCACTCATGATCCTCGGAGGTGTGGTTCATAACAAAATCCATACACAGGTTCATTCCGTTTTTGTGGCATTTATCTGCAAGGGCAGCCAGATCCTTCATGGAACCAAGGTCCGGGCGGACTTTGCGGAAGTCAGCTACTGCGTAACCACCGTCGGAACGGCCCTTCGGGGTATCAAGGAACGGCATCAGATGAAGACAGTTCACGTTGCATTCCTTAAGATATGGAAGTTTGGCAGAAACTCCCTTGATGTTGCCGGCAAAATTGTCAATATAGAGCATCATGCCAAGCATATCCTTCTGGCGGAACCAGTCCGGATTTTTTTCTCTTTCCAGGTCGCGGTTTTTGAGCGCGCGGCGGCGTGCTGTAAAATACTGGTACATCTGGTCGCAGAGCTCTGCAAACATATCGTCATTGTGATAAAGCTCTGTGTACAGCCATCGAAGTTCGTCGTGATGATGGTTTAAACGTTCCTGAAAAATTTCCTGATCTTTTTTCATGATTTCCTCCCTGAATAGATATTTATAGATGTCGGGAAACCTGTAAAATATTTCCCGGCGGTAATGGTTATCTGACATTTTTCCACAGAATTATAGCATGAAGTTTCCAGTACATGAATATACGGGTTGTTATGGAATATGGAAAAATGTTGTAAGTATTTTCAGTCTCCGGTTGTCTGTCGTCGTATCAGAACCGGAGTGATCTTTTTGTGGATCGGTTTTTGAAGCGGTGCCGGTTTTCTTTTCTTCATTTCGTTCATCTGTTCCACAAGCAGTTCCATGGTAGTCTGTGCGATCACATCAATCTGCTGTCCAATAGTAGTGATCGGGATGATGGACTCCGCAGCAATGGGTGAATTATCGAATCCGATGATCTGATATTCATCCGGCAGACAGTTGTATTTCTGGAAGATCAGATTGAGAAATATATTTGCGTAAGTATCATTGGATAAAAATATGCCTTTTTTCTGACCGGAATATTTACTGTCAATATCCTGAAAGATCACACGCATCTGTTCAAAAAGCTCCTGATAGGAATCACCGGAAACATTAAGGTTCAGTTCATAAGGAACATGATATTCCCGGCATGTTTCCTCAAAGGCACGGATACGGTCATAAGCCGGAATATTCTCAGGTACATGGACATTGATGTGGATCAGTACATCACACTGATTACGTATCAGCAGAGAAGTAGCCTGCATGCTGCCCATGTAATTGTCTGTTGTAACGCTGCATATATGTTCTGCTTCACGTTCAATGGCGATCACAGGAATATTATAGGAAGCCAGTTTTTCAGAGGAAAGAGTATGGCTGAGAACAATAAGTCCTTCAATCTTATAAGCCATCAGCTCGTCCAGATACTGCATTTCTTTCTCCGGGCCGCCATCACTGACAAAAACCAGAAATTTGTAATGATAATCGGAGTAACTTCGAAGAAGCTGTGTCAGCATTTCGGAATAATAATGAAGATAAAGGTTCGGGACAATGATCCCTACAAATTCGCTTTTTCCATTGGCAAGAACCCTGGCAAGCTTGTTTTTTCTGTAGCCGAGCTCATCAAGGGCTTTTGCGATCTTTTCCTGATTTTCCAGGGTCAGAGAATCCGGATGATTGAAATATCTGGAGATCGTAGTCTTGGAAAAACCAGTGTATTCTGCAATATCGGCAAATGTTACCTGTTTTTTAGCCATAAAAAAATATTCTCCTTTTAACAGCAGAAAGTTATGATACGGAATGCAGATGTGATCATATAAGAGAAAGCTGCAGACCGTACAGGATGATTGGATTGATATAATAAGTATAACAATACAGACGTTAAATAGCAATAAAAAAATAACCAGTTAAGTTACCGGTAACTTTTCTTGAATAAATTAACAAAAAAGGTTGACAGAAGCTATGTCATATAGTAGTATCAAATTATAAAGTAACCGGTTACTTTACCGGTTACTAAACAAGAACGAAAGAACAAAAAAGGGAGGAAAAGAGAATGAAAAAAGGTTCTGCGAAAGCTGTTCCGGCAGGAAAAAGAACTGCTGCAGAAAAGCTTCAGTATGTGAAAAAGAACTGGCAGCTGTATGTGTTTTTTCTGCTGCCTGCACTTCTTCTGACGATCATCTTCAAATACGTGCCCATGGGTGGCGTACTGATCGCTTTTGAGGACTACAATGTCATTGATGGTGTATTTGGAAGCAAATGGGTAGGACTGGAATACTTCCGGAGATTTCTGGCATCACCGGATTTTATGAATTATCTTGTGAACACTCTGAAACTGAGTATTTACGGACTACTGTGGGGATTTCCGATTCCGATCATCCTGGCACTTCTTCTGAATCAGATCCGGAGAGCTGGGATCAGGAAAAAAATTCAGCTTCTGATCTATGCGCCGAATTTTATTTCCGTTATCGTACTCTGTGGTATGGTTCGTATGTTTCTTTCACCGGTAGGTCCGCTGAATAAACTGATCGGTTCCGATGCCAACTGGATGACTATGCCGGCAGCATTTCGTACCATTTACATAGCCAGCGGAATCTGGCAGACAGCCGGATGGGCATCCATTATGTATACTGCAGCACTTGCCAATGCAAGTAAGGATCTGGAAGAGGCAGCAGTGGTGGATGGTGCAAATATCCTGCAGCAGATCTGGTATGTACAGCTTCCGGCTATTAAAAACATCATTGTGATCCAGTTTATCCTTCAGGCCGGAAATATTATGAGCATTGGTTTTGAAAAAGCATATGCACTGCAGACAGATATGAACCTTCCTGCATCTGAGATTCTTTCTACTTATGTATACAGAATCGGTCTTCTGAATGGAGATTATGGATATTCTACAGCAGTGGGGCTGTTTAATTCAGTGATCAATGTAATTCTTTTGATCTTTGTAAACTGGGTAGTCAAGAAACTGAATGACGGAGAGGGATTATAGGAGGTGCTGTTATGGCAAAAGCAAAGAAAAAGAAATATTCGGCATCTGATAAAGCCATTTTAGGAATCGGATACGTACTTCTGGGTGCATTTGTACTTTCCATTCTGGTTCCGCTTTTATATGTTGTGATCGCATCCTTTATGGATCCGAATGTGCTGAACAGCCAGGGAATCAGCTTTGATGTGCGGAAGTGGACGATCGATGCGTACCGCAGAGTTCTTGAAAATAATATGATCTGGAGAGGCTTTGCAAACTCATTTTTTTATTCCCTGGTGTTTACCATTATTTCAGTTCTGGTAACTCTGCTGGCAGCATATCCAATGTCCAAGAAAGAATTTGTGGGAAGAAATTTCTTCAATGTTATTTTTCTCATTACCATGTTTTTCGGTGGAGGAATGATCCCGACTTTTATCCTGATCAATCAGTTGCATCTGGTAAATACAATCTGGGCAATCCTGCTTCCGGGTGCGTTTAATGTCTGGAACATGATCCTTGCCAGAACCTATTATCAGTCTATCCCCAAGGAACTCAGAGAGGCATCTGCCATTGACGGTGCCACGGAAATCGAGCATTTTTTCAAGATTATGATGCCGGTATGCAAACCGATCATCGCAGTGCTTGCGCTGTGGTCTTTTGTAGGAATGTGGAACAGTTATTTTGACGCTATGATTTATTTGAATGATGCGAAACTGCAGCCATTGCAGCTGGTACTTCGTTCCATCCTTGTACAGAATACACCGCAGCCAGGAATGATCGCAGATATCCAGAGTACTGCACAGATGGCAAAGGTAGCGGAACTTCTGAAATATGCTACGATCATTGTATCAAGTTTACCGCTTCTGATCATGTATCCATTCTTCCAGAAATATTTTGACCAGGGCATTATGGTTGGTTCTGTAAAAGGCTGATGACAGGAGGTTGATAATGATGAAAAAAAGAATGAAGGCATTATTGGCAATCGGGCTTTCTGCAATTATAATGGTATGCAGTGCCGGATGTGGAAACGGAAAAGAACACATGAAAGCAGAAACAGATCCGGATATCCCGGTGGAAGATGTGTCCTTTCCTCTGAAAGAAAAAGCAGAGCTGTCTTTTATTACCAGTGCACCTGCAACATCTACACAGGAACCTAATGAAAGAACGATTTTTAAAAGACTGGAAAAGCAGACCAATGTCCACATTGACTGGACCTGTTTTGTATCGGATCAGTTTGATGACAAAAAAAATCTGGCGCTGGCACAGTTCGGAAATCTTCCGGATGGACTTTTTAACGCAGGGATGAGTGATTATGATCTTCTTCGTTATGCCAAACAGGGAATCATTATTCCGGTAGAAAATCTCATTGATAAATACATGCCGAATCTTAAGGCTGTATTTGAAAAATACCCGGAATACAGAACAATGTGTACAGCACCGGACGGACATATTTATTCTTTCCCATGGATCGAGCAGCTTGGTGCGGGGAAAGAAGCCATTCAGGCAATTGGAGATATTCCCTACATTAATAAAAAATGGCTGGATTATCTGAAGCTGGACGTTCCGACTACAACTGAGGAACTGGAACAGGTTCTGGTCGCTTTCCGCGACAATGCAGATAAACTGGAAAAGAAATTCAACATTGAGGGTGGTGTGATCCCGATGTCCTTTATCATCAATAATGGTGATCAGGATCCTGCAATTCTCATCAACGGATTCGGAGAAGGATATGGTGACACCGGTGATCATTTTGCAGTGAAAGATGATGGAACCGTTATTTATACAACTGTACAGGAAGGCTATAAAGAAGGTATTCAGTGGCTCCATCAGCTGGTAGAAGAAAAGCTGGTGGATCCGGAGGCTTTTACCCAGGAATGGTCAACTTATGTTGCAAAAGGTAAGAACCACAGATATGGTCTGTGTTTCACCTGGGATATTGCAAATATTGATAATAATGAAGATTATGTAATGCTCCCGGCGCTGGCCGGTCCGGATGGTCTTGTAAATATCACAAGACAGAATAACAGTGAAACCAGTGGCTTTGACAGAGGACGCTGCGTTCTGACTACAAGCTGTCGGAATACGGCACTGGCAGCAGCATGGATCGATCAGATGTATGCACCGATCCAGTCTCCGCAGAATAACTGGGGTACTTACGGGGAAAAAGATTCATTTAATATCTTTGAGATGTCCGAGAATGCAGAAGGTGGTCAGATGCTGAAACATATGGATCTGGGAGATGCATCTCCGGTAGAGGTTCGTGAAGCACAATCTGTAAACGGACCGTTGGCAATACTTAACGAGTATTACGATGTATATGTAACAGAGCCGGCAGATGCAAAATGGCGTCTCGACAATATGCATGAAACATATCTTAAGGATATGAACAGTAAATATGTGTATCCGAATGTATTTATGAGTATTGATGATACCAATAAGGTATCTCAGTATGACACGGATATCAAGAAGTATGCGGAACAGAAAAAAGCAGACTGGATCCTGAATGGCGGCATCGATAAAGAATGGGATTCCTATCTGAAAAAGATGGAGCAGTATGGACTGTCTGATTATCTGGCAATCAAACAGAAATATTTTGACCAGTATCAGAAGTCTCTTAGTGAGACAGAGAAATAAAAACAGAAAAAGATACCGGTCAGAAACATAAAAAAGAAAGAGAGAGCAGAGTATGAGTGAAAAACTTGAAAAAGCACGTCTTTATGAAATAGAGGAAGCAAAAAATATCCCGCAGGAAGAGAAACCGGCCTTTCATGTATCTGCACCGGTTGGCTGGATCAATGATCCCAATGGATTTTCTGTTTTTAAAGGGAAGGTACATCTTTTTTACCAGTATCATCCTTACAGCCGTGACTGGGGCCCTATGCACTGGGGCCACAGTGTGACGGAGGATATGATCAGATGGGAGCAGCTTCCTGCAGCGCTTGCACCGGATCAGGAATATGATCGAGAGGGATGCTTTTCCGGAAGTGCTATTGAAGCGGATGGAAAACAGGCTTTGATCTACACAGGAGTTACAACAGAAAAGCTGCCTGATGGAAAAGAAGAAGTCCGGCAGAATCAGTGCATTGCCTGGGGTGACGGAAAAGATTATGTAAAGGCAGAGAAAAATCCGGTAGTCACCGGGGATATGCTTCCGGAGAAATGCAGCAGAGTTGATTTCCGTGATCCGAAGGTATGGGAAGATAACGGAACATACCATATGCTCGTAGGATGCCGCAGCGAAGAAATTCCTGGACAGGTAGTTCTGTTTTCCAGTAAAGATCTGAAAGAATGGAAATTTGAAACAATTCTTGCGGAGAACTCCACAGGAGAAATCGGTGTTATGTGGGAATGCCCCGATTTCTTTCCGCTCGGGGATAAACATGTGCTGATCTGTTCTCCGCAGCATATGCGGGCAAAAGGGTATGAGTTTCATAATGGACATAATTCCCTATATTTTACGGGAGATTATGACAGCGAAAAACATACATTTGAAAAAGACGCACCGGTAAGTCTGGACTACGGACTTGATTTTTATGCGCCGCAGACAACCCTTCTTCCAGATGGAAGAAGAGTGATGATCGCCTGGATGAAATCCTGGGATAGCTGTGTGATCAAGGAAAAGCAGAGATGGCAGGGAATGATGACTCTTCCGAGAGAGCTGGAATATCGTGACGGAAAGATCTGGCAGAAGCCGGTCCGAGAAATTGAGAATTATCGGAAAAACCGTTGCTGTTATGAGAATGTAAAAGTGGGTGAGAGCTTAAGCCTTGAAGGCGTCCGTGGCCGAATGATCGATCTGACTGTGGAACTGCAGAACGCAGATGGCATCATGGATGGAAGCAGGAACTCCGGAAATCCAAATCAGGAAGCATTGGATGGGTACAATGAGTTCCGGATCGAGCTTGCACGCAATGAAGAATATACAACGGTCTTTACCTATGATCGAAAAAGACAGATACTGGAAATCGACAGAACCTGGAGCGGGGTGCAGCGTGATGTTGTATGTACAAGAAAGCTCCAGATCACAGATGACAGACAAAATCTGAAGCTGCGTTTTATCCTGGATCGAAGCTCCATAGAGCTTTTTATCAATGATGGAAGCAAAACTGCGACTACCGTGATCCCAACACCAGTGGAAGCAGATGAGATCCTGTTTCACAGTGACGGAAATGCTGTGATCCAGGTTGAGAAATATGATATTGTGTTGTAGAAGCCTCTCAAATATTGACAATTTCTCTATTTTTGTATAACATAGGGGAAGTTGCTTACGCCGGATCAGGAGTTATTCGTATCTCCTGATCCGGCATATATTTACAGGAGAGGAACACAGGAATGTTTTATCAGTTAAAAATCACAAGAAAAGGAACGAAACCGCCGGTATGGAGACGTTGTACTGTTGCGGCTGACGTTACATTTGCAAAGATGGCAGCCATGCTTGAAAAACTGGTTCAGTATCCGGCAGGCAGCCTATATGAGATTGAATTTTTTCAGAAAAAAGTACAGATCCGTGAGAATGGTGACGGAGAAGCGAAGAATAATTTCACATTATTAAATGCAGGCGAGACAGAGACTGCAGAGCTTATGGATTCCGAGAAATGGTTTACCTTCCGTCAGTATGGTGCGGATAAGGAAGTTCCGGAATACAGAGTTGATATTGAGAAGAAAGACGAGGGAACAGCAGAAGCTCCTTCTATTGTAAAAGAAGTAAAGGGTGAGGATGATCCGTACTGGACAGAGGCACCAGAGCTGGGATGCACTGCAGCAGTTGAAACTGAGGCGGAAACAGCCAAAGCATCGGAAGACATTGCTGCAACAGTAGCGGCAGTAGAGGCAGCAGCCAGAGCTGCAAAAGCAGATGAGGCAGCCACAGGCAGCAGAAGAAATCCTACAGTAAAAGATTTCCTCATGTCCTATCGTAAAGAAGACCTTCTCAGCATTGCAGGTGAGCTTGGACTTCACTGCAAGGGAATGAATCAGGAAGAGATCGCCGCAAAGGTTGCCGCAGAGGTTCTTAAACCGGAGGTTATGAAAGCAAGCTTCCTCGTAGCAGACGATCAGGAGGTACTGGCTTTTGAGGCGGCTATTCAGAGAAAATGCTTCCATGTTGCAGAGGATGAGTGGAATACATTAGAATGGCTGAACGATATGGGCTACCTTGTTTCCTACAGTGATGATTACGCAGAAGTTCCGGCAGAGGTTGCAGCTGTTTACGACCAGATCAACACACCTGAATTCCGGACACTTCGCAGCCAGGTAAACTGGCTGAAGGATTGCCTCATTATGGTAAGCTATCTGTATGTATCTGCACCGGCAAAGACCGTATATGAGATGTTTAAGCAGAGAAAAGGCTTTGACATCGGATATGACAGATTCATCGAGCTGTATCATACCATTCCGGAGAAGGCCTGTATCTGTGAGCTTGCGGAGGATCAGCTGATCCTGAAATCCGCACTGGTCAATAACATCTACAAGGATATCGAGAGACGTCAGGGTGGACGGAAATTCTATATTCCGTCTGTAGATGAGATCCTGGATTATTCCGAAAACGGGTATCCGACAAAATCTGCTTCTTACCAGAGACTGGGCAGATTTCTGCTGGATGAGATGAAGGTTTCCGATGCAGTGAAGGATCAGGTACTGTTCTTTATTTACAAAGAATGCTCCATGGATGGCAGAATGTCAGCAATCATGGAAAACCTGAACCAGAAGGGAATTCAGTTTAACGATGAGCAGCTTGAGAAATTTACAAAGCTGATCATGGAGGCAAACAATAACACAAGAATGCTGGAATTCCGCGGTTACACACCGAATGAGATCTCAGGAGCAGTATGGCCGTTTGCCACAGGCAAGCCGCACACTGCAATGCCGAACCGCTTTGTGCCG
>ERZ779842.2532-NODE-2532-length-12189-cov-3.646366_pt1 | contig 12189 bp, 9 predicted proteins | sample MGYA00511095_ERZ779842 | MGnify/ENA primary metagenome ERZ779842 (study PRJEB29588, sample SAMEA2154036) | human gut metagenome | biome: human gut; feature: human-associated habitat; material: faeces | place: Denmark | collected 2008/2010 ... | reverse complement strand
CAGAAGGGATTTTGAATTCCGACTGCAGATTGTGGGGAAAGATACGAAAGAATAAATAGTGTAAGTAAATAGAAATGCTGGCATAATACAAAATCAAACATCAATGCAGCTGGGGTGCGAGCAACGAAGGTTTCCCCGGCTGCATTTTTGTGATAAGGGTAGGAGAAAGCTCTATGCTGTTTAATTCCATAGATTTTTTGATATTTTTCCCGGCTGTTTTGTTGGTATATTTCATTGTTCCACATAGAATCCGTCCAACCTGGATGCTGCTTTCCAGCTATTATTTTTATATGAGCTGGAATCCGGTACATGGAATATTACTCCTTGCAGTGACAGCGGTGACCTATTTGGGAGCGCGGCTGCTGCAGAGAATGGACTGTGAACAGGGAAAAAAGAAGAGAACTAAAAAAATTATACTTGTTGCAGAAGTTATCGCTGTAATTGGATTGCTGGGATATTTTAAATATACCGGTTTTTTCTTGGACAGTATCAATGTAGTGCTGGCAAAATTCCGTATTGCGCCAGTGGAAATAGAATGGAATATTGCACTGCCGATCGGAATTTCATTTTATACGTTGACTGCACTGGGATATTTGATCGATGTGTATCGGGGAAAGTCTGAAGCGGAACATAACTTTCTTCGATATGCGTTATTTGTTTCGTTTTTCCCACAGATTTTGTCAGGTCCGATTGAGCGTTCGACGAATTTGTTACGGCAGCTTCGAGATAGCAATATAAAATGTAATTGGAATACGGAACGGATTGCCTCCGGTTTTATTACAATGCTTTGGGGATTCTTTTTGAAGCTGGTTATTGCTGATAGGATTGCAGTGATTGCAGATACAACCTTTGGCAGGCCGGAATGCTATGGCACATTCGGACTTGTGTTGGGTGCAGTGAGCTATGGCATTCAAATTTACTGCGATTTCAGCAGTTATTCGTTGATTGCACTTGGTGCAGCAAAAACATTAGGATTTGATCTGATCAATAATTTTGAAACACCCTATTTTGCGCAAAGCGTGACGGAGTTCTGGCACAGGTGGCATATTTCCCTGAGCACATGGCTTAGGGATTATGTATATATTTCGATGGGCGGAAACCGCTGCAGCAAATGGCATCAATACTGGAATATTCTGGTTACATTTATGGTCAGCGGATTATGGCATGGCGCAAACTGGACGTTTTTAATTTGGGGAGCGTTACATGGAGTTTATCAGATTCTGGAAAAAGAACTTAGACCTGTTGTACGGAAAATAAACGGATATTGCCATACCAAAACAGCGTCGTTTGGATATCGTTTTGCAAAGGCTGCAGTAACCTTTGCGCTGGTGGATTTTGCCTGGATCTTCTTTCGGGCTGACTCTGTAAAACAGGCATTGTATTATGTCAAAAGAATGATTTCTTTTTGCGATATGTGGTCTCTGTTTGACGGAAGCCTTTATACGATGGGACTGGATGTACAGGAGATTCATATTTTAATGATCGGTTTGACTGGGCTTATTGTCGTGGATTGCCTGCAATATTTGAAACAGAAAAAAATAGCAGAATTATTGATGGGACAGTGGTGTGTATTCCGCTGGGCGATTTTGATTTATTTGATTGTGAGCTGTATTGTATTTGGCTATTATGGACAGGGATTTGAATCTGCAAACTTTATTTATTTGCAGTTTTAAACATATTCGCTTTCTGGAAGAGATGGAGAAGGAATGAAAAAAAAGAATGATCGAAATCTGATAAAAATAATCGGTTTTCTTCTGGTTGTGTGCATCGTGCTTGGAAAAACGACTTCCGTATTGAACTATAAAGACACGGGCGGTGGAGGTGGCTGGCAGCGATTTTATCATATGCCACAAAAAACAGCAGATGTGATGTTTTTTGGAAGCAGCCATGCACATTGTACAGTCGATCATGGTTTGTTATGGGATCAGTATGGAATTGCCGGTTATACATTGTCTGCTGGTTCTCAGCGGCTGGATAGTACCTATTATTTTTTGAAGGAGGCAATTCGGGTACAAAAGCCAAAGATTGCGGTCGTGGAGGTATGGGGAACCGTATTGGACGGAATGGAGTACAGTGAAGAGGCAATTTACAGAAATACACTTGGAATGCATTGGTCAAAAAATCTTTTTGAATTTGTAGATTATATGGCAGCTGGAATGGGAGAAAGCTCTTCGTATCGCAATCGTGTTTTATGTAAGCTTCCGATCATTCATTCGCGGTATAAGGAATTATCAAAAGAGGATTTTAAAGATGATTTGCCTTATATGAGAGGTTATCGGGGAAGCTTTGATATTGTGTCGTTTGAAACACCCGTCAAAGTGCCGGCAGATCAAAAAGCAGATTTAAATCCGGTATGCGAGGAATATTTATATAAAATCATTGAACTGGCGAAGAAAAGCGGAACACAGCTGGTCTTTATGGCGTCTCCGTATATTTTATCAGAAGAGGAACAGATGCGTTTCAATAAGACTGCAGAAATCGCTGCGCAGGAAAATATTCCGATGTTGGATTATAATCAGCTGAGAGATGAAATCGGGTTGGATTATGCAGTGGATTTTCGGGATTCCGATCATGTAAATAACAGCGGTGCTGCAAAGGTAACAGATCATCTGGCTCGTTTTTTAACTGCAAATTATGAACTGACGGATCACAGGGGAGATTCAAAATATAAAGATTGGGATTTGAATAAGCAGTATCTGGATGATAAAAGAGAGACAAATATGCTGAACGGGCTTACGGATGCAGGCAGCTATTTACAGGGAGTCAGTACATTGCAGAACCGTACGGTGATTCTGTCTTTGAACGGGAACTATATGGCAGCGGGAGATTCTTATTATGATGGTCTTGCTGCACTTGGAATATGTTATGAGGATTATCAAAAGGGCGGTGTTTGGATTTTTGAAAATGGCGTTCCGACACTGTATTTAAGCGGAAAAGAATACAGTCAGAAGTATCCGATCAAGGATGGAGAAATTTATGTAAAATCTGAGCTCCATAACGAAGATTGTGAAGATACGGAGTTGATTTTGAATGGGAAAAATTACAGCTTTGTAGAAAACGGACTCAATATTCTGATTTATGATCAGGATACGAAACAGGTTATCGATCATGCAGGAACCGACATTTATGTGAGCTTTGAGATGATAAGAGAGGATGCAGCAGAATGAAGAGAAATTTAAACTGGAAAAAGGTCTGGAAATATTCAGTTATATTCTGGGGGGTTATTTTTGTAGTCAGCCTGATTCCTATTATATTGCTTTCTACTTATAATTTTCCCTGTGCGGACGATTTGGGATATAGTATTTACACCAGACATGCGTGGGTAGATACTCATAATCTGTTTTCTGTGCTGGGAGCAGCAGGGCGAAAAGTAGCTGAAAGTTATCAGATCTGGCAGGGAACATGGGCGTCGATCTTTTTGATGGCATTGCAGCCAGGGATTTTTGAGGATGGAACATATTGGATTGGAACACTAATGCTTTTGGCGGCATTGATTTTTTCCGTTTATTATTTCATGAAGGTATTTTTGGGGGAATGGCTTGGAAGTTCCAAAACACAGCGATTTATTGTAACCTTTTTGTTTCTTTTCTTTGGAATACAGTTTTTGATTGACAAAACGCAAGGGTTATTCTGGTATAACGGTGCATGTCATTATATCTTCCCGTGGTCTGCATTGCTGGCACTGGCTGGAATTGTCGTTTCCATGACAGTGGATTCCAGACACGGAAAGAGAAAATCGATCATTGGAATTCTGCTGGCAATTTATATTGGCGGAGGTAATCTGGTTACAGGACTGGAATGCGGAATATGGCTTGCTCTGGGAATTTTATTGACTGTATTATGCCATAAAAAGAAGCTGATGGGACAAGTGCTGAAAATCGCAGTATTCTGGGGAATTTCCTTTGGATTGAATGTGGCGGCGCCTGGAAACTGGGTTCGTCAGGAAGAATTTTCTTACAGACCGGGATTGATTCGTTCCGTGCTGCAGTCTTTTTATTATTGCCTGGATTATGTATTGGGGCAGTGGACGGACTGGAAGATTATTTTATTTGTCATCCTGATAGCTCCGTTTGCGATTCATGCAGTTCAGGAATATAAGGGAAATTTTTCTTTCCGGTTTCCGGTGCTTGTGCCGCTTTGGAGCTATTGCGTGTTAGCGTCTATGTTCACCGAGAGCATTTATGCAGGAGGCGGTCCGGGAGCCGGACGAATTTATAATGTAATTTTTCTGACCTATCTGATTCTGATTATGTTGAATCTGGTATATTTATATGGATGGTACTGGAAAAAATATGGTTCCGGGAAGAAAGTAGAAGAAAAAGACATTCAACTTTGGCATATCGCATCAGCGGCAGGGGCGGTATTTTGTTTTCTGATTGTAGCAGGTGTGACGCCGGATGCATTTACCAGTGTTTCAGCAGCAAAATCGTTATTAAACGGCGAAGCACAGGCTTATCGGGCGCAGGAACAGGAAAGAGTAGCAATTTTAGAGGATGCTTCGATCGAAAATGCAGAGCTGAAAGAATTTCAAAATAAGCCGTATCTTCTGTTTTACGAGGATATCGAGGCGGATACGAATAACTGGAAAAATGTCCGGATGAGCTCTTATTATCGCAAAAACAGTGTAATATTAATCGAGAGCGAGACGGAATAATCTGATGAAAGCGTAGAGAATTGTGCAGATAAAATTTGAAGAACCGTGGTATTGGAGAATTAGTGAACTGATTTCAATTTTTGGTGGAATGATAATGTTGTCCTTTGGAGAGAGGATACAGAAGAAACTGAAAAGACAGAAAAAACGGAGGCTTTTACGGTGAAGAAACTGGCAGAATGGATTAGTATAAAGAAAATAGCAGTAGCTGTCGGATTCGCATTTTTTGCGTCGATGGTACCCAACTGGTTATTGGCGTTTATCGCCAGACCTTCGGGGGACGACTACGGATATTCTGCAGCAAGCCATCAGACGTGGCTTCATACGCATTCTGTGATCGAAGTGCTTCGGACAGGTCTGGAAACGACAAAGCAGATGTGCCAGGTCTGGAATGGAGACTGGTTCAGTGTTTTTATATTTACGCTGATGCCGGAGGTCTTTGTATACAGAAGTTTTTGGATTGTACCTGTGTTCTGGACACTGGCAATGATTGCAGCCACTTATTATATGGTACATGAGGTTTTTACAAACTATTTTGGCTTAAAATGGTATGAGGGCGGAATGGTTACGCTGTTGATTCTGCTGATGTTTTATCAGTGGATTCCAAGCTCTGCAATTGGTATGTACTGGTATGTTGGAGTAATCCATTATATGATGCCCCATGTTTTGGCAATGCTTTTGATTGGATTTTTACTGAAATATTTAAGAACGGACAAATTCAGATACATTATCTTTTCTGTTTTGGGAATGATCGCAATCGGAGGAAGCAGCTATTATTCGACATTTCTGGTTTTATTCAGTTATGTATTGATGTTTGTGATCGTGAAAAATAAAAAGCGTGCAGGGATATTTGCATTCCCGATACTGGCCGGAATAGTTGCTCTATATTTTCAGGTTACGGCACCCGGAAATGCAGCCAGAGTAGGCGGAGAGCAGATGGGCTTCAGCGTAGGAAAAGCAGCTTTCACAATTGTAGAAGCATTGTGGCAGGGGGCTGTAAATGTAGTAAATTATGGGAGGGAGACTCCACTTTTATTTGTGCTGTTATTCTTTGTGGCAGTCGTAGCATGGGAATGTCTTTCAGAAGCAAACTTAAAATTTGAGTTTAAATATCCGGTATTATGGGTTGGCTATATGTTTGGCGTGTATGCGGCAATGTATGCACCGGAGCTCTATGCAGCAACGGAGGTGTCCGGAGGACCTGGAACGGTGGAATATCTGACGTTTATTTTAACGTCAGTTTCCTCCGTTATCTATGTAGAGGGCTGGATCTTGCGGAAACTGGAACTGCGTCATACCCTGAAAAGAAGAGAAATTTATCATAAATATATCACAGTTCCGGCTGTCTTCGTTTGCCTGGTTTTGTGTCTGGTATTTAGAGGAAATCTGAAGGATTCGTTATTTTACAGCTCCTGCAGTTATATTGCAAGCGGTCAGGCAGCAGATTTTAAGGAACAAATGGAATCCCAGGAAAGAATATTGCGGGATGATTCCATTAAAGAAGCATATCTGTGTCCGACAAATCCGGAGCAGGGACCATTGATGCATATGCCTGTCATCAAAAATCCGGAAGCATTTACCAATAGAGTTGTCGGAAGTTTTTATGGAAAAGATATGGTTACGACAACGGAATAAACATCAGATAACAATTACAGATAGGATGAATCCAGCGTAAAAAAAAGGAGAACAGTGTGAATAAAAAGCTTCATATCGAAATGCTGCGGATTATAGCGGTAGTGATGGTCGTCTTGAATCATTCGGATCTATATTATACCTATTATACAAATACGGATAGTGTTCTTACGTTTTTCGTGTCGTTGCTTTTGTCCTGTATTTGCAGAATTAATGTTCCATTATTTATGATGATCACAGGCGCATTGCTGATTCCAAAAGCCGAGAGCTGGAGTGTGATCTTTAAAAAGAGAATTTCCAGAATGCTTGTAGTATTAGTTGCTTTTTCTGCGCTGATGTATGGTCTGCAGTGCTTTGCATGGAATCAGGATACATTTTCAGCAATGGCATTTGCGGAGAAGCTGCTGAAAAATGAGATTCAGACTTCTTACTGGTACCTGTATGAATATATAGGAATTTTGATGATGCTTCCATTTCTTGGGGCAATTGCGAGAAATGTGGATTTGGATTGCATGAAATATTTTTTGGGATTGGGGCTGATCATTAAAGTCGGAATGTCTATCGCCGGACAGTTTACGGGATATTCTATGCCGATGAGTTTTTTTGTACTGCAGAATAATGTTTTTTATGTTTTGCTGGGATATTTTCTGGAAAAAGCAGTTAGTACAGAAAAATGCCGACAGCTGTCCGGATGGAAGCTATCGGCTGGTCTGGCAGTGAGTGTGATAGCAGCTGCAATTATGGTGATTGCTGACAGAAAGCTGAGTGGGGAATATCATGAATCCGTATTGAATCTTATGATCCCGCTGATGGCTTGTGCAGTTTATCTTGACGTCCGCAGATTTTTTGTAATGCATACGAATATCAGAGGAGCCGGGATCATAGCATGTCTGGGCAGCTGTGCATTTGGCGTATACTTACTGGAGCATATCGGTCAGAAGTTGTTCCTGAAGCTGTATTTGCAGCTGGCAGAGCGGACATTCGGAATATTTGCATGCTCTGTTTATATCTGCTGTATTTTGCTGTTTAGCTTTGTATGTACATGGCTTATTCGAAAAAGTAAAATAGTAAGAAAATTTATTTAGCAGATTAGTGCAGTTCTTTTTGCGGAAGCATTTTTAATGCCGCATAAAAACCGAATATCGAAGCGATAAAGCTGCGGTAAGTATACCAGTAGCACCAGGAAGCATGGGAGGATGTAACGAAAATCCATGCAAAGGGAACAAGGCTGACGCAAAGAACTGGTATGATATTAGCAAAGGCGTGAACTGCTTTCCGCCAGTCGATTTTTAACAGAGAATATAAGGCATATCCGCCAAGGATGATGAAATAAGGCCATTTCAAAAGCACACGAAGGTTTCGAAAAAACGCGCCGAATTTGGTAATTGCCTTTCCTTCGATTACGGTTTGCCCAGTATGGACAGTGAACTCAGATATGGCATTGGCAATAATATTTTCGTGCAAAAGGATGCTGCTGATTGCCCATTTTCCAAACCACATGCTGACATATCCGAGTCCGAAACAGATTCCAAGGATCAGCCAGTGACAACGCTTCTGTAATTTGGTATAGTTGCTGAAAACGAGAAAGGAAAAGCTTATGATATTTCAGTCCTATCTATTTTTGTTCGCTTTTTTTCCGGTATTATTTATCGTTTATTATGTCTTTTTGAAAAATGAGAAGATAAAGCTTGCAGATATTTTTCTGGCGATGATGTCTTTTGTTTTTTATGCGTATGGAAATGTAAAATATCTATATTTCCTCGGTTTGGAAGTGCTTGTAAATTACACTGTTTACAGACTTCTTGTGTGGCTGGAATATCAAAAGAGTTATCAGAAAGTAAGAAAGTGGCTATGTGGTGGAGCGGTTGCCGGAAATCTGTTCCTTTTATTCTATTATAAATATTATAATTTCTTTGTTGAAAATTGGAATGAAATTTTTCATACAGAGCATAGCTTCAGAACGCTAATTGTTCCGCTGGGAATCAGTTTTATTACATTCCAGCAGATCGCATTTCTGGTGGATGCGTACAGAGGGGAATGTGATAACTGTACGCTGTTGGAATATACGGTTTTTGTGTCATTTTTCCCACATATTTCATCAGGACCGATTATGACACAGGATCAGTTTTTTCCGATATTGAGAAGTGAAAAACGTAAAGAGATCGACTGGGACAGGATCAATCGGGGAATTTTCCTGTTCATATTCGGACTTGGGAAAAAGGTATTGCTGGCGGATATGTTCGGACAGGCTGTGGATTGGGGATATGGGAATATTGCCGGCTTGAACGGTATGAGTATGTTTTTGATTACCGTTTTTTATTCGTTCCAGATCTATTTTGATTTCAGCGGATACAGCGATATGGCGATCGGACTTGGATGGATGTTCGGATTTCATTTCAAGGAGAATTTCAACTATCCTTACAGTTCGACCAGCATCCGGGAATTCTGGAGAAGATGGCATATTTCCCTGTCCAGCTGGTTTCTGGAATATCTCTATATTCCGCTTGGCGGCAACCGAAAAGGCAAAGTGCGTACCTGCATCAATAAATTTATCGTATTTTTATGTACCGGTATCTGGCATGGAGCCAACGTAACCTTCCTGTTCTGGGGCATTTATCATGGATGTTTCCTGATGCTGGAAGAATTTGTGCCGTTTTTCCGAAAAGAAGGAGGAAAGATCAAAACCGCAGTGATGCGTATTTATACGTTACTTGTCGTTTGCATCGGTTTTGTCTTTTTCCGGGCAGATACGATGACACAGGGCGTGCAGTGGGTAAAAGCTATGTTTACCGGATTTTCAACGGGAGCGGCATCGACAAGCCTGGCACTGCAGCAGTTCACACCACTTTATCTTGTAACCTTTATAGTGGCATGCATTGCCTCCTTTCCGGTTTTTGAAAAGTGGAAAAGCGATGGCAGATATCAGGCATTCTATAACAATATGGCTTTTGTATGCAGTATCGTCGGACTTGTTTTATGCATGTTAAGTCTTGCGGGCGGCACGTACAATCCGTTCATTTATTTCAGATTTTAGGAGGAACTTATGAAGAAAAAAGGAAACATGATCTATGTCGGATTTTTCTTTGTTCTGTGTCTGATCCCAAGTGTCGGTATGCTGCTTCCGCAGACCCAGGGCAGTGCCACGGAGAACCGCAAACTTGCCATCTGGCCGCAGCTTCGCACGGAAGAAGGATGGAATACCGATTTCCTCTCCGAGGCAGGAGAATATTTCCAGGATCACTTTGGATTCCGTCAGCAGCTTGTCACGGCAAATGCACTGATAAATGGAAAAATATTTGGTGTATCCACAGCCGACGGCGTGATCCAGGGCAAGAACGGCTGGCTGTATTATAAAGATTCCTTAAGCGATTACCTTGGCACAGAGCCGATGAGCGAACGGGCACTTTTCAATGTAGCACATACGCTCAGTATGATGCAGGATTATACAGAAAAAAGCGGAGCGAAATTCCTTTTTACGATCGCTCCGAATAAAAATACGCTGTACGGTGAAAATATGCCGTACTACGACAGCATGATCGTTTCAGAAGATAAAAACATGGATCGGATCGAAGCGTATCTGGAAAAAGAAAATGTGAATTATGTCAATCTGAAAGAAATCTTGGAAAGTTCGGATGAAGTGCTTTATCACGAACGCGACTCGCACTGGAACAACAAAGGTGCGGCACTGGCAGGGGATGCACTGATGACAGCTCTTGACAAAGAGCACACGGATTATACGCAGGAAAGCTATGAAGAGTGCGTGGACTTTACCGGGGATCTCGATGAGATGCTCTACCCGCTGGCACTGACCGAAGAAAAAGAGATTTATTACGACAAGGCAGATGTCTTTGCCTATGTCGGGGAAGTGGAGAGCAATTTTGATCCGAAGATCACAACGGTAAATCCAGGCAGCACGGGAAGTCTGGTGATGTACCGCGATTCCTTTGGAAATGCGATCCTTCCGTTTTTTGCAAACAGCTATGCAAACGCCTACTTTTCCAGAGGTATCCCTTATCAGATGACCGATCTTGCGGAGCATCAGGCCGATACTGTGATCGTGGAGCGTGCAGAGCGATTTCTGCCGGAAATGGCAGAAAATCCGCCGCAGATGGAGGCACCGCAGCTGACGGTCGGAGCAGTTATGGAGCCGGAAATGGAAGAAAATGCACGGGGCACAGTCACCGCAGAAGTGCAGGGAGATCTGGTTAAAGTCAGCGGTCTTGTGGATGAGGCAATTCTGGATACGGATTCCAGGATCGCGATTCGCAGAAACGGGGGCGATAGCTTTGAAGCATTTCCGCTGACACTTGGGCAGGAAGACGGAAGCAGCTCAGATTATGGATTCCTTGCTTATTTTGCGGCAGATAGCTGGATGCAGGATCAGGAACAGATCGAGGTTCTGATCGAAAAAGACGGAACTTGGATCTTGGTCGGAACACAGAGTTTATAAAAGGTAAATGTGAGATGAGTCCCGCTTTTGCAGGCGGAAAGTAAGAATGCCCGAGACATTCTTGAACAGATGTAAAACAGAAGAAAAGGAGAAACACAATGAGAAGAAAATGGATGGCAGCACTTTGCGTAGCATCTCTGTCAATGGCTATGATGACAGGATGCGGAAATGGCAGCACACAGGAAACAGCAAAAGAAACACAGACAGAAACACAGACACAGGCAGAAACACAGACAGAGACGGCATCCGAGACGGAAAAAGCCACTGAGACGGAGAGCGAAACAGCCAAAGCAGAAAAAGCAGCCGAGACAGAAGCAAAAGAAAAGACCATGTATGTATCCGGCGATGTGTATATGCGTGAAGCAGCAGACAAGGATGCAAAAGCAGTGACCGTTCTGGCAACCGGAAAAGAAATTACCGTTCTCGGAGAAGAAGGCGACTGGTATCAGGTAAAAGTCGATGACAAAGAAGGTTATGTAGTTAAGAAATATATCACCGATTCGAAAGAAGAGGCAGAAGCAGCTGCCAAAGCAAAACAGGATGCAGAAGATGCTGCGGCAGCTCAGCAGGCAGCAGAAGGCGGCTCCGGCAGCAGAAGCAGCAGCCCAGCAGGCGGCAGAACAGGCAGCTCAGCAGGCAGCTCAGCAGGCTTCACAGTCCGCAGGCAGCACGGCAGGCGGCAAGACGGAAGTGAGCCGTCAGGCTTATGATGACTGCGACGGAAGCGGTCATGGTTACTACGAGATCACGTATTCTGACGGAAGTACGGCGATCGAAGAGTACTAAAGTGTCTGACGGAAAGCACAGAGCATGATCAGGAAAGGAAAGATAAAGATGAAAAGCGAAAGAAGAAAAGCAGGTTTTATAAAGATGCTGCTTCTGGTGCTGACACTGGCAGTATTTATGCCGGTAAGTGCAAATGCGGCACCAAAAATAAATCAGTGGGTAAACAAAGGCAGATATCGCTATTACTACAATCAGAAGGGCAAAAAAGTAAAGAATAAAGTAAAGCAGATCGGAAAATTCAGGTATTCGTTTGATAAGAAGGGAAGAATGCAGACCGGCTGGCAGATTTTCGGCAGCAAAAAAGCATATTTTTCCAAGAAGAGCGGAAGAATGCAGGTCAATAAAAAAGTAGACGGTGTCAAGATTGGAAAAAGTGGCTATGTAAAACTGAGCAAGACGGAGCTGAAGGAACAGAAAGCCCTGGAGAAAGCCAAGCAGATTCTTGCTAAGATCACAACTTCTAAAATGAGTAAGAGCCAGAAGCTTTACGCAGCTTTTCAGTATATGACAAGCCGTGCGAATTTCAGTTACCGTACCTGGAGAGGATTCTCTGTGTATGACGGATGGGAATACGACTATGCCCTGGAAATGTACGAAAAGAGAGCCGGGAACTGCTACAATTTTGCATGTGGATTTGCCATGCTCGCCAAAGCAATCGGCTATCAGCCAC
>ERZ779842.2527-NODE-2527-length-12212-cov-14.117299_pt1 | contig 12212 bp, 5 predicted proteins | sample MGYA00511095_ERZ779842 | MGnify/ENA primary metagenome ERZ779842 (study PRJEB29588, sample SAMEA2154036) | human gut metagenome | biome: human gut; feature: human-associated habitat; material: faeces | place: Denmark | collected 2008/2010 ... | reverse complement strand
GTCGCTCCGCGACATCTCCCCGCCCCGCGGGGAGTCACCCCTCAAGGGGCGCCAATATCTCACCTTATGTTTGCGGTGGCTCCCCTTTGAGGGGAGCTGTCTGCAACGCAGACTGAGGGGTGGTTCCTCGCCACAAACCTAACGGCCGTGGGGTGGTTCCTCGCCGCAAACCTGACGCCCATGGGGTGGTTCCCCACGCAGAACCTAAAAATCAACCGAACAACGGCCATGTACACCCAAAAAAATTTATTCCCCAATAACCCACCATAGGGGGAGGGCCAAACCCGGCCCTCCCCCTGTGTATGATGGATTATCCCTCTATACCCTATTGGTGAATTGTAAAATTGTTTTGCCTTGCGGCGGGCGCATCAGGCGCGGTTCTTCTTTTTCAGGCTCAGCAGCACGCCAACACCGGCCACAACCAGCAGCACACCAATGCCGCTGAACAGCAGGGTGCCGAAACCACCGGTGGTGGGCAGGTCGAAGCCCCTACGGTTGATGACAGTAACCGTGATTGTAGCAGTGTCAGTAACGTCTTTTCCCTTATCATCGGTAAACTTCGTTGTTTTCTGATCCCAATCATGCTTTGTCAAAACGCCATCTTTGTACTCAAAGTTTTCATTCCAAGACGTCTCTTCGCTAATGTTCAGCGTAACCTTGACAGGACCGTTCAGCAAATTATAACTATCAAGAGTCTCTTTCTCAACCAAGTAGTAATCACCATTTGCTAAGCCATCCTGATGAATATTACCTTCGCTATCTGTTACCAACGTATCTGTGTTTACTTTAACCCACACTTTTCCAGCTTCTGCAGTAGGCAGACCATATGCTTTCACTTCATCCGCTGTCAAAGCCTTATCTCCGGCTTCCTGCTCCGGAACCTGCTTGTACAAGTCAAACTTTACACCGACTAGATTCTTTTTATCATCACCGTCTTTATGCACATTGATTGTATAGCTATAAACAACGGTATCGTCATGAATCTCGCTGTTAGAGCCGTCATCCGGCTGACCATTGACATTAATCTTATTGGTATACTTCAACTTTGCAGTATTGTGATTACCATCTTTCGGCGTGCTAGCAGCAGCCGTCATTTCGGCAGTATAAGAAATCACAATATTCTTCCCTGCATAATTTTCCATAGCAGCAGGGGTAAATGTAATCTTAAAGCCATTTGCAGGAACATCTTCACCCTTGGTAGTAATCCTATATACCGCTTCATCCACAGCAATGCCTTCGCAGGTCAATGTAGCATTCCCATCATACTTCAAGTTGTTAGGCGTATCCGTTACTTCAAAGGTACTAAGCTTCGTAATGTTATTAGGAACACTTACTGTAATCGTATACGGAACATGGTCGCCTACGCTGTAATCTGTATCTTCTGTTTCGGTATTGTCTTTATCAATTACTTTCTTTTCCAAATCCGGCTTTTCATTGATAACTTCAATGGTAACATTTGATTCCGTTTTGCTACCATACGTAATCTTGCCCTCGCTGTCAACTACAAACACAATCGGAGTCTGATCAAGAATATAACCAGTATCTGGATCATAGCTCTGTTCGATAAAACGGTAGGTACCCTGAGACAGACCGCTTACAGTAATCTTGCCATCAGTCGTCTTTAACGTTCCAAGATCTTCATCCGTTTGCTCATTTTTGGTTACTTCTTCCCATGTTTCGGGATCATCTTTTACCTTCTTTTCAAGCTTGTATGTAACGCCATTCAGATTCTCTGGAGTTCCACCGCCCACGCGGCCTTTTTTCTCCAAGGTCACTTTGCCGTAGGTCGTTGCATTTTTAGGGAATACATACACATCGTACATCCACTCTGCCTTATTGGTTGGATTTGCCATAGGAAGCGATACCAGGAACGGTTCAACCGGGGTCGTTACCTTAGCGGGGGTTTCAGTTTCGATAATAACATACAATCCAACCGGCAGGCCCGTCTCGCCATCGCCAAACTTTACAATGCCATTCTTGCCCGTCTTACTAGAGCCATTTGGCTTATTAGCATAAGCAGAAAGAATCTGACCATTCTTATCAACATAAGTGTTGATGCCTACCTTCTCTGTGCTCTTACCATTATAGTACTCGACCAGTTCATCCGCAGTCATTACCTGATAATAGGTAAAGGTTGCACCTTCCAAGTCTTTTGCATCTGTGGGCACATTGTTCTCGTCTCCTGCTACACCTGTGCCGGCTTTATCCTCGTTACCATTATATTCATACTTATGAATCGTGATGGTACCCTTTGCATCTTTATCAATAGCGCTAGCCAGGGGAGTTGTGGGTGTAGTTTCACCTGTACCCTCTGCCATTGCTGGCATGGCGCACAGGCTGAGGGCCAGAACGGCGCTCAACAGGCCTGTGAGAAAACGTTTTGCTTTTTTCATTTCAGTACCTCTTCTCTTAAAAAAAATCATCATCGGATGGGCGGCGGGGCCGCCCGGCTTAAGGGTTCTGCATCAGCACGGCGTGCAGTGCGGGGCGCTGCAGCGGGGAAACGCTGCCGCGCCGCCCGCACTGTGCCGTGAAGAAAAAAGGAGGAAAAACTGGGCCGCTTGCCCACTTGGCTTAAGGTGCATCTGAAACCAAAGGAAATAACGGATATTTCGCAGCCACAAGCAGGATGTAAGGCAAAGAGCCGCCGGAATCCTTTCCGGATCCCAAGGCTTCTTAACACAAAATCCGGCTGCGCTTATAGAAACAGGCGATATTTTCAGCTTTTCAGTTACACACCCCGGCTTATGGCTGCGCCCTGCCGTAAACGGGCGCGCACTGGCGGGCAGGCCCTGCATCCTGGGGGTTGCTGGGTTTCCGGGGGATGGTTAATGTCGCCGGCCCCCTTTCCTGTTGTAGCGGAATGTGAATATCAACAGCCCTGCCACCGCCAGCGGCATGCCGATCAGCAGCCACAGGCTTGGCGCGTCTGCACCCGTGTGGGGCAGCTCAGGCGTTTTACGGTTCAGAACGGTAAGGGTCATGGTGTAGGTGTTGCCGGACTGCGTAAACTTGTCTTTGTCCGTAATTACCTGCCCATCAATAGAACACGTGCCGCCTTGGGTAAATTCGATCACAATTGGCTGTGCCAACAGGTTGTACCCCGCATGTGCCTTGGTTTCCGTCAGGCGGTATGTACCGGGTTTCAGATTTTTGAACGGGTTATCTATAATCTTGCCGTCCGCCCCGGTTATACCGGTAATGGAACCTTTGTTTGTGTTATCGAATGGGTAGTTTTCATCTACTACCCACTGCGTTTTTCCTCCGGTTGTTGTTTCGACCAGCTTTTCCAGCTTGAACTCAACATCACTCAAGGGCACTTCTTTGCCATTTTCGCCTTTTTCCGCGTCCTTCTTGATGATATCCAGTGCAAACTTCGGGTTCTGCAGCGTGTTGGTCAGCTCAATCTTTCCGCTGCCGCCGGTGATGGTTCCATCGGGGGTCACTGTGGCTGTATTGTCTGTTGAGCTGCCCGCGCTGTTCGTTTCGCTGTTTGCTGTCGCTTCAGCTTCAGCCGTTACAACATACGTATTGCCGTTAATCGTAATGGTTTCGTTCGGCTTTACCGCGGTAAAGTTGCCAGCCTTATCCACCGTACCTTCCACAATGCGGTATTGGTAGTTCGTGTTGGTTTCGCCAACCTGGCGCTGATCCAAACCGCTAAAGGTATGCTTCCAGCCATTATTATCATCGGGGGTAATGGTAACATAGGCTTTCGTGCCGTAGTTTACCGGTGTCCAGTCATCATCTTTTGTGCTGGTTGCCAGGCGGCGCTGGAGCTGGATGTAGATTTGTTTCGGCTGCTTCGCAGTGCTAAGATCGTCCTTACCATTTGCATCTTTCCAGAGCTTATCGAACTCAATGTTGATCAGTGTGCGCCGGGTGTTGGTAAAGATTGCGGTAATTGGGCAGGTGTTTGGCTCCTTAATCACGCCTTCCACGGTGTTGTCGATCACATCGGCGGAATCGCAACCTTTCGGAACAGTTACGCTTTGCAGCCTGGAACCATCTAGCGGTGTAACTTCCTCGATGGTATAGCGGGTGCCAACGGGGATGCCGGTGATGGTCACGGTGTGGTCTGGGTATTTTTTCTCATCGGTCATGTCGATCTCAACATACCTTATGATGTCCTCTTTTTCCAGACCAGCACCGCCAACATCATTAAAGGTAACTTTGAAGGTGTAGGTTCCGGTCAAGGTTTCGCCCTCTGCGGCCTTCTTTTGGATTTTCAGCCCGCCGGTTTTGACGGTGTTGACGTATTTTACCTTTAGCTTTGTCAGCGTGGATTTTGTTTCGTCCGGGTCCTTATAGGAGCGGAAGACGATGGTGTTAGCGGTAGTGGGCTTCTGTCCGTTATAAATGTTTTGAACATTGCCGCTTTCTTGTTCCGTCTCAGACGTAATCTTTTCCGTTCGGCCATCATCGGGGCCGCTTCCCTTCTGCTCGATTAACGGAGGTGCTGGATCCAAAAGACTTACGCTCTTACCTCCGCTCATCGACTCAACCTCCTTCCCGTTCTCGCACACCGTCCATTTGGTGTCGTACAGGTTTTCGTTCAGTTCCTCTTTGAGCGAAATGTAGCTGCCGCGGCGGAACTGGTCGCTGAAGGTAACGGTTTCTCCAGCTTCCAGAACAAAGCGTCCGTCCTTGTCCACCAACTGGGTGTCTGTGTCATTGCTGGAGGTGTACTGTGCGTTTTCGGCGTTTTCCAAATGACCGCTTTCGGCGGAGCCGTAATCCGGGATTTCCTTCTGATCGGTTGTAAAGCCGGTCATCTTACTTGGCACCGCTTTGGGAATGAAGGTAAAGTCCCTGAAATAGATGTTGCGGTTATAGTTATCGCCCACGCGGATGGTTTTGACGTTGTCGCTAAAACCGTCCCGCTCTTTCATCTTGTGCAGGTCCAGCTTTACGGTGACCCATTGGTCTGTCGTCACTTCGACCGAGCCATATGTTGCGCCGTTAATGCCTGATGTGTCAAGGCTGCCTTTTTGGACGTCTTTATCATCCAGCAGTTCCAGATACAGGTTGTTGAGGGAAAGGTCACCTTCACTACCATCCGTTGTATCAACGTAAACCTGGAACGTAAGGAAGCGCATGTCTTTGATATTGATGGGGTTTTCCAGCGTCAGGATGCCACGACGTTTCTCACGCGCTGCACTTTGCGTATCCATATAGCGTGCGTACCAGTGAAGGACCTGTTCGGTATTTTGCCCGGTATCTTGCCCGGGATCTTGCCCGGAATCCGGCTTGGAATCTGGCCAGGGGTTTTTAACCAACTCGAAAATGTAGTCGCCTTTGTTTGATTCGGTTGGTTCGGTTGCGGGTTTAATCGTGTTACCAGTCGCAGTCAAATTCACCTTTTCGGTATCGCTTGGATTCGGTTTAGCGGCCAGTGTTGTTCCATAATGGGTTGCCTGATTCTGGATGGTGAAGTTGAAGATTTTCTGGTTTTTAAAGCAGTTTCGGAAGTCATCATCAGTAACGTTTTTCAGATCGACCACTTTTTGAACCTGCAGCTCGTTATTATCCGGGAAGTTGAACGCCACCGCCATGTTGGACTCCCACATACCGCGTTCCATATAGTACATGGTAAGGGTGTGCTTTTTGCCTTTGTCGAGTGGAAGAGTAGTGCCTTGCGCGTAGAAATTGATGGGTTCGCCATTATATGTTACGGACTTGACAGAATTTTTATCTTGATCACTACCTGACGTTCCGCCTTGTTTGACCTTACTGACATAGGCTGTTACACTATTCTTTCCATCGTCTGTCGCGCCAAATTCCAGCAGGCCGGAAACCTTACCATGGGCGCCGCCAACGTCAAGCGCCAGCTTGCCATCAATGAATACCCAAACGTCATCGTCACCGGAGAAGAAGAACTTGATGTTGGTTTTTACCTTTTTATTGTCTTCACCAATCTTATTGGTTTCCACCATACCGTCATCCGTCAGGGTAAAATCCATCTGCAGCTTGGTGCCAAAGCCGTAATTGTAGGTAGAAGCCACACCACCGGTTGCTGTTTCATTGAACGGGAAGTAGCCATAGGAACTTACAGTCTTGTCATTTTTGGTTATCGTTTTTGAGGTGGAGTTAGATTCAAGATTGCGTGACTTTTCCCTTTCCTGCTCGTCTGTGCTTGATTTCAGGAAATATTGATCTTGCTCGGTATCCTGCTTCAAGTACAGGGTCGTATCCTGGCTGTCAAAGTACCAGTAATCAACGCCCTGATCCTCATCAAAAATCGCTTTCTTGGTAAAGGGGAACGCAACATTATTGTACACATTGCCAAGCTTTGCATTTTTGGTGTTCGTGCCGCTCAAAAACGCTTCATCGAAGTGCGGTTCTGCTACTTTTGTATCTTTCAGCAGGGGTTCACTTGTTGCTTTACCGGTGGATGTTGTATCCGCAACCAAGCCCTGATAGGCATAGTCATAACGTGTACCATTTCCTTCTTCATTGATTGTGGAGTTATTGATTGCCATGAAGCGATTTTCATTTTTGAAGGCGCTATTAAGCCCCCAAAGATTCAATGCAGCACTAATCGCATCAAACCTAAATCCCCAGTCAGAATAAGAAGGCTGGAAATGTCCGGTATAAAGCGGGTATTGGGCCTTTGCAGCCTGATAATAATCGCTCAGCGCCTGATCAAATTCACGGAAGGGTACCCAGTTGCGGTAACTTACAGCAGGAGAACTTCGATCGTAACTATCACGGTTCTTGCCGTTCAGTTCGTAATCTGTATAATAGTCATACAGCGTACTGGTAACATATTTTGTGTTTGCTTCTTCCGTAAAATTAGCGGGTTTAATATCTACTATTGTAGTTTTTTCCACGTTTCGGCATCACGCGGGGTACCTTTTGGAGCCCAGTAGCCGCCACGTTGGCCCTTGCCATATACTGCATCGTCATTCGTATCCGCATAGAAGCACCGTTCCGTCACCTTATAGTCTGTAGGTATGGTTTCCCAGCCTGTACTGTTGCCGCAGTTTGCAAGGTTCTTATCGTCACTCAACGGATACGAAGAGAATACGATTTCGGTATAGCCATCCGGCACATCTGCTGCATAGTAATCTGTGCCCTCAATCCGGCTCATTGTGCCGCCTATGCTTTCTTTGCCATCTCCTTTTAAGCGGTAGTAAACTGTACTTTGATTAGCTTTGGGGATTGAATAGTCGTCGGTATCTCCCGTCAATGCCATCTTGGAAAAAGTAGCATCGTAATAGATACAGAAAGAGTTTTCTATACCCCATCTTTCGTTGTCTGCGCCAGTATAGATAAAGCAGTTACTTGTATCACTGTATGTAAAGGATTTTTTATCATCACCACTAACATCTTCACCATAGAAGTTATAGATTTTGCTGGATTTGTTTTGACCGCCCTCATTCCATGTAAACTTAACATAAGAGCAAAAATCGTCAGGAATCTTAAAGGTTGCTGTGGAATTAGGAGCAATATTTAAGGGTATTGGGTCACCGACCTGATCAAGTTTTCCTGTTTCTTTATTCGGTTCATAAAACCAGGCTTGGACGTTCGTTAGTGTTTCACTGGTTTTATTTTCAAAGGCCATCTCTTTGCCAGCGAAATGCTTATGGCTAACCGTATAGGTAAACCATTTTCTGTTCTCTCCGTCATAGTAGTTGCCGCCGATATAATCGTTACGAGTTGGATCGAACGACATCCACTTAAGTTGATTATTATTATCTACTTGAACAATTGTTACTTTGTATGTAGGGTTATCGTCTGTAGATGTATCTTCATTATATCCGCAAAATTCAAGTCCACCCAACCCATTATTTGGATAGTGTTTGGCCTTATTCAGGACTGCAGAATAAATTTTTCTTCCGTCCTCCGTTATGTCAGCTTCCTGCATATCAAGATAATATTTTCTATCACCATTTGGATTTTGTCCAACAATGGCATGTATTTTTACCTTTTTATAATTGGTCCAACTGGTAGGCACTGCAAAATAGAGCGTGTAAGTCTCCGGCGCTCCCTCACTAACTGCCTGCACGTTATCCACGCTTTTTGCGGCGTACATCTTCTGCGGCTGTTCGGTCGGTTCCGGGGTGGCGGTGGGGGTCACGGTCGGCACAGGGGTGGCCGTTGCGGTGGCTGCCGGTTCCGGGGTCGGGGTGGGTTCTGCCGTGGGCTCCGGCGTTTCGGTCGGGGCGGGCTGCTCCGGCTCGGCGCTTTGTTCCGGTTCCGGGGTGGCGGCATTCTGCTCCGGCAGAGCGGTATTCTCCCCGGAGGCCGTTCCCGACTCATCCTCCAGCAGCTCTACTTCGTCAGGTGCGTCGGGCAGAAGATCCACCTCGGCGTATACAGGCAGGGCCATTGCCATAACCAGGCAAGCGGTGACAAGCAGCGCTGTCAGCCGGCGCGCCCAACCTGTTGTGTTTTTCCCTGTTCTATTCAATCTGCTCACTCGCCTTTCGCGCTGGCTTGATGAAAGCACATTGTTCCACAGGGGATCCCTGTGGAACAATAAAAGAAGCCAGCTTCTTTCACTTGCGCAACCGTTGCCATGTTGTTTTCAAAAAAATTACGCATCGAATCTTCTCATTGCGCATTTACTTTTCAGTGTTAAAGTATAGCACTTTTACACCAGAAAGGCAATACAATCCACGTAAATTCCTGTTTTTCAGCACTTTTACTGATTGCGTTTTCCTCCAATTATGTAATGTATTCAAAGCCTTTGTATAATTTATTCCTAATTTTCTTTTTGGCAGCGGTCATTTTTATATACTTTAACCGCGCGTTTATGATCCTCTGCGCACACAGAGCGCAACTTTGCGGCAAAATTCGCCTTTTTTGCTACATTTCCCTGTTTTTGCGCAATTATTTGTTTCGCATGCGCCTGTTTGTGGCGGGGCCTGGCGGCTGGGTGGGCGCCTTGTGGGAGGGATGGCAGGTTTGCGGCGCACGGTTCCCGTTTTTTGCGGCGCGATGGGTACACCGCGCCCCTGCAAACGGTTTGCGGTGTTTGCGGCGGCGGGTGTGTGTTTGGTGGATTGCACGCCCGCCAACGGGACGCCGTTCTCCCTTTACAACGGGGTGCGGGTTTGCTGCAGATATGCCATTCGCTTTTTTGTCCCCCCTGCCCCGCCCCTGATTCCCGGTTCCCCCTTGCCGATCTCTATTTGCGCCAGCTCCTGAGGTGCATCTGAGAGCAACGAAAATAGCGAATCTTTCGCAAGCACAAAATCCGGCTGCGTTTGCTGAAACAGACGAGCTTTTTGACGTTTCAGATAGCTCCCAGCTCCCAGCTTTCAATCTATCCTGTGTAAACTGCAACCCCTCACGCGCCATTCTGTGCGGCACTTACCTTATAATATAGGGGTGCTGCCCTGTGTAAATTTGCAACTGATCTATTTGAAGCAGCTGTGATCTATTGCAATTTTGCACAGGGTATTGCCCGCATTCTGTGCCGAACATTCCCGAAACGTGTTGGAAAAACGCACAGGATTGCCTTGTTTTCCTATGCCGCTTACCGTTGGAAAAACGCACAGGTTACCCCCGGAACAGTTGCATTTTACACAGGGTATTCCCGCTCCCCTGCCCCGCCGTGACCCGCGTACCTGTTGGAAAACCACACAGGATAGGCCCGTTCCCCGTGTTGCAATTTACACAGGTTTGGCTGTTTTTGGCTTATTTGCAACTTTACGCAGGTTGCTTTCCGCACAGGAAAATGGTGGTGGAATGCACAGGCTGCAGTTGGTTGAACACACAGGTTTGCGTTGTTAAATTACACAGGCTCTACCTATTACTAATATAGAACTAAACAACTAAGCCATAATAACAACCAGAGGTAAGCCGGGAGATGGGGGAGAACGGGAAAAAATTGGTGTTGCCATTCCATCAGGTTACAGAACTCTGAAGCAGCAGGACAGAAAGTACAATAAAACCCTGTGTAACCTGTACCCGGGCGGCAACCCCCACAGGATGTATGGCAAACCACAACGCGGGTGTTGCATTTTGCACAGGGTAATGGCGGTGAAACCCTGTGTAAATTTGCAATTCTTGTGCTGGACAACAGGATGTGCTATAATGTTTAGCATGATGTGCGTGACCACCCGGGATACAGCAACCGATATAGGAGGCCCCTGCTTATGGCGGCAAGTAAACAGAAAAAAGATGATCCGTTTGTCGTTACGTTTGAAGAACGCGGGGACCAGACCATCGTTCGCAAATCCAATGACCTTGTACAGATGACGCGCAACAACCTGACGCTGAGCCAGCAGCGCCTGATGCTGCATATTTTTTCGATGATTAAGCCGGAGGATACGGACCTGCCTTCTTATGAGCTGAGCATTTATGATTTTATCAAGATGACCGGCATGGACCCGCACAGCGGGGCGCTGTACAAGCAGGTGCGCAAAAATATTGAGGAGCTGGCCAACGCGCCCATCCAGTGGATCAAGAATAACGGAACTTCCACGGTGGAAACATTCCGCTGGATCGATAAAGTGCGCATTGATGAAGGCCGCGCGCGCATGACCATCACGCTGGATCCGGTGCTGAAACCGCACCTGGTGCAGCTGAAAACCCTGTATACCACCATGGATGTGACCTACACCATGCTGATGCGGTCCACCTATTCCATCCGCATTTACGAGCTGTGCAAGAGCTACCAGAGCCTGTACCTGAAAAAGAAAGCGGCCGGGGAACCGCTGGTATGGAACCTGAGCATGCTGTATGAACAGCTTTCGTATACGGCCAACCGATGGTCGGATTTCCGCCGCCTGGCACTGGAAAAGGCAAAGGCGGAAATTAACGAAAAGACGGATATTATTTTTAATTACGATGTGTACGAAAAAAAAGGGCAGAAGGTTCTTTCGCTGGTGGTAACGATTGACCCGGTGGATGATGCCGCCGCACAGGCCAACCTGGACAGCATCAACAGCACAGTGCGCAAAAAGAGCAAAAAGAAGGGCCGCCCCACCGTGGCGATTGAGGATTCGCTGCTGGATGACCCCAGCGTGATCACCTTTGATTATGTTTCGGCACCGGAAACAACGATCCCCTATTCCTTTGGACGCCACCGCACCGAGCTGCGGGAGGAAATTGTTGTGAAAGCGCGCATGGATCAGCTGCGCGCGGAGATTACGCCCGAAGAGCTGCACGCGGTGGAAGTGATCATTGATGTGTTGGCAGACGCCTGCTGCACCATCCAGGCAGGCGATGGCGAGCAGGACGGCGGCAACAAAACGGTGTTTGGAAAGATGAATGCCATCATCCTGGATTGCGGCGGGCTGACCAGTTGGCTGGCCGGTGTGGCACCCCGCTATGCACAGGAGATCATTCCCCGGTCGCAGACGATGCGCAGCCCGGCGCGGTACCTGAACAAGGTGCTGCGCGAGGATATGGATAACTATCGCATTTATATTTTCCGCAAGGCAAAGCCGGCAGCAGAACCCAAAGAGGAGCTGTTGGAAGCGGAGTACCATGTGATGGACGAGCCGGTGCAGCAAACGATGCCGGAGCCTGAGCCGCCCAAGGTAGAGCTGATTCCCGAAACGATTGTAAAACGGCAGGATATGCGAAAAGAGTTTGCAAAGTTTGTAGATGATGGATACCTGGAAAAGACGTTGACGAGCGGCCAACGCGGCGCTTACCACGAAATTTACCGCCACCTGGCAGCGCGGTGCGTGCCATCGCCTTCCAGCCTGCGCAATGGGCTGAAAGACGAAATGCGGCTGCATTACCTGGCCTGCATGAATGAAGTGATTGAAAAGTATGGCAGCCTGACCCCGTTGATGGAAGCTATGGCGCATGAACTGGACTTTGATGTGTTCTGGGCAAAGGCCGCCAAGGACCCCAACGTGAATAACCCGATGGGGCTGTTCTACCACATTATTGAAGAACGCGCGCTGAACCCGATCGGCACCATAATGAACGACCAGGCACAACGGCAGAAGGTTGCCGCCAAGGAAAAAGGTGAAAAAGATAAGTGGCACAACGAAAGCTGGATGGATGCTTTTGAGGAAGATATCCCGGATGACAGCGAAGAGTAATTGAGATGAAGCGGAGCGGAACATCCGGGAGCGTTATTATAATAAGGTAAGCAGCGGCTGGCAGATTGCTGGCCGCTGCTTTTTTGTTGGGGTGCAGCTGAGAAATGGAAATATCCGGCGTTTTTTGATTTCAGATAGACCTTGGGCAACACCGCACAATTCCCGCCTTACGGCTTAAGCACCGCTCCGACGGCTGCG
>ERZ779842.2526-NODE-2526-length-12223-cov-2.759698_pt1 | contig 12223 bp, 8 predicted proteins | sample MGYA00511095_ERZ779842 | MGnify/ENA primary metagenome ERZ779842 (study PRJEB29588, sample SAMEA2154036) | human gut metagenome | biome: human gut; feature: human-associated habitat; material: faeces | place: Denmark | collected 2008/2010 ... | reverse complement strand
ACCGTGGGCCGTTCCAAAGTCGTCCGAAAGTTCCTATACAGAAACTTTCTCCCTCTTAAAGTATAAAAACGGTGATACATGCTCCCCGTTTTTATGAATTTGTTTCACAAATTCTATCAAATGCGCGCTTACGCGCGAAAAACCCAATCCGATATAACACTGCATTTGATAGATTGAATGCCGCCGGTTGTTTCCGGCGGCATTGGGAACGATTATGCATTACTTGTCTGCCAGCAGATCCTGATCCCAGCCTGCCTTGATGAAGTAGCCGCCGAACTGGTCGTTGAATACCTTCTCGGTCTCGTCAGACTGGAACGCTGCTACGACCTTCTTGTAGGTCTCCAGCTTGTCCGGGTCAGACAGATCCTCGGTGCGTGCAGCGATCAGGTTCCAGTACTCCTCGATATCCAGCTGATCATCCTTGTAAATGGCGTCCTCGGTCTTGAGGCCGAAGTCCAGTGCATAGTTGCCGTTTACAACAGCTGCGGTAACGTCAGCCAGCGTAGACGGAATAACGTTTGCCTTCAGCTCCTCGATGGTGATCTTGGTGTTGTAGGTCTCGATATCGTCGATGGTCGGGTTGAATTCTGCGCTGTCCTTCAGCTTGATCAAGCCCGCTGCTTCCAGAACCTTGAGCGCACGGCCGCCGTTGGTTACATCGTCCGGAATGGCTACGGTGTCGCCGTCCTTGAGCTCATCAACCGACTTAACCTTGTCGGAGTACAGGTTCAGCGGAATGATAAAGGTGTTGCCGATGTTCTCGATCTCATAGCCGTAGTTGTCGATCTCGCTCTGCAGGTAAATGCGGTGCTGGAATGCGTTCAGGTCGATCTCGCCGTTAGCAAGTGCGTTGTTCGGGGTAACGTAGTCCGAGAACTGTACGAACTCGAGGTCGATACCCTCGTCAGCCAGCTTTTCCTTGGCCGGGGTCCACAGATCCTCGTAGATGCTGCCGACTACGCCGAGCTTTACGGTTACGGCATCGCCGGAATTGCTGTCGGATGCCTGTGCGTTATCGGAAGCTGCGCTGCTCGAGCCGCCGCAGGCGGTCAGGGACAGGGCGAGGGTTGCTGCGGACAGGGACAGTGCGATGATTCTTTTGAGCTTCATTGGGATTACCTCCATATTATGATGTGAATTTTTAATTGACTGATATTAGAGAGTGAGCGACAGCTGATAATTCTCGCTCATGGTCTTGCAGGATGCATTGAACTTCTCCTGCTCCTCGAGAGTCAGGTGCAGCTCGATGATTTCTGCGATGCCGTCGCGACCCACGATGGCGGGCACGCTGGCGTACACATCGTGCTGACCGTACTTGCCGTTCAGCAGAACGGAAACCGAAAGAACGCGGTTCTCGTTGTAGAAGATGGCGCGAACGACCTCTGCGGCAGAAGCGCCGATGCCGAACTCGGTGCACTGCTTGCCGCCCAGGATGGTCCAGCCGCCCTCACGGCCTGCATCAGCAAGTGCGTCGAGATCGAGCTTGCCGAAGGTGTCCGGATACTCCTCGCGCCACTGGGAAAGCGGCTTGCCTGCAATCGTGACCGCCGACCATGCGACCATCTGGCTCTCGCCGTGCTCGCCGAGCGCGTAAGCGGTGATGGATTTCTGGTCAATGCCGATCTCCTGCGCGATCGCGCGGCGCAGTCTTGCGGAGTCCAGCGTGGTGCTGGTGGAGAAGATGCGCTCCGGCGCCCAGTTCAGCGTGTGCTGAATGTAATGCGCGATAACGTCTGCCGGGTTCGAGATACTGATGATAATACCGTCAAATCCGGATTCCTTGATAGATTTTGTTACATCCTTCAAAATGGCGATGGTCTGTCCCAGGGTGTCCATGCGGGTCTGATTGCCGGTCGGCAGCGGGCCTGCCGCAATGATCATGATCTGCGCGTCCTTCGCGTCACTGTAGTCACCCGCGGTGACCTTGGTGCGAACCGGAAGGTAATTGGTCGCATCGGTCAGGTCGAACGCCTGTGCGACTGCCTTTGCGTGGTCGGAGTCGATGTAGACGATCTCGTCCGCAAGGCTCTGGGAAATAAGGGCGTAGCCGACATGGGAGCCGACATGGCCCGCGCCCACGATAACAACTTTGCGATTGGAAATACTCATGTCAGACACTCCTTAGTGCGTGTTCTTCTTGACGACCTTGCCGCCAACGAACTCCATAATACAAACAATGATGACGAGGACCAGCACAGTGACGTTGGTAACGTCCAGCATGTTGCGGTCGTGGCCGTAACGGATGGCGAAGTCGCCCAGACCGCCGGCACCGACGACACCGGCCATCGCGGTCAGGTTCAGCAGGCTGATCGCCGTGATCGTCGTGCCGCGCGCGATGGCGGCAACGCTTTCCTTCAGGTAAACGCGGAAGATGATCTCCAGCGGCGTGGAGCCCATCGAGAGCGCCGCTTCGATCAGACCGCCGTCCAGCTCGGCAAGTGCACTCTCCACCTGACGGGTGAAGAACGGCACCGCACCGAATACCAACGGTACGATAGCGCCGCGGACATAGATGGCCGTGCCCATGATGGCACGCGACACCGGCATTACCCATGTCAACAGGATGATGAACGGGATGGAACGGAACAGGCTGACTAGTTTGTCCAGAATCTGATAGACAACCTTGTTCTCCAGAATGCCGCCCGGCTTGGTGACCGTGATCAGCACGCCCAGTGCCAGACCGAGCACGAACGAGATCGCGCCCGACCAGACCACCATGAGCAGCGTGTCACCGATGGCTGCGTAGAAGTCCGGCAGCTTTGCCATTACGTTTGGAATGATGTTATTCAGAAACTCTTGCATCCTTGATGACCTCCACTCCTACGTTTTTCTCAATGAGATATGCGATTGCCTGCGTGATCTGTTCACGCTCGCCGCTGATGATGGCTACCGTGCCGCCGATAGGCGCATCCTGCACGATGGCAATATCCGAAAAGATGATGTTGAGCACAATATCGAATTTGCGCGATACCGTCGAGATGAGCGGCTCGGATACATTGCGCTGAATGTAGCTCAGGCGCACGATAAGCTCGCCCGGATTGAGCTTGACGACCGGCGAATCCTCCGCGATGAGTTCTTCGATCTTGCGGAGATTGGAAGTCGTGTGGATGAAGCTCTTGGTGATGTCCTCTCTCGGGTTGGCGAAAATGTTGAACACCTCGCCGGACTCGACCACCTTGCCATGCTCCATAACGGCTACGCGGTGGCAGATCTCCTTGACGACCGCCATTTCGTGGGTGATGATAACGACCGTGATGCCGAGCGTTTCATTCAGGTGCTTGAGCAGTTGCAGAATCGCCTTGGTGGTCTGCGGATCGAGTGCCGAGGTAGCCTCGTCGCAGAGCAGCACATTCGGGTCGTTGGCCAGTGCGCGAGCGATTGCTACACGCTGTTTCTGACCGCCGGACAGCTGCTTGGGGTACGCCTCCGCCTTATCACCGATGCCGACCAGATCAAGCAGGCGCTGTACCTTTTCCGCAATCTGCTGCTTGGAAAGGCCGCTGCCGCGCAGCGGATACGCTACGTTGCCGGCTACGGTGCGCGAGGGCATCAGGTTGAAGTGCTGGAAGATCATGCCGATCTTCTTGCGGGCCTGCCGCAGCTCCTTTGCCGAGAGCGACAGCATATCCTGACCATCTACGATCACCTTGCCGGAGGTCGGCCGCTCGAGCAGATTGATGCAGCGTACCAGCGTCGATTTACCCGCACCGGAAAAGCCGATCATACCGAAAATTTCGCCCTTGTCAATCGTCAGCGAAACATCCTGCACCGCATGAACGGTTCGCTTGCCGCTCACAAACTCCTTCGAGATATGTGACAATTCTATCAAGAAAATTCCTCCTTATTCCTCTTAAATGCGCAAAAAGCGGGAAGCTCGCAGCTCCCCGCTTCAGAAAATGCAATGAATCCACAAGGACGCGCAGCGTCAGGCAAGCCGGTTCAAAGTAATTTCGTATTCTGTCGGTCAGGCAGCATCTGAGCATAATACAGCATGTTCATACACATTCGACCCGACATTCGTGCGTTTACGATGAACATTTTGCTCGCTCCCTTCCGATTTCCTACTGGATTTGTTGGTTATAGAATAACACAGCCAATCCCCAGTGTCAACCTCGGAATTATAGGAATTTCGTTTTCTGGCGGTTTTGCCAGTTTTGTATAAATCAAGTCAGTAAAATCTATGGGATTTGACTGATATTTTCAGCAGTTTGCTGTAATTCAAAGTGGTCTTCTTGGCAGGCATATTGGGTACCGAGCAGTTCATGCAGGGCGATATGCCGCGCGGCACCGGAGCGTGGATTGAAATTTACTTGTTGTAGTCCTCGCCAGTGATTTCCTTAGTTGCTCCCTTCGCGGAGCGACACAGATAGCCGCATCGCCTCCATCCCTTCACGATTTTCCCCAACCCGACCAAAACATTTGCACATGTCATGACACATGTGCTATAATAACTCCAATACCGCTATTGACAGCGCCGCACAGATTGCTGCGGCGTTTTGCCGGGAAGGAGAAAAATCAAATGAAAGCATACTTTGACAGCATCGAAAAGGAGGTTCCGGAGCAATTACAGCAGGTTTTCCTTAATCGCCGCGATACGGCTGTCATTACGATTGACATGCACGATGGACACCTGTCAACCGACCCGGACTGTCCATGTCCGTCTCCGCGAGGACGCGAGATCATCGAACCGCTCAATCATTTCATGAACGAAGCGCGTGCGCTCGGTCTGCCGATCATCCATGTCCGCTCAACGCTGCGTAAGGGCGGCGCAGACGAAAAACTGTTTCCGTCTGCGTGGCGCATGGTGTTTCCGGTTACGGTCGGTGAGATTCCCAACATCGCAGAGCACGCCATCGAAGGCACACGCTGGAACAGAATGTCCATCGATGTACACGACGAGGACTACATGGTGACGACCAAAAAGCGCCTGAGCGCGTTCTATCCGACCGATCTGGAGCTGCTGCTGCGCAACCTCGGCATCCGCCGCGTGGTGCTCACCGGCTGCATGACCGACTGCTGCGTCATCAACACCGCCTTCGATGCCGCAAACCGCGATTTCCGCGTCGTCGTGCCGCGCGACCTGACCCGCGGCTCCGAGCACCTCGAAGAGCCTGCGCTGCGCATGATCTCGCTGCATCTGGGACTTGTCGTGGATTCGGATGCGCTGCTCGATGAGTGGCGTTCTCAGGACTAAATGCATACCTGAAATTACATATAAACAAGAAAACAAGGTGACATAAAATGAAAATCGGCAGAACAGAGAAAATCTGGCTGGCGTCTGTGCTGTTTTTCTGGGTATTCTATAATTTCCCGGGATTCCCCCCCTACGGCAGCGAGACCGCCTGCATCATACACGGTCTGATCAGCTTTGTCGGCACGGTGCTCTCCGTGTATATCGGCTGCAAGCTGACCGAAAAGGAGTATCCTCTGATTGAGGATGAGGAACAGGACGAAACGGCTGAGGATAATACGCCTGCCGCTTCCGAAACGCAAAAAGAATCGGACAAATAAAGGATAACAGAGAAAATGACAACACAGGGTTTACTTTCAGGCAAAACGGTATGGATCGTTTTTGCAGCATATTTTCTATTTTTGATCGCTATCGCACGCTACACCACATGGAAGGAAAAACGTGACGCAGGCAAGGTCGATCTGCAGGGTGGCCGGTTCAAGTGGCCGGTCATGGTCATGACCTATATCGCCTCCTGCATGAGCGTCTGGGTATTTTTCGCAGGCCCGGGCGCGTATTACCGCTACGGACTGGGCTACTTCTTCTCGGAGATGTGCATCTACTCCATGTTCCCGATCATCTGCTACTTCACGATGACCAAGGTATGGCTGGTCAACCAGCAAAAGCACTTCACCACCCCGGCGGATTTCTTCTTCTGCCGCTACAAGTCCAAGGCGCTGACCGTTATCATCGACCTTGTTTACATCGTCTGCGCCGTGCCGTTTATCTCGGCGGTACTGGTAGCCGGCGGACGTGCAGCTGAGGTGGCCACCGGCGGCGCGGTATCCTCGCAGACGTTTACGCTCATTTGCGGCATTATCATGACGGTATTCGTCATGCTCGGCGGCGTAAAATCCACCGCACTGGCGGATGCTGTACAGGGCTGGTTCTTCATTCTGGCGCTGTGGGCAATTATTTTCGTAACGCTCAAGATCGTATTCAACGGCTCGATCATCGAGGCATTCCAGACCGTCCGCGTGCAGACACCGGACTGGTTCTCCTATCCGGGTCCGATCGGCATATGCACCTATCCGTCGCGCGTCAGCTATCCGCTTGCGTGCGCGTTCGGCTACACGCTGCTGCTGCCGCAGGTTTTCGTGCGCTCCGGCTATTACAGCGCGGGTCTGAAGGACCAGCGTCAGATGGCGTTCCTTGCACCGTTCCTGCAGATCATCGTCTGGGGCGGCACGATGCTCATCGGTCTGGTCGCGCTGGCTGCCATGCCTGACCTTACCAGCTCGGAAACCGAACTGGTTATCCCGTATATGTGCAACATCATCGCGGGCACGCACGGTCTGCTCGCGCAGATTTTGATGATCGTGTTCCTCATCGGCGTACTGGCGGTCGGTCTGTCCACCGCAAATGCGCTGCTGATGGTCATGTCCTCTATCATCTACAAGGATCTGCTGATCGGTATCGGTCACTGCAAATTCAAGGCATCCGAAACCTCGGTTATCCGCGTGGTAATTCTGCTGTTCGGTGCCGTAACGGTTGCCGTATCGCTCATGCACTGGGAATACGTCTACAATCTGATGATTTTCGCGGATTCCCTGGTCGAATCGCTGTTCCCGGCGCTGGTATTCGGCATTTACTGCAAGTGGGCAACCCGAAAAGCCGCTATCACCTCGATTTCGGTCGGTGCGATCATCATCTGCCTGACCTTCTTTGTCTGGGATCTCGGCTATGTGTGGTACGGCACGATCGGTCTGGCGACCGCGTTCGTGCTGATGTATGTGGTCTCTAAGCTGACAAAGGACGACCCGAAGGACAGCGAGGACTTTTACGAGGCGCTTGACTCCGGTCACAGACGCTTCATGCGCATCAAAGCAAAAATCAAGTAACAGCAGGAGGGCGAAATCCCATGCTACGATTTACGCTCAATGGCACACAAATTAAAGTGCAGGACGGTGAAAACCGCACATTGCTCGAATATCTCCGCAATGTAAAGTGCATGAAGGGCACAAAAGAAGCCTGCAGCACCGGTCACTGCGGCGCGTGCAGCGTGCTGGTGGACGGCAGGCTGACGCGTTCATGCGTGACGCTCGTGCGCCGACTGGACGGCAAAGCCGTCGAAACCATCGAAAACGCACCGAATGACACCATGCTGCAGGTGATTCAGCACTCGTTTCTCGATGTCGGCGCTGTGCAGTGCGGATTCTGCACACCGGGCATGGTGATGGCGACAAAGGCGCTGCTGCTGCACAATGCAGCCCCGGACGAGCCTGCCATCTATGACGGGCTGAAAAACAACTACTGCCGCTGCACAGGCTATGTCAAGATCATCGAGGCCGTCAAGCTGGCAGCGGCGCGGCTGCGCGGGGAAGATCCGGATATCGACAGCTTCCGCAGCCACGAAAGCACGGTTATTGTGGTTGGTGAAAATCAGGTCGTGCCCGAAATCACCGGTTCCGCGGTCGGCAAGTCAGTCTGGGATGTGGACGGCATGGACAAGACCGGCGGCAGGCTGAAATTCTGCGACGACTACACTGCGGAGGACATCGGCGCGGACGCCCTGCTGCACGGTGCATTTGTCTGGGCGCCGGCGCCGCACGCAAAGATCAACGCGGTGGACTACTCCGCCGCCGAACAGGCGGAAGGTGTGGTGCGCATCGTGACGGCGGCTGACGTGCCCGGCATGAACAAAGTCGGCACATGGACGCCGGAGCAGCCGGTCTTTTGCACGGATGAGGTGCGGTTTCTCGGTGACCATCTGGCGCTGGTTGTCGCGGATACGGCGGCGCACGCGAGAGCGTCCGTCAAGCTGGTCAAAATCGACTATGAAGAACTGCCCGGCATCTACACCATGGCGGACGGCTACCGCAAAAACAGCTTCATCGTGCACACCGGCCGCGTCAGCGGCGATGTAGAGCAGGCAAAGCAGCGGACGGACATCGTCAAGCTCAACGTCTCCAAGGATATTGAGCCGCAGGAGCACGCCTGCATGGAGCCGGTTTCGGCCATCGGCGCGGTGCAGGACGGCAAAACGATCCTCTATTCCTGCACACAGGCGCCGTTTGAAATCCGCAGTATGCTGGCAAAGATTCTGGACAAGCCGGAGGAGGATATTCGCGTTATCGTGACGCCGCTCGGCGGCGGCTTCGGTAAAAAATGCGACTCATTTCTTGAAGCACCGGCGGTTGTTGCCGCTCATGCCTGCGGCAAGCCGGTCAAGATTACGCTGACGCGCAAGGAGGATTTGATCCTCACCACCAAACGCCATGGCTACCATACGGATTACGAGATCGGCTTTACGCCGGACGGCAAATTCCAGTATCTGGACTGCCGGATGTTCTCGGACGGCGGACCGTACGAGTGCGAAAGCTACGGCACGCTGATGACCGGCGCACTGATGAGCGGCGGGCCGTACATCATTCCCAATGTCAAGGTGGAAGGCTCAGCGATCCGCAACAACAATCTGCAGGGCGGCGCGTTCCGCGGCTACGGCATCAATCAGGCGGCGATCTCTATTGAAACTGCGATGGACATGATGGCGGAAAAGCTGGATATCGATCCGTTCGAGCTGCGCCGGCGCAATGCCGTCTATCCGGGTGCGATCTCGGTCGGCGGTGAGGTGCTCAAATACAGCATGGGTATGATGGATACCATCAATCAATGCGAAAAAAGTTTGCGAAAAGCACTCAAGGAGTACGAAGGGCAGTATCCCAAAGGCAGCAAGGTGCTCGGCTGGGGCATGGCCTCGGGATTCAAGAATGTAGGCGTCGGCAAGGGTATTTTCACCGATGACGGTGCGTGCAGGCTGATTCTACAGGGCGACGGCCGCCTGCACATGATCGTTTCCGGCACGGATATGGGACAGGGCTTCCGTACTGCCATGACGCAGATCGCGGCGGAAACGCTCGGCATGGATATCGCGGATATTTACATCACGAACGGCGACACCGAGCTGACCATCCCCACCGGCGAGTCGGTTTCCGAGCGGCAGACGCTGTGCGGCGGCCGGGCGGTATATGAGGCGTGCGTCAAGCTCAAGCAGGATTTAGACAGCCGTCCGTGGCGGCCGGGCGAGGAACGCCGCGCGGAATACTATTATGCATCCGACCCGTGCTTCGCCATCGGTGATTTTGAGGGTGCAAAGCAGCGCGGTGCAAAATACCGCAATTTCCCGGCGTATGCGTATGCCACGCAGGCCGCCATTGTCGAGGTGGACAAAGAAACCGGCGAGGTCCGGCTGCTCAAGATCATCGCGGCGCACGATGTCGGCCGCGCCATCAATCCGCATATCATCGAGGGTCAGATGCACGGCTCGTGCTCGATGGGACAGGGCTACGCACTGACCGAGGGATATCCGACGAAAAACGGCTATCCGGTCAAGACGCTGTACCGTCAGCTGGGTCTGCCGCGTGCCGAGGATACGCCGGATTACGAGATTATTTTAATCGAGGACCCGGAACCGCAGGGTCCGTTCGGCGCAAAAGGCATTTCCGAGGTTGCGACCGTGCCCGTCACACCGGCGATTCTCAACGCCGTGTCGCGTGCCATCGGCGTGCGCATCAATAAGGTGCCTGCGTCGCCCGAAGTCGTGCGCGAAGCCATCCGCACCGGCAAGTGTGAGGTGCCAACCATGGAGCAGCAGCTTCAGGCGCTCGAAAAGGATTGCGAATGTCACCGTCCGTCGGATGGTGTGCAGTGAAATTTCTTGTCATTGTTTACAATGACAGTCGAAACAGCATCACCACCTATAGCGCAAAGACCCGGAATCTTTTTTCGGAAGATTCCGGGTCTTTGCCGTTTTCACTTATTTTCCGTCTGTTTTTTTACCGCCTCTGCGATTTTGCGATACTCCGGCACATCCACGCCGTACTGCTCCGCCAAACGCACAACCTGATAAATCAAACCATCCACCTCGGACTGCTTGCCGGCTTCCATATCGCGCTGCATAGAGGTAGACGCGGTCGGTGCAAGTGCGTCCAGAATGCGCAGGTTGCGCTCGACCAGCTCCCCCGGTCTGCTCTCCAGCGGAATACCCATCTTGTCCGCCAGCGCAACGACCTCTTTTATCAGGCGTACGAAGCTGTCGCGCACCTCGCCCGGATGCTGCATTTCCGCAGCTTTCGCGTGATAATACTGTCCGCAGGCCGCATTCGGCGACACATACGCAAATTTGAGCAGCGTGTCGCGCTCGACATACGGAGAGTAAACCGGGTCGATTCCGGCGTTTTTGAGGTCAGTCTCGACCTGCTGCAGCACCGGATGATCGGTCTTGTGGCTCGGCAGTCCGTACACGATACGGCAGATCGCACCGTGCTTCTGAATGACGCCCGGCGCAATCCTGTTGGCCGAAATGTAGATGCAGCCGTCCGTGACGAGCAGTTCAGGCAGCTCCGCCTGCAGGGCACGGCCCGTGCCGTAGATGTTGAGCACCGGAATAACTACCGTGTCCCTGCCTGCTGCCTTGCGGATGAACGGTACGGTATCCGCGAGAGAGTATCCCTTGACACACACGAAAATCACATCCGGCGCGGGAGCGCCCTGCTCCCTCGCGGCAAGAAAGCCGTCCATGTCGATCGCCTTGACCGGAATGCTCTCGCGCTCATTTTCTCCGGATACAAGCGTCAAGCCGTGCTCCTGCAGGACCGCAAGATGCTTTCCGCGTGCAATAAGTGTGGTATCCGCACCGGATTTGCTCAAATACGCGCCTACCGGTCCGCCAACGCCACCGGCACCGATAATCATATAACGCAGCTTCATCCTCTGTTCCTCCGATTGCTTTTTCTGCATTATAGCACAAAATCGGCAATGTATCCACAAGTCTGTGGATATCTCTGTGAAGCGCGTGATTCTCCGCTTCTGTCATTGCATTTGTTTTCTTTTCACGATATAATGATTTTCATATATAACTTTCTCACCTGTCTAATTTGTTCGACAAAATTCGACAGCCTGCAAGGAGGTCATTGCACATGGCTGGCAACCCAAAAAAGAAAAGCACCGGCATCGTCAACGCCGCCATTGGCGCGCTGGCAGTCGTGCTGGCTATATTGATTGTCTGGATGATGAACCTCGTTTCCGGTATTCAGGGCACCGCGCGTATCATCAACTACGCCGGACTCGTGCGCGGCAAGACCCAGCGTATCGTCAAGCTGGAAATCTCCGGTCAGCCGCAGGACGGCATGATCGCAGATATTGACGCGTTTATCGACGGACTGCGCTTCGGCAGCGACGAGCTCAGCCTCGTGCGGCTGAACGATGACGCCTTCCAAAGAAAAATGCAGGAGCTGGACGACTATTTTCAAGCACTCAAGCAGGAGATAGGCCGCGTGCGCGCAGTCGGCTCAAATAACACGGACATCATTCCCATCAGCGAAACCTTTTTCGGCATCTGCGACGACGCGACCGGTCTGGCGGAGGCGTACTCACAGCGCAAGGCAACCTCGCTTTCCGCTCTGGAGAAGTACATCACCGCGGATATCGTTGTGCTCATGCTGCTGATCGGCTACCAGCTGTTTCAGGCGCTGCACACAGCTGCGATGAACCGCGCTCTGCAGCATAAGGTCTATCTGGATGCCGCGACCGGCCTGCCCAACAAGAACAAGTGCGAGGAACTGCTCGACGATCCGACGCCGCCTGCGCCAGAAACCGGCGTGTGCAGCTTTGACCTGAATAATCTGCGCCGCATCAACAACAGCATGGGCCATGAGGCCGGTGACGCATATATCCGGCGGTTTGCGGTCGCGCTGCGTGCGGCCATGCCCGAGGAGCATTTTGTCGGCCGTACAGGCGGCGATGAGTTCCTCGCGATAACGCACGGACCGGATGCCGATGCGCTGCAGAAATTGCTCGCCCACGTCCGTAAACAGCTTGCCGAGGAGTCCCGACAGCATCCGGATACACCGCTCAGCTATGCGGTCGGCTTTGCGCTTGCATCGGACAATCCGGACAGCAATATGCGCGATCTGTTTGACCTTGCGGACAAAAACATGTACATCAACAAAAACCACGTCAAGCGCGAGGAAGCCGCCGCCGAAAAGCGGCTGG
>ERZ779842.2519-NODE-2519-length-12253-cov-7.765699_pt1 | contig 12253 bp, 6 predicted proteins | sample MGYA00511095_ERZ779842 | MGnify/ENA primary metagenome ERZ779842 (study PRJEB29588, sample SAMEA2154036) | human gut metagenome | biome: human gut; feature: human-associated habitat; material: faeces | place: Denmark | collected 2008/2010 ... | reverse complement strand
TTGGCAACGCAGATGCCGTGCCGCAGCCGCCGGAGCGGTGCTTGAGCCGTTAGGCAGGAATTGTGCGGTATTGCCTTAGAACCCACGGTGCAGAAAATCAGCATCTTGCACGATTATTTGAAATATTTTTTGTGAATACTCTTGACAGAGCGTGGTTTATCCGCTATTATAATAAATGCGTGAGTTAAGGGGTCAAGTGCGGCCAAAATGGAAGCACAACCCCCGCAAAAAACTGCGCGGAATAATCAAGAAAGGAGAAAAGAAATGCCTACTTTTAACCAGCTCGTACGCAAAGGCCGTGAGGTCCTGGTAACCAAGAGCACTGCTCCTGCCCTTCAGAAGAGCTACAACTCCCAGAAGAAGCAGTACACCACCATGAACAGCCCCCAGAAGCGTGGTGTTTGCACCGCTGTTCGTACCATGACCCCCAAAAAGCCCAACTCTGCTCTGCGTAAAGTTGCCCGTGTCCGCCTGACGAATGGTATCGAGGTCACCTCCTACATTCCTGGTATCGGCCATAACCTGCAGGAGCACAGCGTTGTCCTGATCCGTGGCGGTCGTGTTAAGGACCTGCCCGGTGTCCGTTACCACATCATCCGTGGTACTCTGGATACTCAGGGTGTTGCAAACCGTAACCAGGCTCGCAGCAAATACGGCGCAAAGCGTCCCAAGGCCGGTGCCAAGAAGTAAGGAAACATCTTTTCGCCATAAAATGGTCAGCTGACCCTTTTGTGGCATAACGGGAGTTTTCTTTAACTTTCGAGTACCGATGATATCATTAATGTGAAGGAGGGAAGAAAGATGCCCAGAAGAGGTAAAATCGCAAAGCGCGAAGTTCTGGCTGATCCTATTTACAATTCCAAGCTCGTCACCCGTCTGGTCAACAGCATCATGCTGGATGGCAAGAAGGGCGTCGCTCAGAAGATCGTTTACGAAGCTTTTGAGACTGTCAAAGAGAAGACCGGCAACGATCCTCTCGAAATGTTCGAGAAGGCCATGGAAAACATCATGCCCAGCCTCGAAGTTAAGGCCCGCCGTGTCGGCGGCTCCACCTACCAGGTTCCCCTGGAGGTCAGCCCCGCCCGCCGCGAGACCCTCGGCCTGCGCTGGCTGACTCTGTACAGCCGCAGCCGTGGTGAAAAGACCATGTCCGCTCGCCTGGCCGCCGAGATCATTGACGCCACCAACAACGTTGGCGGCGCCGTCAAGAAGCGCGAAGATACCCACAAGATGGCAGAAGCCAACAAGGCTTTCGCGCATTACCGTTATTGATCTGCTTACTGAGGAGGTTTAAGCCATGGCAACGCCGAGAGACGTATCCCTGCAAATGACCCGAAATATCGGTATCATGGCCCACATCGACGCAGGCAAGACCACCACCACCGAGCGCATTCTGTACTACACCGGTATTAACCATAAGATCGGCGAAGTTCATGACGGCGCTGCTACGATGGACTGGATGGAGCAGGAACAGGAACGTGGTATTACCATCACTTCCGCTGCAACCACCTGCTACTGGAGCCACACCGAGACCCAGCACGATCCGGCTCTGTTCAAAAAGAACCGTCATCGTATCAACATCATCGACACCCCGGGCCACGTTGACTTTACTGTTGAAGTTCAGCGTTCTCTGCGTGTTCTGGACGGTTCTGTTACCGTTCTGGCCGCAAAGGGTGGCGTTGAGCCTCAGTCTGAAACCGTTTGGCGCCAGGCTGACGAGTACAAGGTTCCCCGCATGGTTTACGTCAACAAGATGGATACCATGGGTGCTGACTTCTTCCGCTGCGTACAGATGATGCATGATCGTCTGCATGCCAACGGTGTGCCTATCCAGCTGCCTGTCGGCCAGGAAGACACTTTCCGCGGCATCATCGATCTGATCGACATGAACGCCGATATCTACTATGATGATATGGGCAATGATGTGCGCGTTGAGGAAATTCCTGAAGACATGAAAGAACAGGCTCAGGAATATCATGACAAGCTGATCGAAGCTGTTGCTGAGACCGACGAAGAGCTGATGATGAAGTACCTGGAAGGCGAAGAGCTGACCAAGGGAGAAATCAAGGCTGCTCTGCGTAAGGCTACTATTTCCAACGAGATCGTTCCTGTTGTCTGCGGCTCTTCTTACAAGAACCGTGGCGTTCAGAAACTGTTGGATGCAATCGTTGATTATATGCCTGCTCCGACCGACGTTGCGGCCATCAAGGGCACCAACCCGGAGACTGGCGAGGAAGAAGATCGCACTTCTTCCGATGATCAGCCGTTCTCTGCACTGGCATTCAAGATTATGACTGACCCGTATGTCGGTAAGCTGTGCTTCTTCCGCGTGTATTCTGGTACCGTTGAGGCTGGCACCACTGTTTACAACTCTGTTAAGGATCAGGACGAGCGTATCGGCCGTATCCTGCAGATGCATGCAAACAACCGTAAGGATATCGACATCTGCTACGCTGGCGATATCGCCGCTGCTGTTGGTCTGAAGAACACCACCACTGGTGATACCCTGTGCGATGAGAAGCATCCCATCATCCTCGAGTCCATGAACTTCCCCGAGCCGGTTATCCGCGTTGCCATCGAGCCCAAGACCAAGGCTGGCAGCGAGAAGATGGGTATTGCCCTGTCTAAGCTGGCTGAAGAGGACCCGACCTTCCGTACCTGGACCGATGAAGAAACCGGTCAGACCATCATCGCCGGCATGGGCGAGCTCCACCTGGAAATCATCGTGGACCGTCTGCTCCGCGAGTTTAAGGTCGAAGCTAACGTTGGCGCACCTCAGGTTGCCTACCGTGAAACCATCCGCAAGGATGCTAACCAGGAAACCAAGTACGCACGTCAGTCCGGTGGTAAGGGCCAGTATGGTCACGTTAAGATCAAGATTGAGCCCAACCCGGGTAAGGGTTATGAGTTTGTCAACGGTATTGTTGGCGGCGCTATCCCGAAGGAATACATCCCCGCTGTTGACAACGGTATCCAGGGCGCGATGAAGTCCGGCATTCTGGCTGGCTATCCCGTCGTGGATGTCAAGGTCACTCTGTGGGACGGCTCCTATCATGAAGTTGACTCCTCTGAAATGGCGTTCTCCATCGCCGGCTCCATGGCATTCAAGGATGCTATGAAGAAGGCTGACCCCGTCATTATGGAGCCCATCATGAAGGTTGACGTTGTTGTTCCTGACGAGTATATGGGCAACGTTATTGGCGACTTGAACAGCCGCCGCGGCGCGATCCAGAACCAGGAATCCACCGATGGCACTGCCCGTGTCACCGCTATGGTTCCTCTGTCCGAGATGTTCGGTTACGCTACTGACCTGCGTTCCAAGACCCAGGGCCGTGGCCAGTACTCCATGGAGCCGGCTGATTACCAGCAGGTTCCCAAGAGTGTTGCAGATAAGATCATGACCGAGCGCAATAAGGGCTGATTCTGCACAAATTCGCGCAAAATACTTGATTTTTCTTGAAAAATCTAGTATGATAGCCTTACAACAGGCTATTTTATCTGTTTGAATTAAAGGAGGATACTTCCAATGGCTGAAAAGGAAAAATTTGACCGCTCTTTGGAGCATGTCAACATCGGTACCATCGGTCACGTTGACCACGGCAAGACCACTCTGACTGCCGCTATCACCAAGGTTCTGGCTCTGAAGGGCGACGCCGATTTCATGGATTACTCCAGCATCGATAAGGCTCCTGAAGAGAAGGCTCGTGGTATCACGATCAATACCGCTCACGTTGAGTACCACACCGCGAAGCGTCACTATGCCCACGTTGACTGCCCGGGCCATGCTGACTACATCAAGAACATGATCACCGGTGCTGCTCAGATGGACGGCGCTATCCTGGTTGTTGCTGCAACCGATGGCCCGATGCCGCAGACCCGTGAGCACATCCTGCTGGCTCGTCAGGTTGGCGTGCCCAAGATCGTTGTGTTCCTGAACAAGTGCGATATGGTTGACGACGAAGAGCTGCTCGACCTGGTCGAAATGGAAGTTCGCGAACTGCTGGACAGCCAGGATTTCGACGGCGACAACACCCCGATCATCCGTGGTTCCGCTCTGAAGGCTCTGGAGAGCACTTCTACCGATCCCAACGCACCTGAGTACAAGTGCATTTGGGAGCTGATGGACGCTGTTGACAACTACATCCCGACTCCGGACCGTGCTGCTGATAAGCCGTTCCTGATGCCCGTTGAGGACGTTATGACCATCTCCGGCCGTGGCACCGTTGCTACCGGTCGTGTTGAGCGTGGTACTGCTCATGTCGGCGATCAGATGGAAATCGTTGGTCTGAAGGAAGAGAAGCTGACCACCACCATCACTGGTCTGGAAATGTTCCGCAAGAGCCTCGAGTTCGCTCAGGCTGGCGACAACATCGGCGCTCTGCTGCGTGGTATTGACCGTGACCAGATCGAGCGTGGCCAGGTTCTGGCTGTTCCCGGCTCTGTTCATCCCCACACCACTTTCGATGGCCATGTTTACGTCCTGAAGAAGGAAGAGGGCGGCCGTCATACCCCGTTCTTCAACAACTATCGTCCTCAGTTCTACTTCCGTACCACCGACGTTACCGGCATCATCACCCTGCCCGAAGGCACTGAGATGTGCATGCCCGGCGACAACGTTGATATGCACGTTGAGCTGATCACCCCGGTTGCCATGGAAGAAGGCATGCGTTTCGCTATCCGCGAAGGCGGCCACACTGTTGGTTCCGGCGTTGTTTCCAAGATCGAGAAGTAATTTTCGGCTTGTGATATAGCTTTCAAGGCTCCTGCTGTTAAGGCAGGGGCCTTTTTGTTGTGTACGACTTATGGGACGGGGAGGGGGCAAAAGCCGGGTGTGGAAGACCAAGGAATGCATCATGAAAACATCAGGAATTGTAGATAGGGGGGAGGACACCATTCGGAACTTTGAAAAAGTGGAGCAGGAGGGGGCACTCACACCGCCCTACCTTGGGAAGGTGTATTTCAGGTCGCGGTTAAGGGGCAAGGGTTGATCTATCCCTAAGTTTTCGGAACGGTCAGGAACGCTCTCTACAGTACAATTTATAATGGGCAATTCTCAACCTCCAATTTTTCCTTCAAGTTTCCTCCAATCTCTGCCAAATCTCTCAACAACAAGCCAAACCGAAATGGCAAAAAATGCGCGATCACAATACCGGATGATTGTATTAAGAGATTGCAAAGAACATTATCGGGGTAAATGTTTAATCATTTGATAAAATCAGGAATAAACCATTCAAAAATGTTAATAAATACCGCCAAAGGGTCACCGCACCGCAACGCAAATAATGTGCGAAAAACAGGTTTCAGTTGATTCAAGGACAAAAATTTACCTAGAAACCGCTCTAATGAACTATGCAAATTCTGGCAACTGTGATATAATGTATATACCTAGACGTGTCGGAAAGGTTATCATTTGCGGGATCAAGGCATGCAGCCGGTACAACGTTTTGTCAGCCGCTGTGCCGGGGCCAAAAGCCCCAAAAGCAGGCCGCAGCCCGGCAGGGGATCGCCAGACCGAGGGGAGCACAACCAGGCGTTTTGCAATCAACACCTGCAAAGTGCCGCACATCTGCCGTACCACTTTTCACACAAAAGGGGAAAGTAGTAACACTTAAGGGAGGATAAAACTATGAAGAAAAACCTTCAGCGTTTTGGTGCATCCGTGCTGGCAGCAGCCATGGTTGCCCAAAGCGTGGCGCTTCCTGCAGCAGCCGAAACTACCAAGATTGACTCTTCGGTAGCGCAGTCTGTTGCAGCTAGCGCGGCAAGCGCAGCCAGCGCTGTGCAGTCCCTGCCCAAGTTCACCAGCACCGCAGACCTGATCAAGCAGACAGCCCAAACGCTGGCTGCCCAGGGCGAAGTGCATGAACTGGAGCAGGACGATGCCAAGCTGGAAGCGACTGCACAGAGCAAGGCGGGCATGAGCCTTGCAGCGTTGGAAAATGCACTGGCCGATGCCATGTACGCCAACGCCGCAGCCGGCAAGATCAACACCGAAGCCTATGGCCTGAACAAGGACGAGATGGCATCGGTGATGGCTGCCACCATCAAAACGTATCATCTGTCCAGCGCCGTTACCGACCTGGGCTATGAGACGAACGCCGCAGGCGTTGTGACCGCCGTTACCTTTACCGGCAGCTCCGGCATGACCTCTGCGATGGAGTCCATGACCAACAGCGATGATGAAGTGATTGCGCAGCAGGCTGACAGCTACGCACAGGCTTACGTTGCTGAAAACTCCGATACCTTTGCTGCCAGCGCCGCTGCAGACGGCCATACCTATGGCGAGCCGAAATGGTACTGGAATGACACCAACCCGGAGGATGGCCACACCCATACCTGGAAGGAAACCCCCGATGGTTACTGGACCAAGACCGATGACGGCTGGGCTTACACCGCTGTGTATACCTGTGAAAAGGACGATGCCTACCAGAAGGTAGAAGGCACCGTAACCAAGGATACCACCGAGGCAAAGCCCGGCGTTGCCGGCAAGACCGTTTACTCTGCCAGCGTGCCCGCTGACAAGAGCCCGCTTAAGAAGGAATACAAGGAACCCACCACCCGCACCGACGACATTGCCGCCCTGCCCTGCCAGAGCCATGTTGTGTCCAAGGATGCAGATGGCAACTTTGTTGCTACCTTCAACTGGGAAATGAAGAAGGTCGAGGGCAAGCTGGAAGCTGACTACAGCAACGCCCAGCTGTTCTATGACAGCGAAACCGGCAAAATTTCTGCCGGCGCTCCCGTTACCATTGACTGGGAATGCACCAGCGTCACCTTCAAGTGCGCTGTCTGCGGCGAAGAAATCAAAACCCAGCCGGTAATGACCATGCCGGTCAGCGTTGTGGTAGACCAGAATGACAATTCCGTCTACATCAACGTGGGCGGCACCCCGACCCTGGATACCACCTCCGGCGGCACCGGCGTTACCCTGGTGTCCGCAATGAAGGACGGCAACTGGTACGATATGCAGAACAACCCGGTTGACGCAAGCAAGGTGAACTTCACCTATCAGAGCGGCGACAACAAGGGCAAGAACAGCCTGCTGCTGTACGACAGCCAGAAGACTGCCGTGTATGTGGACGACCAGGGCAACCAGGTCACCAATACTTACGATGTCTCGACTGCGCAGATGAACTACTACTACTTCCAGCTGTCGCAGTTCAACCAGGACGAAGCAGAGTACTTCGGCGTGGTTGCCCCGTTCTGGACCTCCAAGGGCGTTCAGAAGCAGGGCGAGGATGGCAGCATCACCGGCACCATGGGCGCAATCAAGATATTGTGCAGCATTGATCCGAACGATGATGTCCCGCCGACCACCATGGCATTCATGCTGAACATGCTGCCGCAGGCGTTCATGTCTTACGTCATGAACTATGGCGAAGCTCTGAAAGCCATCCGTGATGCAGGCTTGGCACAGGTTGCCAAGCTGGGTGACGCTGACTATGTCACCAAGCTGCTGATCCTGCACGACTGGATCTCCCAGGTTGCAGAATTCGATATGGGCTCCATGGGCGATATCACCGGCGGCGGCAACAACGACCCCATCCAGACGACTGCTTTCGGTGCCCTGCTGGGCGGCGAGATCGGCGCTAAGGGCGTTGAGTATGGCTGCATCTGCCTGGGCTATGCAGCTGCATTTAACTACATGGTCCAGAATTTGCCTGACAACAAGAGCATCTATAAGAATGATGACGGCAGCTGGAAGACCCCCGATGAAGTAGGCGATAACGCTGTTGTTGACTTTGCCCAGATCCTGTATTACTGCGATACTTCTGATACCAGTGTTGCCGGTAATGCGTTCGGTGGCGGCATGTTCAACAACGTCCACTACTTTAACGCAGTCAAGGTCAACAAGCTGCAGGGCGACAGCAACTCTGCTACGATGACCACCGGCGAACCCAACAAGAACTGGTACTATGTTGATGTCTGCTATGACGACGTGAACACCGAGTGCATGGCCCAGACCCGCGTTGAGAACGCAGGCGACATGCGCCATGTCAACTTCCTGGTTTCTCCCTCCGGTCTGGAAGGCCGTTACAGCAAGTACTATGATTACATTGACTCGCTGTACGATGGCTACACCTACACCAAAAACAAGGAACCCGATAAGGATGATGCCGGCAATGTTGTGTTGAACAACGGCAAGCCGCATTACTCTTACACCAAGGCGGAGAACAAGAACGAGACCCGTTACACCGATACCTGCTACGAGGATACTTGGTTCACCTCTATCTGCAGCCCCATCTACTTCGACAATAATTACTTCTATTACGTTGATACCACGACCAACCAGAACCTGTACAACAACATGCGCCGCCAGCAGTCCGAGAACGGCAACAACGGCAACTCTGGTTCCGGCAGCTCTGGTAACAACTCCCAGATGCAGCAGTTCATGAAGAAGATGCAGAACCAGGGCCCCGATACTCTGGAAGCACGTCCGCGTAATGCGAACTACTATATCCGCAAAGAGGATTCCAGCAGCAGACCCGGCGGCTTCAGCATGAGCAGCTTTACCAAGACGGATGACCCGTTTGATATCATCCTGATGTACTACAACGATCTGAAGGAAACCAGCAGCAACTTCAATGATGACGACAGCAATGCCAAGGTTCTGGCCGAAGCTGGCACCATCTATAAGATCGATACCAGTGCAAAAGATAAGCATACCAAGGTTGAAAACAACCTGAACACCGAGTGCCTGGCAGACGCTGCTGCAAAGCGGATCTACCCCGCACTGGTACACTCTACCGCACTGTATGATGGCAAGCTGTACTTCAACGTCAACAACGCCATCTACCGTATGGACCCGACCACCGGCGCAGTGGAAGAAGTGAAGGAATACAACACCGTCTATGGCGGCATTAAGCTGACCAAGGATAAGGACGGCAACATGGTTCCCGATACCCACTTTCCCGGCATGAGCATGGTTATCATGGATAGCGCCCAGGATACCAGCAGTGTGAAGTATCTGGGCACCTTCATGAACCATCCTCTGGCGGGCCTGACCCTGCGTGACAGCTACAGCTTTGCTACCACCACCCAGCAGGGCCAGACTGTGATCACCGGCATCAACACCACCAAGGATCAGCTGGTCGTTTCTGTCGGCACCAACCTGTCCAACACCTATAAGGAACTGGTGGACGGCAAGGCAGAAGTCAAGACCGATGCCTCCGGCACTTCTTATGCAAACCGTAAGAGCTACAAGACCGAGTCCTGGAACTACAACCCGAGTTACAACCAGAACATGGGCAGCTCTGACGAGAAGAACAAGAACGAAGAGTTCATGTGGTGCGCTAACCTGGTTGAAACCATGCCGATGTCCGACATGGTCAGCGACCTGAGCAGCGGCGCAACCACCAATGTTTCCGTTGAAGCATGGTGCGATACCCCCGCTTACACCCAGGACCGCACCACCAAGTACGGCCTGACCAAGGGTGAAAAGAAGTACGCTGACGGCGCACTGCCCAAGGGCCATACCTGGGCTCTGGACGAGCTGGAAACCAAGTCCGTTGGCAACAATGTGTACCTGTGCTCTGATTGCCATACCGCAACCGAAAGCACCCCCCACACCGTTACCCTGCCCGATCCAGTTGAAGGCGTTACCCTGACCCTGGGCACCACCAGCAACACCTACATCAAGGACGATACCGTTACCCTGACCGTAGAAAAGGAAGGCACCGATATCGTTACCGTTACCGCAAAGAACGGCGATACCGATGTTGCCCTGACTGAAGTTCAGGAAGCAGCGCAGGACGAAGCCGCAGCCCAGGCTACCACCGAAAAGGCTAAGACGGTTTACACCTTCACCATGCCGGACGGCGATGTGACCATCAGCGTTACCAAAGACGCCAAGACCTATGCGGTCAAGGTGGCCGATGCTAACAAGGATACGTTGAAGATCACCAGCCCCGAAGCTGACCTGGATAAGGTCACTGCGGGCACTACCATTACCGTTGTGGCTACCCCGAAGGATGGCTATACCCTGACGGCTGACGGTGTGGTGGTTACTTACGGCGACAATCAGACCCTGAAAGCAACTCCTGACACAGAAAAGGCCAACACTTACACCTTTGCAATGCCCGCTGGCGATGCAACTGTCAGCGCAGCGTTTGAAGAGGTTAAGAAGTATAACGTTACTGTGGCGGGTACTGTTGAAAACGGCACTGTGGGCGTAGAGCCGAAAACCGCAGCTGCGAAGGATGTTGTTACTGTTACCGTTACCCCGAATACCAACTTTAAGTACACGGACGGCAGCCTGAAAGCTACTTATACGGATGGCGGAACGAAGAAAGAAATTAACGACTTTAAGGCAGTAGACGGTAAGGAAAACACCTACACCTTCGAGATGCCCGCTGCCGATGTTACCGTTAGCGCTGCGTTTGAGCCTGTTAAGGCTAAAACCTACAGCGTTACGATCAACAACAGCGATCACGGCAAGGTGGAGGCTGACAAGATCACTGACGTGGAAGCTGGCGATACTGTTACTCTGACCGTTACCCCGGCTGATGACATGTATACGCTTGCACAGCTGGCAAAAAATGGTTTGGTGATTAAGGACAGCGAGAATACCGATGTTCCGTATACTACCGTCGAGGAAGGCAAAACCTACACCTTTGAAATGCCTGCTGCTGATGTGACCGTTGCCGCACAGTTTACGGTTGTTAAGTATGGCATTGAAGTTAAGGTGGAGGGCGAGGGCACTGTCACATTTACTGATGATGGTGAGACCCGCTTTGCGGAAGGTACAAAAGTTACAGCTGCCATCAAGCCGAATGGTACCGACTACGTATTGACCGAGGCGATGTATTATGTTGGCAATACCAGCGACAATATTACGAAAGCTGTGAATGACGGTGGCGGCGAGTATACCTTCACTATGCCTGCAAACCATGTGAAGATTGAAGCAACCTTTGGAGAGGCACCGTCTACTGAACCCGAAACGCGCACCGTTCATGGTGCCGCTGAAAAGACCACCATTACCGCAATGGCTGTCTTTACCTGCACCGATAAGAACTGCGCAAGCGCACAGTTCGTGGATGCAACTGTAAAGCAGACCAGCGGCGTTACCACCGCTGCTGTCACCTTCAACGGCAAGGACTACACCGCCAAGTACGGCGAGAAGAACGGCTGGGTTGAAGAAAACGGCAAGAAGTACTGGTACGAAAACGGCGTGAAGCAGGGTACCACCGGCCGCGGCAAAGAGATCTATGATCCCAATTCCGACGCTTGGTACTGGCTGGATGCTGTCCAGGGCGGCGCAATGACCGTCAGCAAGGACGTTTACCAGGAATCCGCCGCCGGCCAGTGGGCTGATAAGCCCGATGGCACCGGCAAGTGGGTCCGTTACGATGAGAACGGCCACATGGTCAAGGGCTGGCAGACGACCGATAAGGGCACCTACTACTTTGACCTGATCACCGGCGCTATGGCTAAGGGCGCAGGCGATATTGACGGTGTACCTTGCGCATTTGACGAGTACACAGGTATCGCTCTGGACGGCCAGTGGCTGACCATCAAAGGCGCTGACTTCTGGTACGAAAAGGGCGTTCGCCAGGGTCTGGAAGGCCGCGGCAAGGAAATCTATGACCCGGCTTCCGATGCTTGGTACTGGCTGGACTCTGTTGATCAGGGCAAGAAAGCCACCAGCAAGGATGTCTATCAGGAATCCGAAGCTGGCCAGTGGGCTGATAGGCCCGATGGTACCGGCAAGTGGGTCCGTTACGATGCACAGGGCCACATGATCAAGGGCTGGAGCGCTGACAAGCGTTACTATTTCGACCCGATCTATGGCACCATGGCTAAGGGCGATGCAGTCATCGATGGCCGCACTTATCATTTCGATAAGAACACCGGCATTCGGCAGTAATCCCACAGCCGGAACAATGAGCTGTAACCCAGCCCATTAACCCCTAAATAGAAATGCCGCAGCAGATGTAACAGTCTGCTGCGGCATTTTTGTATTTGTGGGCATAGGTTCGGTGAAATATTTGCCAGGCCAGTAGGGCGGGGGACCCCACCCCGCCGAAATACTGGGAACAATACACAATTTAAAAATTGCAATATACCTTGCTATGCCGTAGGGGGCGGCGTCCCCGACGCCCCGGAGGAGCGTATAAATTACAGGCCTTTTGTTGGTAACTGTACGGTAGGGCGGCCAGCCCATTGGCCGCCGGATGAACCCAGTCACAAATCTCATTTATCAGGCTCTGCGCGAGGAACCACCCCTCACCGGCTTTCGCCGGAGCTCCCCTCT
>ERZ779842.2489-NODE-2489-length-12352-cov-6.445475_pt1 | contig 12352 bp, 10 predicted proteins | sample MGYA00511095_ERZ779842 | MGnify/ENA primary metagenome ERZ779842 (study PRJEB29588, sample SAMEA2154036) | human gut metagenome | biome: human gut; feature: human-associated habitat; material: faeces | place: Denmark | collected 2008/2010 ... | reverse complement strand
CATTCAGGTGCAGCACGCCGCCGGCCCACCAGCCGATGGTGCCGCCCATCTGCAAAGCAGCGCCCTCGCGCCCAGCGCTGCCGCCGCCCAGGTGGGTGAGCACCGTGCTGATAAACATGACCGGCAGCAGCCAGAACCGGATGGGCTTGCCATCCTTGACGCAGTCGATCATATCATCGGTCGAAACGCCCTCCAGCTTTGCCGCTTTATAAAATGCCACGATGACAAGGCCGATGACCGGCAGCAAAAACAGGATGGCGGTGTGTTCGGTCCGCAGTTCGGTTACATGCTCCACAGCCAGATCAAACGCCGCACCAATGATACCGCAGGGCACGCCGGTAATCATGGCCAGTGCCAGCCATTTCAACAGCTCTTTTGCGCAGAACCATACGCGGCCCGCGCAGGATACGATTCTTTCCCTGATGTTTTCCATCCGATAGGTTTCCCCCTTCTACTTTGCAATAATTCTGTTACTTCATTGCCTCCAGCTGCGCCTGCAATGCGTCGCGGGTATACAGCGTATTGAGTACCTGAATGATCTCTTTTTTGCTCAGCCGCGGCGGCAGGCCCAGAATGCGCAGGAACGTGCGCCGCCGCTCGCTGGCGTTGGCGCTGCCGCTTAAGCCCCACTCATACAGATCGGTATAGGTAATGGGGTCCGTGTTCTGCTGCTGAGCCTGCAGGGGGGCCGCGGCCAGGGCGGTATGCAGCCCCTGCAGAATCAGGGCATCGTCCACACCTTCCACGCCAAGCAGGCCCTCCTTGCCGGGTTCCGGTTTGCGGGGTTCCTTCCCGGGCACGGCGGGGATATAGGCCTGCAGCACGTTTTGCGCCCCCACAAGGCCGGTGATGTAGTGGCGGATCTTAAAGCCTGCGGCGTCGGAGTCCGTCAGCAAAATCATGCCCTGGGCGGCGGCAATGCGTTTGAAGAGCGCCTGCATGGTTTTATCCTTAAAGATAGCAAAACCGTCTGTTGTCAGGATGGTGGCATCCACAAGGTTGGCCAGGCGGGCGGCATCGTATTTGCCTTCCACCACAAGGGCCTGGGTCAGGTTCAATTTATTCTGGTTCATGCACGGCTCCTTGCCAGCGAAAGTTCGCAGATGGCTTTTTGCATCAGCAGCGGGGCATCCAGGCGGCTGCCTTTCAAATCCAGGTCCAGCTTTTGCAGGATGCGCAGGCTTTCTTCGATCTGGCTGCGCTGAAAGCGGGCGGCAGTCTGATCCGCGTTGCCAAGGCGGTAGTTCCATTTGCCGGTATACTTAAAATCCTTGGCCAGGTCCGCCAGCGGGCGGCGGCTCTTTTTAGCCAAAAAAGCCCGGTAAATATCCAGATAGTTGCCGATCAGCGCGCCGGTAATAAGGATCGGCTCGTTTTGCAGTTCCAGCAGGGTTTGCAGTTTGGCCAGAGCCTGGCGGGTGTTGCCCGCCGCCACCAGCTTGACCATATCAAAGGTATCAGCGTCCAGCGTGACGGTGCCAAGCTGCTGAATCATTCGGGTAGTGATGGTGGTATAGCCACTGAGCGCTGCCAGCTTGGCGATCTCATTTTGCAGCAAAAACTGGTCGTCGCCGCAGCGGTCCAGCAGGGCGGCTTCGGCACCGGGGGCAAAGGTGGTGTGATACTCCCCTGCCCAAGTGCGGGCCATCTCCTGCAAGGCGGCGCGGCCGGGTTTAGTGATCTGTACACAGTAGCCCAGTTTTTCGCATGCGGCGATGAGCTTTTGCTCCCGCTTGCCAGGCTTGATTTTGCCGTATTTTTCTTCCAGCAGGCTGGTCAGCACAAAGACGGCGTTCTCGGTATCGGAAAGGGTATCGCAGAGCTCCTGCAAATCTTTATCCGAATAGGCAGACGGACGAATGAGCGGCAGAATAACCAGCCGGCGGCCGCCAAAGAACGAGATGGTACCCGCCGCCAGCACAATATCCTCCACACTGGGGGTGGGGCCATCCAGCGTGGTGGTATCGGGGGCTTCTTCGCTCAAAAACTTTTCGGCTTTGGCGGCGGCGCTGCGCACCAGAGCTTCATCACTGGCATAAAAGTAAAACACCGGGCAGCCGGACTTGAGGCGTTTTTTCAGCTCGGTTTCACTGTACAGCAAGGGGCTGCACCTCCTCATACACAACACTTTTGCCGGGGCGCACCACGGCAGTCGGGGTTTCGGCATCGTAATAAACAGGGGTATCCCCCGCTTTGGACAGCCATTTGGGTGTTTGCTGGTTGCACAAAATTGCCTTTGCTTGAATGGCTTCCGGGCAGCTGCCACCCGCGCAGTACAGATCCACTTCCACCGGCTCGGCCAGGATCAGCTTGCCCGCACTGGCCGCGGCGTGCCAGCCGCCGACATCCAGTACCGCAAGGGCTGCGGCGTTGGTGTGCAGCAAATCAACTTCCACGGTATCCAGCAGCTGCAGATGGGTCAGGCCCTGCGGCAGGTCGGCAATGGTCAGCAGCTGCGCGGCCTGCAAAGGCATTTCGCCGAGTTCGGTGCGCAGGTCAATCACTGCGGCAAGTTCCGGCGCGCCGTTCTGGGTCAGGTACTGCTGCACCGCGCGGCCATTGGCGGCGCTGCCGCGGTAGAGCACCACGGCGCGGTTATTCTGCACCGCCACCACGCAGCCATTGCCCGCGGTGCCCACCATGGCCAGGCGTACCACATCGCGCTGCATGGTGCCGCCCAACATAACGGCTGCCACTGCGCACACAAAGCCAACGGGCACAAAGCGGGTACGCCAGAAAAGCGCCGCCAGCACAGCAAAAACAGCCAGCACCCACAAAGTATACCGCACCGGCAGGGCAATGTGTGCCGCCGGCAGAGCCGCGCACCAGGCGGCCAGGGTGGTCATCAGGCGCAGCACAATGCCAAGCAGCAGGCTTGCCCCGTGGAACAGCGGGTCCAGCACCGGCACAAAGGAAAGCACCAGCGCCAGAATCCCCAGCCGCAGCGCCGGGCCAAGCAGCCACACCACCAACAGGTTGGCGGGCACTGCGGCCCCACTGGCTGCCATGCCGTGCAGCAGCAAGACCGGTAAGGTTGCCAAAGTGGCCAGTACCGCAGTCTGCACCGCATCCACCGCGCGGAGCACGATGGCAAGGGGCAGCGGCAGGGCGGTTTGCCGCCTTTGGTTATGGCGGGCCGCATAGCGCACCTGCACAAACTGTGTTTGCCGTTTGGCCAGCGCCGAAGCTGCCAGCACGCCCAATACCCCGCAGACGGAAAGCTGGAAACCGATATCACACGGGGCAAAAGGTTGCTGCACCCCAATGATGATGGCGGCCAACGCCAGCGCGGTAAGGGAATCCGGCGGCTGGAGCAAAAGGCTGCCCACCAGCATGATGAGGAACATAACGCCCGCACGGAACACCGAGAACGGCAGCCCTGTCAGCCCCATATAGAGCAGCAGAACCGTGATTTGCAGCAGGACCCGCGGAACCGAAAACCGGCTGCGCCGCCCCTGCCCCATGGCAAACAGGCCGCACAGCAGCGCCACATGCAGGCCGGAAACCGCCAGCAGGTGGGCAATGCCCGCCGTGCGGAAGGTATCACTCCATTCGTCCGTCAGTTCGCTTTTCTCGCCCAGCAGCATGGCAGCTTCCACCCCGGCAAGATTTTGTGGCAAGTAGGTGGTTAACCGTTTGGCAAACGCCTGCCGCAGGTGGTACAGCCGGTACGGCAGCGCATCCGAGGTTCCCTGCCAGATATAATCCGCCTGATAGGATGCCCCAAGCCAAGTACCCTTGGCATAGCGGGACATGCGGTAAGAGTCCGCCCGCAGGGGCTGCAGTTGGAACTGCCCGGTAATGATATTCCCTGCCTCGGAATACGGCAGGTCCGTGCAGTAAACCTTGAGCGAGGTTTTGCGGCCATCCAGCTGGGTGATAAGCAGCGTTGCCCGCACATTGCCCGGCTGCCAGGAGGTTTCGGCGTCCGGCTGCACAATGGCGGTGCAGGCATAGGTTTGCCCCGCCAGGCTTTGGGCCGGTTTTACCACGGCCAGCTGGTAAGCAGCGCTCCACACCAGGCCAGCCAGCAGCCCTGCCACGGCGGGCAGCGCAAAGCGGGCCGCCCGGCGCTGGGTAAAGGCAGCAAAGAGGAACAGCGATATAAAAAGTGCCGCCGTCAGCAGCGAGGCCAACGGCGGCAGGTACGCCGCGGCCAGCTCTGCCAATGCGAAGGCAAGACCAAAGCCAGCCAGCTTACGAGTCATGAGTTTTTAGTGGGCAAACAGGGGCAGCGGCTCAAGGAAGATGATATCCTTGCGCTCGGCTGCATCGCCTTCCGCCAGAACAGCTGCCTGGGCCACAATGGTGCCGGAGCTGCGGGCTGCCAGTGCATCCAGCGCATGCAGGCTGCCGCCGGTGGAAATCACGTCATCCACAACCAGGATGCGCTTGCCGTTCATATAGTCAAGGTCTTTTTTGTCAATGACCAGGGTCTGCTTGCCGGCGGTGGTGATGGACTGATCCTCCACGATGACCGGATCCGCCATGTACCCCTTGACACCCTTGCGGGCGGGGATCCACTGCTTGCCGCTCTGGCGGGACATTTCGTATGCCAGGGGGATGCCCTTGGCCTCGGCGGTCAGAATGACATCAAAATCCGGGCACTTTTCCAGCAGGGCCTTGGCGCAGGCAATGGTCAGCTCAACATCGCTGAACATGATGAATGCGGCAATGTCCAGGTGGTCATTGATTTTGCAGATGGGCAATTCACGGGTCAGGCCTGCCACATGCAAGGTATAGGTTTTTGCCATAGTAAACAACCTCTTTTCACATTTCGGTGCAAAGGAGCCTGCATCAGCCCGGAGGCCATGCAAGGCTGCGCTTTGCCAGCACATGGAAGTGCAGGTGCTTCACGCTCTGGCCGCCATCGGCGCCAACGTTGGTCACAACGCGGTAGCCGCTTTCGTCCACGCCAAGCTGCTTGCACAGGTCGGCGATGGTGGCGTAAATGTGGCCCAGCAGCGCAGCGTCCGCTTCGGTAAGCTTTGCCGCAGATTCAATATGCTGCTTGGGGATCACCAGAAAATGCACCGGTGCCTGCGGGTCAATATCATAAAATGCCAGCAGAATGTCATCCTCATACAGCTTATTGGACGGGATCTGGCCCGCTGCGATTTTGCAAAACAGGCAGTCATCCATCGGTTTTGCCCCCTTTCCCAGGGTGCGGGGCGGTTGGCCCGGCACCCCAAAATTGTACAGTTGTATTATAGCACGCTCAGTTTGCTTTTTCCAGATTTTCTTTCACAATGCCTTCCACAGCGTTCAGTGCATCGTCGATCTTGGAAGTATCGCGGATACCGGCCATGGCGAAGTCCGGCTTGCCGCCGCCGTTGCCGCCTGCAATGGCAGCGATCTGCTTAACCAGGGCACCAGCCTTCAGACCGCGGGCCAGGGCGTTTTTGCCAACGCCGACAGCCAGGGTGGTCTTGCTGCCATCGGTGCCAATCAAAGCGCCGACTGCGTTGGGCTCTTTATCACGCAGTTTATCCATCATGCTGCGCAGGGTATCAGGGGTGGTGCCGTTCAGATAAACGGTAACAATGCGCACGCCATCAACCTCGACAGCATTCTGGAACAGGCCGTCGATCTGGCTGGATGCCAGCTTTGCCTTGGCGATCTCCAGCTGCTTGTTGGCCTCTTTCAGCTCAGCGGTCACAGCCTGGGCACGGGCGGCAACATCCTTCATGTTGTTGGCCTTCAGGGCAACAGCGGTGTTGGCCAGTTCAGCGGTACGATCGTCCAGCAGGTTCAGCACGCCGTAACCGGTGGTGGCCTCAATGCGGCGGATACCGGCGGCAACGCTGGCTTCGGACAGGATCTTGAAGCAGCCGATCTGGGCAGTGTTTTTGACATGGGTGCCGCCGCAGAACTCAACGCTCCAGCCGCCTGCATCCACAACGCGGACAACCTTGCCGTACTTTTCGCCAAACAGAGCCATAGCGCCCATCTTTTTGGCTTCCTCAATGGGCAGGTTCTGGATGGTAACAGGCAGAGCGGCAAAGATTTTTTCGTTCACGCGCTTTTCCACTTCCACCAGTTCTTCGGGGGTAACGGCGTTGAAATGGGTAAAGTCAAAGCGGGTGATCTTGTCGTCCTGGTAGCTGCCGGCCTGGTGGACATGCTCGCCCAGCACTTCGCGCAGGGCTTTCTGCATCAGGTGGGTGGCGGTGTGGTTGCGGCAGATGGAAGCGCGACGCTGTTCATCCACAGCAGCGGTCACGGTATCGCCTACGCGGATGGTGCCGTCCAGCAGGGTGCAGGTGTGAACATAGAAGCCTTTGGGGGTCTTTTTGACCTGGTTGACTTTCAGGTTTGCAGTGCCGCTGGTCAGGTAGCCGTGGTCAGCAACCTGGCCGCCCATCTCGGCATAGAACGGGGTACGGTCCAGAACGACCAGCACATTCTCGCGCTCTTCATAGTCGGTGGAAACCGCATCGTTCAGTTCTTCGCCGTCAGACAGAGCCAGAACCTTGGCGGTTTCTTTCAGCACATCATAGCCGTCAAACTCGGTCGGCTCAGCGTTCAGTTCACCGAACAGGTCCTCGCTCCAGCCGGAGATATCCTTGGCCAGGCGCTCGGCACGGGCGCGCTCACGCTGGCGGGTCATCTCGACATGGAAAGCAGCTTCGTCAATGCCAAGGCCGGCTTCGGCAGCGATCTCCTTGGTCAGATCAATCGGGAAGCCGAAGGTATCGTTCAGCTTGAAAACATCCAAGCCGGACAGGATCTTCTTGTGGGTCTCGTGCAGGTGCTGGATCATGCCGTTCAGGATGTTCATGCCGGAGTCAATGGTCTTATAGAAGCGCTCCTCCTCGGTGCCAATAACTTTCTTGATATAGGATTCATGCTCGCGCAGTTCGGGGTAACCAACCTCGCTGGAGATGATAACGGTATCCACCAGATCAGTCAGGAACGGATGGTCGATGCCCAGCATACGGCCATGGCGGGCAGCGCGGCGCAGCAAGCGGCGCATAACATAGCCGCGGCCTTCGTTGGAGGGCAGGATGCCGTCAGAAGCCATGAACACGGTAGCGCGGATATGGTCGGTAATGACGCGGATGGAGATATCGTCCTTCTCGTTTGCACCGTACTGTTTGCCGGAGATGCGCTCCACATGGTGCAGAACAGCGGCAACGGTATCGACCTCGAACAGGTTATCCACATCCTGCATGACAACGGCCAGACGCTCCAGGCCCATGCCGGTATCAATGTTCGGTTTGGGCAGCAGCGCATAGGTGCCCTTGCCATCGGAATCATACTGGCTGAACACCAGGTTCCAGATTTCCATGAAGCGGTCGCAGTCACAGCCAACGCCGCAGGTCGGCTTGCCGCAGCCATACTTCAGGCCGCGGTCAAAGTAGATCTCACTGCAGGGGCCGCACGGACCGGAGCCATGTTCCCAGAAGTTATCCTCTTTGCCCAGGCGGACCATGTGGTCTTCGGGAATTCCGACAGACTTGGTCCAGATATCATAGGCCTCGTCATCGTCCTGATAGACAGAGATATACAGGCGGTCAGCGGGGATTTCCAGCTCTTTGGTCAGGAACTCCCAAGCCCAGGGAATGACCTCTTTCTTGAAATAATCCTGGAAGCTGAAGTTGCCCAGCATTTCAAAGAAGCAGCCATGGCGTGCGGTAATGCCGACGCGCTCAATATCCGGGGTACGGATGCACTTCTGGCAGGTGGTAACACGGTGGCGGGGCGGTTCTTCCTGGCCAAGGAACCACTTTTTCATAGGTGCCATACCGCTGTTGATAAGCAGCAGGCTGGGGTCGTCTTTGGGCACCAGCGGGAAGCTGCCAAGGCGCAGATGGCCTTTGCCTTCAAAATAGTGCAGGTATTTTTCGCGTAATTCGTTAAGTCCTGTCCACTGCATGATCCTGATTCTCCATTTCGTATGCTGAAATAATTGGGATACTGTTTTGCCCCGGGTTTTACCACAGCCGCAAAAAAAGGAAAAGAAAAACGGCCTTTGCCCCGCCAGACAGCTACAATGCCGTCCAGCACAGGGGCGAAAGCCGTATAACTTCCGTGGTACCACCCAGATTGCAGGCTGTACAGCCTGCCGCTTTGGTGCGCCTTAACGCGGCGCATACGTCCGATTTTTTCGGAAGCTCCGGGGCGGCGCTGCCCTGCCCGCACCGGGTACCTTGCAGCTTAGCGGCACCCTCTCTGAATGGCTGCGGATAATGGGGCATTGACCCTTTCAACGCTATTTTTCCTTTTACCCTATGATTATATGCCAGCGTTCGGTGCTTGTCAACTGTTTTCTGCCGGTTTTTCTGTTATAGCTGCATCCAGAACGGCAAGGGCATCCGCTACCTGGGCAAACAGGGCGGCGCTGCTGGTTTGGGGCTTTTGCCGGGAATCCTGCAAAACGGTGATGGTATAGCGCGGAGCATCCGCCGGGTAAAAACCGGCAAACCAGTAATGCAGCAGCTCCCTGCCGTCTGCATCAAACTGGCCGGTCTGAGCCGTGCCGGTTTTACCGGCGGCGGTACCGGTATGGGGCTGGGCATCGCCGCCAATGCCGCTGCGGACAACGGTTGTCAGCATACTTTGCAGCACCCGTGCAACCGCCGGGCTGCAGGCCGCTGCGGGCTGCGGCTGCTGCGGAACTTGCGTCCCGCCGGTGATGCTGCTGACAATACAGGGGCTGTGATATACCCCGCCGGAGGCTATGGCATTGAACATGGCCGTTACCTGCAATGGGGTAACGGTCAGCCCGCCCTGCCCGAAGGAAAGGCTTGCCAAACTGCCTGCATTTTGCAGGTCTGCCGCGCTGGGCAGCTCCCCCGCCGCGCTCTTCAGCCCCGGCGCCAGCAGAGCCGGGGTGCCAAGGCCAAAGCTCTGCGCGGCATTCAGAATTGCCTGCCCGCCCAGCAGCTGGCCCAGCGCAATAAAGTAACAGTTACAGCTTTGTTCCAGCGCGCCGCGCAGGTTGACGGTGCCGTGCGCCCGCCCCAGCGCACAGCGGAAGGTTTCCCCCGCCGTCTGGATACTGCCGGTGCAGTCATAGGTGAACCAGTCCAGCCCCTGGGCATAGGCTGCCGCAGCCAGCACCACCTTGAACACCGAACCCGCGCTGAAAGCGGACAGACTGCGGTTAATGAGGGAGGTATCATCAGCGCGGATGCTGGCGGCGATATCATCGGGGTCAAATTCCGGCATACTGGTGCTGGCCAAAATTTGCCCGCTGCCCACCTGCATGACGATGATGCAGCCTTTGCTCATATTTTGGGCGGCAATCGCTTCGCAGGCACGCTGGATGTTAGCATCCAGCGTGAGGGTAATGGCTGTGTTGGTACCGCGGGCGGTGGTTTGCACCTGCGGCGTGGTGCCCGCCAACAGATCCCCGCGGGCAGTGGTGGTGCAAAGCACAGCCTGGGCGTCCCCCGCCGCGGCCAAAAGATCATCATAGGCCTTTTCCAGCCCGGTCATACCGTGGCCGTCCCCATCCAGGTAGCCGATCAGGTGACGGGCGATGGGGGTTGGCAGATAGCGCCGGGCATCCGCCACCATGAACACGCCGTTTGCGGACAGATCATCTTCCACTTCAATCAAAAACGGGGTGATGCTGTTGCGGCGGGCATACAGCTGGGCCTGCTGAGCAAACGGCACAAAGGGAAACAGTGTGGCATAGCTGGAATCCCCCGGTATGCAGAGCGCGTACCACCGCGGAGTAACGCCGGTTAGGGGGCGGCCTATCCTATCATAAAAATTGCCGCGCCGGATGGGGAGCACGGTTTCGCTTACGGTCTGTGCCGCCGCGCTGGCGGCATAGCTTTGGTCCGCCGCGATCCAGAACACACGGCAGAGCACCAGCATCCCTGCACAGAGCATGGCGGTGCAGAGGACAGCAAGGCGGCGGATGCTCATGGGCGTGGTTTCTCCTTTCCTAATATGCTGCACCAAGTGCATGGTATCAGCCACTTGTTGAAGTATCGCCCGCTGCCGCTGGTTTTATGCTTTCTTTTCTGTCTTTTCGGGTGCAGCAAAGCATTGCAAAAGATTTTGCAGTGGAATTATTGACAAACGATAATTTATTTGGTACGCTGATGATAGCAAAATTATTGTTTTATTATAATTTTACTCTATCAGAAAGGATGTGGAAGCGATGAAGCGTTTCCGTGTATTTTATGGCGGGCTGGCGGGGCTTGCCGCGGCCTGTGCACTGGGGGCATGGTTCGCACCGGTCGAGGCCGGGTGGCTGGCGTTCCCATGGGGCAGCATCGGGGCCGGGCTGCGGGTGCTTTCGTTAAGCGGCAGTGTGGGCAATGTGGCGGCCTGGGAAAGGGCGGCCTGCGGGCGGTATGCCCTGCTCTGCCTGCTGCCCGCCGGGATTGCGCTGCGGGATATCCGGCACCACTGGCCGCTGGTTGGGTTCAGCGCGGTGCTGGGGCCTGCGCTCTATTTCCTCATCAATCCGGGGCTGCTGGCCCAGCGGATGGGCGGCCTGCCGCAAGAAGTTGTCGTGGCCATGCTGGGGCAGCTGATTTGGGCCGCTGCACTGGCCTGTGCCGTCTGGCTGCTGTTGGGGGCGCTGCATCGGCGCAGCCTGAACACCAGCAGCCTGCTGCACGGGATACAGATAGGGCTTTGCCTGCTGGACGGCGCGTTTGTTGTTTCCGTGTTTGGCGTGGGGTTGCTGGATCTGCGCGGGCAGATTGCCGCCGTGCGGCAGGCAAACACCATGCTGGACAATACAGCTTTCGGCACGCTGAACCCCACCGCTTTATTTCTGGTCTGCGGCTGGCTGGTGCAAAGCCTGCCTGCCCTGCTGAACCTTGGCATTGTACATGGGCTGCTGCAGCTGGTTAAGCTCGCCAAGGCGGATCGTTTTGCCCCCGGCATGGCACAGGCCGCCGCGCACTGCGGCACACTGGCCGGCGGAGCTGCGGCGGTGGATGTTACAGTACAAGCAGTGTTTTTGGCAGTACAGCTTTGCGCCGCCGGGCAGCTGCACCAGCTGAACAGCGGGCTGCACATTGCCCTGCTGCCCGTTCTGTTTGCGGTAGCAGCGCTGCTGTTCAGCCGCTGGCTGGCCGAAGGCTGCGCCCTGCGGGAAGAAAACGAGGGGTTCATCTGATGGCGATCAAAGTGTATCTGGATGAACAGCTGCGGGCACGCGGCATAACGGCCAAAGAACTTTGCGCCAGGGTGGGCATTACCGAAGCAAACCTTTCCATCCTGCGCAGCGGAAAAGCCAAAGGTGTGCGCTTCCACACCATCAACCGCATCTGTTACTATCTGCAATGTGATGTTGGCGATATTTTGAAATTTGACGGCGAACTGGACGAAGGTGATTGTGATGAAACGTAATATGTTATTCGGTGCGGGTGCCGCTGCCCTGGCCTGCCTGTTGGGCGGCTGCCGGCTGGCGGTACCGCAGGGCGCGGCAGGGCAGGATACTTTGATCGGCGGGTACGCCACATGGGAGAGCATCCCCTATTTTTCCGAGCATTTTCTTTCCGGTGATCGTTCCCCTGCCCGTCTGTACGCGGACTGGAGCAGCGCCGACCGGCCGGAGGGTGCGCAGTGGCGGAATATTTTCCCCAATGTGACCGGTTATGCGCTGTGCCAGAACACGGCGGAGGAGGACGGCGATACTGTTTATCTTGGCAGTGGGGCCGACCCGTATTTCAGCGGCCTTGCCTACAACAGCGCACTCAACGGCAGTGAAACCACCGAGAGCATGACCGGCACGCTGTATGCCGATATCAGCCAGATTCGTGGAGATATTACCGGCTTTACATTCAGCCCGGTATACCAGACAGCGGACGGGCAGATCTACCTGGCGGAGGGCCAGCGCGTAACCTGCAGCACGCAAAATCTGGAAGGTTCCAGCCTGTCCCTCTCGGTCAGCGCGGCACAGACCGAAAGCAGCAGCTGGGACGGCACCAGCAAAACCGAGCAGGGTTTTACCGCCAAACTTTCCTTTTTGTATGCTGCCCAAGCGGTGCGGGTGCTGCAGATGGATGCGGATTACGGGGTATTGGGACAGGCCGACTACCCCGCCGCTGCGGTGCCGGAAGAGCTGAAATTTTTGCCGGGCGCTGAATTTATCCTGCTGGAAAGCCGCAGCACGGATACCGCCGGAGCTGAGCACACGGCGCGGCAGATCATTGGGCGCGATGAGCTGGAAGATTACGGGGCGGACGGGCAGATGAAATATGTGACCCTCTACCTGCGCGGAGACGGCCCGCTGGCCGAAGTACACGCCATTGCCCTGAAAGGTTAAGGTGTATCTGAAGCCAAAGAAAATGACGGATATTTCGCAAACACAAGCAGGATTTAAGGCAATACCGCATAATTCTAAGTGCCGATACGGCGAGCGAGGTGCGGCAGC
>ERZ779842.2485-NODE-2485-length-12366-cov-28.730079_pt1 | contig 12366 bp, 8 predicted proteins | sample MGYA00511095_ERZ779842 | MGnify/ENA primary metagenome ERZ779842 (study PRJEB29588, sample SAMEA2154036) | human gut metagenome | biome: human gut; feature: human-associated habitat; material: faeces | place: Denmark | collected 2008/2010 ... | reverse complement strand
TTGACGGCAAAGTCATTTCAGCTATGGTTGGGATGATAAAGCCTGATGCCGGTATCTATCAGTGCCTGTTTGATAAATACAATCTGAATCCGAAAGAATGTGTGTTCATAGATGACAGACCGGAGAATATCGAAGGTGGCAGAAAGCTTGGTATGGAGGGAATTGTGTTTACAGACTATGAGACTGGAAAGAAAAAGCTGGAGCAGATGCTGAGGATTAAAAGCTGATTGGCTGTGTAGTTCCCATTGAATACTCCTTTGCAGTAGAAAATATTATCAGGCACATGCCGCATGACAGACAAAAGAAAATTATTAAAAAAATTCTTTTCTTGGGGGTTAAGGTCTGCAAATGGTGTCCGATATAATAGGTGTAAAGCAAAGAAACAAATCATGTTAATAGGCGGCCGTGGCAGATGCCACAACCCGGAAAGCCGTTTGTTATAAAGCAATAAAGTGACTGCAAATACCAAAAACAAAGCAGTTACTAAATACCCTCGGGAAAAGGAATTCCAGAGGTCAAACATAATAACCCATGAATATGGGACAAGGAGGATTATATTATGGTAGTACAACACAACATGCAGGCAGCAAATGCCAACAGAATGCTCAATGTAACAACAAGCGCACAGTCAAAGAGCACAGAGAAGCTTTCATCAGGTTACAGAATTAACCGTGCAGCAGATGATGCAGCCGGACTTACAATTTCTGAGAAGATGAGAAAACAGATTCGTGGTCTTGACCAGGCATCTACAAATGCACAGGATGGTGTTTCATCTGTACAGACAGCAGAGGGTGCTCTCACAGAGGTTCACTCAATGCTTCAGCGTATGAACGAGCTTGCAACACAGGCTGCCAATGGTACAAACTCAAAGGATTCAGACCGTCAGGCTATTCAGGACGAGATTGACCAGCTCACAACAGAGATTGACCGTGTATCAGAGACAACAAAGTTCAATGAGACATATCTGTTAAAGGGTGAGGCCGGAACAAAGACAATCAACATGAAGGCTCATGACGCTGGCCTTAAGGGAACTCTTACAGATAACGGTGATGGATCAGCTACATTTAAAATGGCTGATCTTAATACAGGAGACAAGGTAAGTATTGGTGGAAAAACCTATACAATAGGTGGAGAAGCTGCAGATACTGCTAAAATGATTGATGATGCAAAAACTGCATTAGGAACAGGTACAGGTAAAGCATCAATTAAAATAGGTGGAAATGAATTCCAGATTGATAAAGCTGGAAAAGTATATGATAAGGATGGGGTTGCTCTTTATGTAGAAAGTGCAAAGGATGCAACAGCGGCAGCTACATTCGATGCAGCTACATCAACATTTACTACAACAGAAACGTTTAAGTCCACAGGTACTGGTACTCCTAATATTACAAATAATGCATTATCATTAGAGAATTTAAAAGCTCTTGCAGCTGTAGCTGGGAAAACAACAACTGTAAATTCTAAATCAGTTACTGTTATGACAGATGATAAAAATGCAGCAGGAGGAGCTGTAGCTGATGGTGTTGATGATAATGATTCAACAATTATTACCAAAAATCATGCATATGAGTTGGCTTCTAAAGAGCTTTTAGCTGCAAACCAGATTGGAGATACAAAGGGTTCTGCGAAGGTAGAGAATGCTGGAGCACAAGCGGATGGTTCTTTCAAGATTACAACCGGACAGGCAGAAGTTGCCAACAGCTTAGCATTCAGCCTTCATGTAGGTGCAGATGCTGACATGACAAACAAGATTCAGGTCAACATTGACGCTATGGATTCTGCAAGTCTTGGAATTAAGGGGCTTAACGTAAAGGATGCTTCTGGTAATGCTGCAACATACGCAGTAGATGCTATTTCAGATGCTATCTCAAAAGTATCTTCACAGCGTTCATCACTTGGTGCTGTTCAGAATCGTCTTGAGCACACAATCAACAACCTCGACAACGTAGTTGAGAATACTACAACAGCTGAGTCTCGTATCCGTGATACAGATATGGCTGAAGAGATGGTTAACTACAGCAAGAATAACATTCTTGCTCAGGCTGGACAGTCTATGCTTGCACAGGCTAATCAGTCAAACCAGGGTGTACTTTCACTCTTACAGTAATCATCAGGTAGTTTAGATTAATCAATTTTACTGATTAATTTTCGTAAAGTAAAATTACAGATTTTCGAATTAAACTATTCGAAATAACAAGAAAAATAAAATAAAAGATAACAGGCGGCTGTGGTGTAAGCCACAGCCGGGAAGCCGCTTGTTATAGAAAACCGCAACTGCCTAAATAAAACAAACACAGAGCAGCTGCAAAACCCTCGGGAAAAGGATTTCCAGAGGTCAAACATAATAACCCACGAACGTGGGACAAGGAGGATTATATTATGGTAGTACAACACAACATGCAGGCAGCAAATGCCAACAGAATGCTCAATGTAACAACAAGCGCACAGTCAAAGAGCACAGAGAAGCTTTCATCAGGTTACAGAATTAACCGTGCAGCAGATGATGCAGCTGGACTTACAATATCTGAGAAGATGAGAAAGCAGATTCGTGGTCTTGATCAGGCATCTACAAACGCACAGGATGGTGTTTCATCAGTACAGACAGCAGAAGGTGCCCTCACAGAGGTTCACTCAATGCTTCAGCGTATGAACGAGCTTGCAACACAGGCAGCCAATGGTACAAACTCAAAGGATTCAGACCGTCAGGCTATTCAGGACGAGATTGACCAGCTCACAACAGAGATTGACCGTGTATCAGAGACAACAAAGTTCAATGAGACATATCTGTTAAAGGGTGAGGCCGGAACAAAGACAATCAACATGAAGGCTCATGACGCTGGCCTTAAGGGAACTCTTACAGATAACGGTGATGGATCAGCTACATTTAAAATGGCTGATCTTAATACAGGAGACAAGGTAAGTATTGGTGGAAAAACCTATATAATAGGTGGAGAAGCTGCAGATACCGCTAAAATGATTGATGGTGCAAAAAATGCAGCAGGAACAGGTAAAGCATCAATTAAAATAGGTGGAAATGAATTCCAGATTGACAATGCTGGAAAAGTATATGATAAGGATGGGGCTGCTCTTTATGTAGAAAGTGCAAAGGATGCTACAGGGCCGGCTACATTTGATGCAGCTACATCAACATTTACTACAACAGAAACGTTTAAGTCCACAGGTACTGGTACTCCTAGTATTACAAATGCTGCTTTATCGTTAGATAATTTAAAAGCGCTTGCTGCTGTGGCTGGAAAAACAACAACTGTAAATTCTAAATCAGTTACTGTTATGACAGATACTAAAAATGCGGCTGGTGGTGCTGGAGCTGATGGAGTTGATGATAATGATTCAACAATTATTACCAAAACTCATGCATATGAGTTGGCTTCTAAAGAGCTTTTAGCTGCAAACCAGATTGGAGATACAAAGGGATCAGCTAAGGTAGAAAATGCTGGAGCACAGGCAGATGGTTCTTTCAAGATTACAACAGGACAGGCAGATGTTGCCAATAGTTTAGCATTCAGCCTTCATGTAGGTGCAGATGCTGACATGACAAACAAGATTCATGTCAACATTGACGCTATGGATTCTGCAAGTCTTGGAATTAAGGGGCTTAACGTAAAGGATGCTTCTGGTAATGCTGCAACATACGCAGTAGATGCTATTTCAGATGCTATCTCAAAAGTATCTTCACAGCGTTCATCACTTGGTGCTGTTCAGAATCGTCTTGAGCACACAATCAACAACCTCGACAACGTAGTTGAGAATACTACAACAGCTGAGTCTCGTATCCGTGATACAGATATGGCTGAAGAGATGGTTAACTACAGCAAGAACAACATTCTTGCACAGGCTGGACAGTCTATGCTTGCACAGGCTAATCAGTCAAATCAGGGTGTACTTTCACTCTTACAGTAATCATCTACAATTTAATGTTGTACAAAGCAAAAAGAGCTCGAAAGAGCAATGTCATTAAGTTAAGAATTTTGACATAATTATAAAACACATCATATTTGCAATTGTTTGATAAATATGATGTGTTTTTTCTTTTGTCTATTTTGCAGCACAACAAAAAGACAGATTGTTTATCTGTCAAAAAAACTTATAATTATCTATGATTAAGCCACTCTATATAGAAAGCTTACAGATGCCTGGGGTTTGACTTTGCGAGGGTCTTTTCGACCAGGTCTTACTGGTAATATATGCTTTTCTAAGATTATTAATTATTTTCATTTAATCACTATCCAAATAAATTCAAAATCCGTTTAGAATCAGTACTATATAATCGTCGCAAATTCCAGAAAATTAATAACACAGTATATAATATAAAATGCTTTTCCCGATATAATTAGGTAAGATTTATGATTGGAAATGAGGAAAAGCATGAACATATGACTTTATAGAATGTGCGTATAATCATAAAAAATATGGTTATAATACTTGCGTATAATCAAAAAATGAATTGCAATGTGCGTATAATCATAAAAATTAGAACTAACATATATGCGCATAATCAGGCAATGCTCTTGTTTCATCAGTATATGCTTGTTGGTGGGATGCCTATGCCTGTAGTGGCATTTATTGAAAGTAAAAAAGATTTTACAGAACCGGATAAAGAAAAAAGGGACATTCTTAAATTGTATCGGGAAGATATTATGAAGATAGATATGAGATATAGAAGCAAAGTTCTTGCAATCTATGACCAGATTCCGGGATTTCTTTCACAGCATGAAAAAAGAGTTGTATTCAAAAAGCTACAAGATGGTAGTTATGCAGACCAGTATGAAGAAACTTTTTTCTGGCTGTCGGATTCTATGATATCCAATGAGTGCTTTTTGTGTAATGATCCGAATGTTGGCTTATCATTAAATGAGACAAGAAGCTATGTAAAGTGTTATATGGGTGATACCGGACTTTTGGTAAGCCATGCATTTGATGAAAATGAATTACTTGAAGATGAAGTATATAAACAGATATTGGCAGGCAAATTACAGATTAATGAAGGAATGCTTTATGAAAATGCAATAGCTCAGATGCTGGTGGCGAATGGACATAAGTTATATTTTTATACACACTTGACAATATGCCTCTGATTGGAAGGATTTTTCCTTTTTCATAATAGTATCATTATGGGAAGTCAGCTGGTTGTGAAAAAATAGAAAGATTTTCTTGAAGGATGTGGATATTTATGCTATTTTAAAGATTAGAAGAATAGTCATATAAGTAGGAAAGACTTTCCTAGAGGAGGAATTATGATGGTGGAAACAAAAGAAATTTCGGAATTGACGCGGTCGAATCGCATTGCGATGCTGTCACATATCAGTACGGTAACGGTTATGGTGTTTTTTATGATATGGGAAAGCGTAAGAGGACAACTGTCTCCGGTATATATGACAATCGCTACGGTCGTTGGTGTCATACCTTTGATTGGCGAGGTGATTTGTTGGAAAAGTAATACGGAACATGCGATGATCAAACATCTGGTTTCCTATGGATTTTCATTGTTTTACACAATATGTCTTTTTACCTCACCGACAAATCTGATTTATGTATTTGTAATTCCGATGATTTTTGTTGTCACCATTTACAGTGACACACGTTATCTTCTTCTGATTAATACAGGTACCATATTAGAGAGTATCATTGTTGTTGTGATCGGTGCGACAAAAGGCGGTTTTGGGTATCATGGAATCGAAGCAGCAGTTGTACAGATTGTTGTTATGATCATGGTTGGAGCGAATTCTGTTTTGACTACAAAAGTGATTCGCGAAAACACAAGAAAGAGATTTACAGAAGTGGCGCAGGCAAAAGCAGAGGCTGAAAATCTTCTGGAAAGAAATGAGGAACTTGATCAGCAGCTTTCCGGCAATATTGCAGATATCAATGTACGTTTCGAAAAGCTGACAGCGGCATCTAAGACAACGACTGAGGCAATGCAGGAAGTCTCTGCAGGTGCTACTGATACCGCAGAACATGTGCAGAATCAGTTGGAACAGACACAGGCAATTCAGGACAAGGTGGATGAAGTTGCAACCGCTGTGGAAGAAATCGGAAACAGCATGACGCTTACTCTGAAAGCGTTAGCGGAAGGCAAACAGGATATCGAGCACCTGGCATCGGAAGTTGAAGCTTCTGTTGATAATGGAACCGAGGTTACAGAAAAACTGGAAAATCTGAACCAGTATATGGATGAAATGAATTCCATTGTAGAACTGATTGGAGGAATTACGAACCAAACAAGTCTTCTTGCATTGAATGCGAGCATTGAAGCAGCCCGTGCCGGAGAGGCAGGAAGAGGATTTTCTGTCGTTGCAACAGAAATTTCCGGTATGGCAACGAGAACCAAAGAAGCAACCATACATATTACAGAGTTGATCAGCAACGTGTCCAATGCAATCATGGAGGTGGTCGGTGTTGTCTCCAATATGGTAGATGGAATTAATGAAGAGAAGACCGGTGCATCAAATGCAGAAGAAAGCTTTGAGAGTATCGAGGACAGTACGCGTGCAATTCAGAAAAATGCAGATACTCTTTCAAGAAGCATTTCCGAGTTGCAGAATGCAAATAAGGAAATTATAGATTCCATTCAGACAATCTCAGCGATTTCCCAGCAGGTATCGGCGCACGCAGGCGAGACGATGCAGGCAGAGGAAGAAAATTTGAATGTAATGCAGGATGTAAGTGCAATTATGCAGAAGCTGGCAACACTGGCTGCCCATTAATAAAGGAAAAGAAAGGCCCGTATCCGTTTTGGATATGAGCCTTGAAGAATTGGAGAATTGTAATCCTTAGATTTTACAAGAAAAATCTTTCCAGTTTTGTTTTAAAAAATTGAATTAATGGACCGTTGAAGCAGGCATTTATAATTGTACCAATCCCTACTACCGACCAGATACCTGCCCCGGATGCAATGGCAAATATGATTCCGATAATCACAACAACAACATCTGAAAGAACTCTTGCTTTATGGAATGGAATTTTCTGATGTGTCAGTTTCTCGATTATAATTGCGACGCTGTCATATGGAGCGATTCCCATATTTGCGACCATATATAATGCCACTCCCATAGATGCCATCAGCTGAGCAAGCAGCAGTGCAATGATACGCAGTGGCAGATTCATCTGAATCTGCACCACATCATTCGCTACATAACAAATAAAGTCTGCAATGTATCCGACAAATATCATATTGATAATGGTACCCGCACCAATGCAGGATCTTGCCTGAAAGAATACAACTACAAGAATGATCGCATTGATAAGCAGCTGCCACGTTCCAAAACTCCATCCGATAAACCCGCTGATTCCAAGATTCATCGCACTGAACGGATCCACACCAAATTGTGAAAGTTGTAAGAAAGATACACATAATCCTATGAAAAATATTCCCAGTACCATTCCGCTGATTCTTTTTGTCTTCGTCATGCTCTATCTTACCTCCTGAACTTTTTTGCCTTTCAGCATATATATTCTAGATTCAAAATCGGTACAAGGAGTCACATTCCCAGGTACTTCACCAGCTGTCACATCGGATGTGATCAATCCATAATTCATCAATTCATCTCCGTAATTTTCTGTATGGTTCCATACATTTTCATAAATCATATCCGGGTTCAATCCCTGTAATCTGACACGGCTATACGGCTGATTCACTCCATTTAAAACACGATAGTAGCCTACGATTGCAAGCGTGCGGTCTTCATTTGTCACCATCCATACCGTCTCATTTCCTTCGAATGGACTTTTCAGACGATAAAATGTTCCAAACTGTAACACTTCTCGGTATTCTTTCATAAATGTGATCTGTTCTTTTACTTCTTTGATCTCTTCTTCTGTCAATTTGTTGAGATCCAGTTCGTATCCAAAAGTTCCAAAGTATGCTACATTCGCTCTTGTATGTAATGGGGTATTGCGAAATACCTGGTGATTCGGGACAACAGACACATGGCTTCCCATACTGCTGAGCGGATAACACATAGAAGTTCCATACTGAATCTTCAGACGCTCAATTGCATCCGAATCATCACTTGTCCATCCCTGTGGTGCATAATACAGCATTCCCGGGTCAAATCTTCCGCCACCGCTGGCGCAGGATTCAAATAATACTTCTGGAAACTCAGTTGTCAAACGTTCATACAGAGCATATACACCTAAAATATAACGATGGAACACTTCTCCCTGTCTGTCTGAAGGAAGTTTGCTGCTGTAGCATTCTGTAATGCTTCGGTTCATATCCCATTTAATATATGAGATTTTCGACTCCGATAATAACTTTGCCATCATTCCGTAAATATGATCTACTACTTCTTTTCTTGAAAAATCGAGTACATACTGGTATCTGCCGTGTGATGTATTTCTTCCCGGTGTCTGTAAGATCCAGTCCGGATGTGCTCGATAAAGATCAGAGTCTTTATTTACCATCTCCGGCTCAAACCAAAGACCGAATTTTAATCCCAGTGCTTCAATTCTTTCTGACAGGCCCTTGATGCCATTTGGCAGAAGCTCTTCATTTGCCACCCAATCACCAAGACCGGCTCTGTCATTTCTTCTTGCGCCAAACCATCCGTCATCTAAGACAAACAGTTCTACTCCACATTCTTTTGCTTTCCTGGCAATCTCTACAAGGCGATCTTCTGTAAAGTCAAAATAAGTTGCTTCCCAGTTGTTATTTAAAATCGGTCTTGCCTTATCACGCCAGTACCCTCTTGCGAGTCTCTTTGCATACAGCTTCTGGAACGTCTGACTCATGCCATTTAATCCATTTTCGCTGTAAACGAGAACTGCTTCCGGTGTCTGAAAGCTTTCTCCCGGTTCTAATTTCCAATCGAATCCTTCCGGATTGATCCCGGCTGTAATTCGTGTCACATCATGTGTATCTACTTCTGCCTGCATACGGAAATTTCCACTGTATACAAGGCTTATTCCAATTGCTTCTCCTGCATTTTCATCTGTGTTGTGACGTTTTAAAGCTAGGAACGGATTATGTTCGTGAGAAGAATTTCCGCGCATGCTGTCGATAGCTGTTATGCCTTGCTCCAATGTTCGATTCTTAATATAGCGCTCTCTGGACCACGCACCGGACAACTGCATCCATTCATAATCCTTATCCGGAAGATCCAGGCTTAAGCTCATCATATTTAATACATGCAGATTTTTCTCACCGGCATTTTCAATATAAGCACTTCTTGCAATTGCACTATATTCATCAAAAATCGTATATAAAAGCGCCAGTTTTGCACCAGTCAAAGCGTCTTTCAGGAAGATGCGCAATGTCTGCGCTTCCTCCTCGGACTCTGTGTAAGTTGCCGGCAATCCGGAGAGCTTAGGTTTTCCGGCAATAATCTCATAGCTGTCATATTGGAACTCACTGATCCTGCTGCCATTTTCCTGCAACAATTCAATTGCCGGATGTCTGTAGTCCGTCGTACCGTAAACAGGATATTCCTGTCGGATATGTTCCAATGAAAAAGTACGATCCCATTCATATATATATGATGTCATTGGGCGTCCACATTTTTCAACCAGATAAGAAAAATCTGCTTTATCATGAAGTCGTTTTCCAAAATATAATTGTCCCAGATGTCCATTTTCTAATACACATAAGATATAACTGATTTTTTCATTGTATAAATGAAAAGTTTTTGTTTCCTCGTGAAAAATAATCTGTCTCATATATTACCTCTTTTACAATTGAATTGTGGTCTCTTAAGCTGTGTGCTTTTTCGCATGCATTTCATTTACTTTTCTTGTGATTTCTTCCATCTTCTCACCTTTTAAAGTGTAGTATTTTTTGTAAATACCAAAGCTGGCAAATGCAAGAATAATTGGAATTACAATCATTAACACGCGAATACCCATTACGGTTGCTGCGCTCTGAGTTACCGCTTTTGCGTTGTATCCTACAATCTGAAGACCAATTCCTGTTAATCCACCTGCTGCTGCCATAGCTGCCTTCATAAGGAATGTCTGTGCAGAGCATGTTACACTTTCATTTCGTACACCAAATTTCACTTCTCCATAGTCGATAACATCTGCCATACAGCATGTTGTTACTCCAAGTGAAAGACCTGATCCAAAGAAAAGAAGCGCACAACATATAATAACTAACACTTTGTTCTGTGGTGCTACATATCCTGCTGCACCGAGCAGTACAAATCCAACAATCGGAAGTCCGCATGCAAATGCGTATACTTTTTCACGGCTAATTTTTTCTGCGATTTTCGGGAAGAATACAAGTCCTGCCATCTCAGCAATAATCGCAAATCCAAAAATAGAATACAGATATTCATCATGGCATACACATTTGAAATAATATACAGCAAAGCTTTTTGCAAGCTGTGTACAAAGGTTAAATGTCAAAAGTAGTCCGATAAATGCAAGTAGCTGATCATTTTTTACAATTACTTGGAATGCCTGTTTCAGACTTGTCTTTTCTGATGATACCCCTAATGTTGATTCCTCTTTTACATTAAATACAGTAATACCGATTGTAACGATGAAAATAACTGCGATAATGATTGCGAAAAGTGTATATCCTTTTTCTGCGTAGAGATTGCTCTCGCCTGCAACTTTGTTCAGGTAATTGATAATGTAAAGTCCAAATGTTGCTACTGAAAATCCTGCAAGACTTGCGAAAAATCTTGGAATTACGGATACTTTCTCACGTTCGTGAGGATCATTTGTCAAGTTCGGAAGCCATGACCAGTAAGGGACATCCATGATTGTATAAGTCATTCCATATAAGATGTACATAACGGATACATATACGTACAATGCTGTTCCTGACAGGTTAAAACTGTGGAATAACAAAACAAATACAACTGAATTTACCAATGTTCCGATTACAAGCCAGATTCTGAATTTACCAAAACGTGTATGTGTATTGTCAACAACCATTCCCATCATCGGGTCATTGATCGCATCCCATATTCTTGCTACAAAAAACAGTATGCCGACAAATGCCGGTGCCAGATACAATGTATCTGTAAAATAAAGCATTAAAAATGCTCCTACTAAATTGCAAATTGCATCTTTACCGATTGCTCCAATTCCAAAACATAATTTTTCTCTTGTAGACGCATATTTATATTGCGGATTTTTCTGAGTTTCATTTTGATTCTCCATGATTCTCCTCCTCTAACACTCATTTGTTTATTTGTTGTTTAAGTGAAGAAACCTGTGCACTTGTTCCTTATGTTTGTTGATACAAGTATAGCGTACAAAAAAAAGCATCCGTTATACCTTTTTGTTAAGATTTATATCTCAAATGTTAGGTATCAGATGCTTTTTTAACATTTTATCTATTCTTTTTCGATGTTTCCTACATAAATTGTTTTATGCTTCTTGTATTCTTTCAGTTCATTTTGTGCACGGATCAATCGTTCTCGGGCATCCTTTCTGTTGTCATTACGATATTGGGTCGGCGTTATTCCCACTTTCTGCTTGAATACTTTACCGAAAGCAAGGGAATTACGATAGCCGCAGGAAACTGCAATTTCCTCCACAGACAGATTTGTAAGTGCGAGCTGCTCCTTTCCTCTGGAAATTCGAAATTCCGTCAAAAAATCTTTCGGAGAGATTCCAAGACTGTTCATAAATATTGTATATAAATAGCTTCGATTTAGTGCCAAATAATTTGCTATATCTTCCACTGTGATTTTCTGTGAATAGTAATTCTTTATATAGGCAATTGCTTCCTGCACATGTATGCTTTCTTTTGTATCATTCGAATATTGCTGAATTTCAATCCCACGAGCCAGTACTGAGAAAAACTGATAGAGCTTCCCCTGGAGATAGTAAAGATTTTCTGCAGTTGAATGCGTATGATGAAGCATTTCAAATACAATTTCTTTCAGTTCTTCTCCATATTCACACTCGCATGTAAGCTGACGACTGTTCAGTCCGAGATCTCTGACAAATCTCTGTGCTTCCGTACCACCAAATCCTACCCAAAGGTAAGACCATGGGTCTGTTTTATCTGCCTGATAAAAGGTAAGGCTTTCCGGCTCGATCAGAAAGGCCTGTCCTTCTTTCAGCTGATACTTCGTTTCACCTACCTGATAGATACCTTTGCCCTTCATTACATAATGCAAAATATAATTGGGTCTTGCGGCCGGTCCATAGCTATGTAATGGCTTGCATTCTGCAAATCCGCAGAAACACAAATGAAAATCTTTAAACTTTGGTTTTAATAGTTGTAATACGTAAGAATCTTCCATAATCTGTATCCTCTCTTAATCCTGCTTACGTGCTTTCCATTTCTGGTTTAATGGTTCTTTTTCCTGCCAGGCACAGAAAATCTGCAAGTCTTCCGGGAAAACCTTTATCTAAGAAAAAAATACAATATTAACATGAATATCATGA
>ERZ779842.2484-NODE-2484-length-12368-cov-21.989604_pt1 | contig 12368 bp, 11 predicted proteins | sample MGYA00511095_ERZ779842 | MGnify/ENA primary metagenome ERZ779842 (study PRJEB29588, sample SAMEA2154036) | human gut metagenome | biome: human gut; feature: human-associated habitat; material: faeces | place: Denmark | collected 2008/2010 ... | reverse complement strand
CAAAAATGTAATCTTTTGAATTACTAATAAATATTATATTTGATGGTCATAATATCTCTTCAGTTGGAGAGAATACCGATATTGGACGTATAAGCTCGATGAAATTTCATCAGAAGACGTTTTGTAAAATGCAGCTAGTTATTTATTATTCAATCTACTAGAAATGGGGCATAATGATTTAGTATTCAATTTTTTTACTTAATATTTTTTGTAAAATTTTTTAATAGCATTTCTTCTACCATTTTTTTGTCCCCATATCAAGTATTTTTTATTGAAAAAACAGGGATAATGTATTATATTATTAATAAGAAGTGGCAAATCTATGGTAAATAAAGGAGGTATGACCTATGACAGCATTAAGACAGAGTGCAATGATGGAACTGGAAAAGATACCAGAAGATAAGTTATCCTTTGTAATTCAGATTATGCAAGGGGTAAATGGATTATACAATGATTCTAATAGGTAATTGCGAAACTTGCTAAGCTTGTTTGCAATCTTAACTGAAAATAGGGATGAATTTGTGAAAAGCACAAATTCTAAGCTGAAAAGTTGACAACTACAAGATTTAGGCGCACTTTAATAAGCTTACGGCTTTTATAAAGTTGGTAAGTCCTAAGCTATGAAAGATTTTAAACTTCTTATATGCTGTCGCTGGTTTATTTTATCAGCAACCACTACAGTTAATAACTGTGAAATACCTGACAGTAGTAAATCAGCATGTAATGTTTTTTCGTTGGTAGTTTTTCGATTGGCAACGCAGAAACTATCCTTGAAGTGGTTGATTGATTTTTCAACATTAGCTCTGATCTTGTATGTTTTGTTGGTTGTATTCCCATTTCATTTTGGGACATACGAATTTCATGGTAGGCAGTTTGCTTCTTAGGTTGGATTTGCTTCCTTCACGTTTCATTGGAAGTGAAGGATCATGAGGACAACAGGGAATACCGTCTTCATTGAAAGTGTAGTTGACGTTATCCATTGAAAGTTTAACTTTTAATGGAATGAACGCTTTTTTGAAGTTGAAATCTTCAAAAAGAGATTTGTAAATTTCAATGGTGTCAAAAGCTGCATCGCCAAGAAATACAGTAGGATTAATGTCAGGATGTCTTGTTTTAAAGTCCTTTAATGTAGGCAGTAAAGCTTTTGAGTCAGCAAGAGATTTGTCTTCATCTGGAGATTTTGATTTCTTTTCAACAACAATATCAGGATGGGAAGCAATATAATCCTTGTTGTAGAAATCAATGGAACGGACAATACCAAGTTCATTGGTGGTAATACCAAATTTGTAAGCATAGCAGTTAAAGGATATTTACGATTTTTGCCTGTAGCTGCATAGTAATGATTGAAAAAAGAAGTCGGAATAATTTCATCAAGGTCAATGTGTTTTTCAAGCAGAGAAAGAAACTGAGGTTTGTCAAAATCAAAAATATTTTTACAATCTTCAAAAATATCTGCCAAAGAGAGTTGTTTTTGTGGTATCATAGTAATATCTCCTTTCGGGATGTGATTTTTGGTTTCTAGCAACTCCATTATACCACAAACCGTGAGGAGATTTTTATATTTAGTAACAAAAAAATGCCGTATTTATGCGGTGTGTGGTGTTTCGCAAACACCTATTTTATGAGCCAAGTATATTACATTGATTTTTATAATACTTGCCAACATCAATTTTAAAGTAGACAAATTTTGCAAAAAAGGAGAAAGAACCATTTTGATTCTTTCTCATTGGGATTAAGGCTTTATATTTTTTCTATATTCAGATGGTGATATCCCCTTAGCTTTTTTAAATATTCGACTAAAATATAAAGGGTTGTCATAACCGATAATTTCAGCAATTTCTGTCACATTGTAATCAGTATTTTGTAACAGGATCTCAGCCTCATATAATCTTTTGGATAAAATGTATTGCATTGGAGTAAATCCTGTATATTGTTTAAAGTTTCTAATGAACCAGCTAACACTAACATGATTATTTTGTGCATATTCGTCAATACTTATATTTTCGCTATAATGTTCATTAAAATAAAGTGTAGCTTTATCAATTTCTTCGATAACATAAGTGTTATCGGTTTTAAGTTGAGATAAAAAACTCCTTTGGAGCATAATAAATATTTGTTTTAAGTACATTTCTAACATCTGTTCATAATTCTCTTTACACATCTGAAGTTCATGTATCATATTTCTAAATATTCCTTGATACTCAATATGAGAACCACAATAGAAGATATTCTTATTATCCGGAAAGCCATAAGAGCGAAGAATATTAGTAACATTTCCTCCAGTAAAGTGTACCCAATATGCTTCTGTTTGGTCATCACCATAATATTCATATTTTTGGGGTTCTTTAGGTCGGTATAAAACCATATGGCCTGCTGTAACTATTTCTTCTTTACCGTTAAAATGAAAGTGTGCTTTACCAGCAACGATATAAAGCAATTGGAAGTCTTTTCGTCCTTTGGGACGCCAGGTTGGCAATTTGGGACGAGTATGAAGATGATAAGTTCCTACACTAGTTACTATCAATGGTTTTGATTTGTCTTTTATGTCTAACAATGAGTTGTTTAGATATGAGTTATTTGTATACATTGAAACCTCCTTTATAAGGGTGCGAATATATCATTGTGGATTTTGTCTAATTAAAAAAGCAATTTTGCACTTATTTCTATCAATTCTATCATTTTGTGCATATTTTGTCAAATAAATGATATGGAATTAAGAATAGTATTTTTATATACTACTTATAACGAAGCAGACAGACTAATAAACAACGAAGCAAAAAGTTACTAAAAGGTAATGTGTTGTGGTAAAATATAGTTGTAACACCCCGACCTAATCGGTTATAATAATTCGAAGAAGAAAGAGGTATATTACAAATGAATCCAAATTATGAACCTGAATTCAAGAAGAAGATTGTCCGCCTTCATCTTGAGGAGGGACGATCCCTGAAAGGACTTGCATCGGAATACGGGATATCCAAAGCTTGCAGAACTCCGGAAGGAAAACGACTTCTAAATCCATGAGAAAAAGAGAAACCGGAAATGGTGTACGGACTTTACTTATTTAACCCTGGTGGATGGAAGAAAGCGTTATAACTGTACCATTATAGACCTGTATGACCGGAGTGTTATTGCAAGTATCACGGATCGGAATATCACATCGGATCTGGCAAAAAGGACACTGGAAAAGGCAATCCGTTCACAGTCCGGAATCGATTTAAAACAGCTGATACTTCATTCGGATCAGGGAAGCCAGTACACATCCAGGGAGTTCACAGAATTCTGTATCGAGAAAGGAATCACACAGAGCATGAGCAAAGCCGGATACAAAAATTTAGGTTATATTGTTACAAAAATGTTTGACCAGAACAATGCATGATAAGGAAGGAGAATTCTTATGGAAGAAAAGAGATACCTAAAATGGTATAACAAGGTAGGATATGGTTCGGGTGATATTGCAGGTAATGTGGTATATGCATTCCTGACAGCATTCGTAATGATTTATTTAACCGATACAATTGGGTTAAATGCAGGTATAGTTGGTACATTGATAGCAGTATCAAAGATATTTGACGGAGTATCAGATATATTCTTTGGTTCTATGATTGATAGAACTAAATCAAAAATGGGTAAAGCAAGACCATGGATGTTTTACGGGTTCTTTGGATGTGCACTTACATTATTTGGAGTATTTGCAATTCCAACAAATATGGGAAAGACAGCACAGTATGCATGGTTCTTTATCGCTTACACATTATTAAATGCAGTATTCTACACAGCAAATAATATAGCATATGCATCATTAACATCACTTGTAACAAAGAACAGTAAAGAACGAGTAGAGATGGGTTCTTTCAGATTCATGTTCTCATTTGCTACTAATATGTTAATTTCAGCATATACATTTAACACTGTTGAAGCACTTGGTGGTGGAGCGGCAGGCTGGAGAGCAGTTGCAATTATTTATTGTATTATTGGTCTTGTTACAAACACATTATCATGTTTCTCGGTTAAGGAACTTCCAGAAGAGGAGCTTAGAGAAGGAGAAGAAGTTAAGAAAGAGGAAAAACTTAAATTTACAGAAACACTTAAACTTCTTATGTCAAATAAATATTTCTTTATGATATGTGTAGTATTCATTCTTTTACAGTTAAGAGCAGCAATGGTTGGTGTTGGTACATATTATATGACATATGTGTTGTTTAATCAGAAATTGTTTGGTACATTCTCATGGGCAATTAATATTCCATTGATTTTAGTACTTATAATTACACCTACATTAGTAGCTAAAGCAGGCGGATTATATAAGGTAAATAAGTATAGCTATATTTTCGCAACATTGTGTCGTTTAGGAATTGTGTTTGCAGGTTACATTGGAAGTGTTCCTCTTATGTTAGTATTTACAGTATTATCATCAATTGGTGAAGGTCCATGGCAGGGAGATTTTGGTGCAGTAATTGCAAATTGTTCAGAACACACTTACCTTAAGACAGGAAAGAGAATTGATGGTTCAATGTTCTCTTGTACATCATTCGGAACAAAGCTTGGTGGTGGTATTGGTGTTGCTCTTTCTGGATGGTTACTTGATATGAGCGGATATGTTAACAATGCAACAGTGCAGCCAGATAGCTGTATCAGTATGTTAAATGTTATGTATTTGTGGCTTCCATTTGTTTTTGATTTGATTGTTACAATTGTTCTTTCGTTTATGAATATTGAAGAGGCAAACAGAAAATTAAAAGAAAATAAGCAGTAACTAGTAATAGCCTCTAAAGTTTATCTTTAGGGGCTATATGTAGAAAGTGAGGAATAAATATGAACGCAGATATTAAATGGTTAGATAATCCTGAGATATTTAGAATAAATCAGAGTGCAGCTCATAGTGACCATAATTATTTTTTGAATTATGAGGATATGGAAGAGCAGAATCAGAGATTAGTACAGTCTTTAAATGGACAGTGGAGTTTTAGTTTTAGTAAAAATGCAATGAGCAGACCGAAAAAGTTTTATGAAGAAGATTATGACATCAGTGGATTTGACAAGATTATGGTTCCGGGTCACATCGAACTTGCAGGTTATGACCAGATTAGATATATAAATACAATGTACCCATGGGAAGGTAAAACATATAGAAGAGGAGCTTATACATGCGGTAATAATATTTCTGGTGCAGGAATGTTTAGTGAAGCAGAGTATAATCCGGTAGGATCATACGTTACTCGATTTGATTTAGACGAAGCACTTTGTGGCAAGCGAATTTCTATTTGCTTTGAAGGTGTAGAACAGGCAATGTATTTGTGGCTTAATGGACAGTTTGTTGGTTATGCAGAAGATAGCTTTACACCATCTGAATTTGATTTAACACCATATATCAGAGAAAAGGGTAATGTATTGGCGGTTGAAGTTCACAAGATGTGTACAGCAGCATTTTTAGAGGACCAGGATTTCTTTAGATTCTTTGGAATATTTAGAAATGTATCATTAAGGGGTATTCCGGATGTTCATGTTGAAGATATGTGGCTTAATCCAATATTAAATAGCGATAATGAAAGTGGAAAGCTTGAAGCAACAGTTAAAGTTTCATCTATTGCCAGCAAAGATGTATCAGTTCATTTAGTTATGAAGGATATTACAGATAAAGTAGTATTGGAAAGCAACATAGCATTAGAAGAAAAAGATGGTAAGCTTATTGGTTTTATCTCAGAAGATGTAACAGAAGTAAAAGCTTGGGATAATCACAGTCCTTACCTTTATAAAATAGTTCTTGAAGTAAGAAGTGCAGATGGAGAAATATTAGAAGTTGTTCCATATAGCGTTGGCTTTAGAAGAATAGAGATTATTGATAAGGTTATGTACTTAAATGGAAAAAGACTTGTAATAGTTGGTGTAAACAGACATGAATGGAATCCAAAGACAGGAAGAAATATTAGTATAGAAGATATGGTTTCAGATATTTCTTGTATAAAGAGAAATAATATCAATTCAGTAAGAACATGTCATTATCCTGACCAGATTCCTTGGTACTATATGTGTGATGAGGCTGGAATATATGTAATGGCAGAGACTAACTTAGAAAGTCATGGTTCATGGCAGAAGTTAGGAGCTATTGAGCCATCTTGGAATGTACCGGGTTCTGTACCACAGTGGAGAGAAGCGGTAGTTGACCGAGCAAGAAGTAATTATGAATCATTCAAGAATCACACATCAATTATTTTCTGGTCACTAGGAAATGAGTCTTATGGTGGAGATGATATTGAAGCTATGAATACTTATTTCAAAGAGCAGAATGATGGAAGATTAGTACATTATGAAGGCTCATACTACACAAGAGAATACGAAGATACAATATCAGATGTGGAAAGCCGTATGTATGCTAAGCCATATGAAATTGAAGAATATTTAAGTAACAATCCAAAGAAACCATATATTTTATGTGAGTTTATGCATGATATGGGTAATTCAATGGGTGGACTTGATTCGTATATGAATCTTATTGATAAGTACGAGATGTATCAGGGTGGATATATATGGGATTTTATCGACCAGGCACTTTTAGTAAAAGATGAAGTTACAGGAAGAGAAGTATTAAGATATGGTGGAGATTTCGATGATAAGCCATCTGATTATGAGTTCTCAGCTGACGGAATCGTTTTTGCTGACCGTAGAGAAAAACCAGCAATGCAGGAAGTGAGGTATTTTTATGGATTGTACAAATAAGAAAGAAATTAGAGTTGTATATGGAGATTACACACTTGGAGTACACGGAGAAGGATATGATTATATATTCTCCTATGCACAGGGCGGTTTGGAGTCAATTGTAAAAAATGGTTATGAATGGTTATATCGTTGCCCAAATCCTACATTTTGGAGAGCTTTAACTGATAATGACAGAGGAAGTAAGTTCCATATTAAGAGTGGTAATTGGATTGCTGCAGATACATTTATAGACTGTATTGATATTGAAGTAATTACAGATGGCGAATCACAGGGAAAGCAGATTGCGCCTGATAATAACAAATATGGTTCAGATGTATATGCAAGTGAGGTAAGTGTGAAATTCACTTATCAGACAATCATTAATCCGACTACAACAGTAATTGTCACATATACAGTTAATAATAAAGGAAACATTACAGTGAATGTGCATTATGTTGGCGTGAAGGGACTTCCGGAATTGCCAGTGTTCGGCTTAAGATTTATAATGCCAACTTTAGCAGATAAGTATATATACAATGGATTATCCGGTGAAACATATCCAGACAGAAAAAAAGGTGCAACAAAGGGCATATATGAAGTTGATGATTTAAGCCTTACACCATACATTGTTCCACAGGAATGTGGCGTTAGAATGGATGTGGATTGGGTAGAAATCGTTAGACATACAAGTCTTAACAATGCGAGAAAGGATATTTCACCACAGGTATTAAGACTTGAAAAAACAGATAAAGAAATAGCATTTTCTTGTTTACCATATACAGCATTAGAAATAGAAAACGCAACACATCATGAAGAGCTTCCACCTGCTAGAAGAACAGTGTTATGTGTATACGGAGCTGTTAGAGGTGTTGGTGGTATTGATACATGGGGAAGTGATGTAGAAGAGGCTTACCATATCGATGCAGGAAAAGATATAACATATTCATTTAAGATATGTTAAGTAGATATAACTGATTATGAAGTTATAGAAAAGAGATTTTTACAATGAATACACAAACATCTTTAGTGCACCGGGTAGAAGCGAAGTTGGTGGTTTTAAAGCATATGTTACAAGTGATGTATTGATAGGAGCTGGATTATCTTCATCAGCTGCTTTTGAAACATTAATTGGTACTATTTTATCTGGATTGTATAACAATATGAGCGTATCAGCAATTGATATTGCTATTATAGGTCAGTATGCAGAAAATATTTATTTTGGAAAGCCTTGTGGACTTGTGGACCAGATGGCATGCTCTGTGGGAAATCTTGTATATATTGACTTTGAAAACACAAGCAAGCCGGTTGTAGAAAAAGTTGAGTTTGATATGGAAGAGTATGGTTACAGCTTATATATTACTGATACCAAGGGTTCACATGCTGATTTGACAGATGAGTATGCTGCAGTACCAAAAGAGTACATGGTGGTGGCTTTGCAGGAACTATACAGGCATTCTTTAAAAATGAATATGTAGATGAATATAAAAAGAATATGAATTTAGTATTTGGAGAAGGAGCTTGTAGCGACTTAAGAATTAGAAAATATGGTGGCATACAGGTAGTTTAGGAAAGCAGGTGTTTATATTATGAGAATATTAGTATTAGGTGGAGCTGGATATATTGGTTCCCATACGGTATATGAACTTATTGATGCAGGTCATGAGGTTATCGTGATTGATAATTTATTAACAGGATTTAAGGAAGCTGTTCATCCACAGGCAAAGTTCTATGAGGGTGACATCAGAGATAAGGCTTTTTTAGATGATGTATTTAGTAAAGAAAAGATTGATGGAATTATTCATTTTGCAGCAAGCTCACAGGTTGGAGAAAGTATGGTTGACCCATTGAAGTACTATAATAACAATTTGTGCGGTACAGAAGTATTACTAGAGAGTATGGTACAGCATGGAATTGATAAAATCGTATTTTCATCAACAGCAGCAACTTATGGAGAACCGGAAAGTATTCCAATTATGGAATCAGACAGAACAGAGCCAACGAACTGTTATGGTGAGACAAAGTTATCTATGGAAAAGATGTTTAAATGGACATCTAAAGCACATGATTTAAGATATGTATCACTCAGATATTTTAACGCATGTGGAGCACATCCAAATGGACTTATTGGTGAAGCACATAATCCGGAAACACATTTGATTCCATTGATTTTACAGGTTCCTAACGGTAAGAGAGAATTTATTTCTGTATACGGAAATGATTATGATACAAAGGATGGAACATGTGTAAGAGATTATATTCATGTAAACGATTTAGCACAGGCACATATTCTTGCTATGGAATATCTTGCTAAAGGTGGAGAAAGCGATGTGTTTAACTTAGGTAATGGTGTAGGCTTCACTGTTAAAGAAGTAATTGAAACAGCAAGAGAAGTAACAAAGCATCCAATTCCAGCAAAGGAAGAACAAAGAAGGGCAGGAGACCCATCGGTACTTATTGCTTCAAGCGATAAAGCAAAGAACGTACTTGGTTGGAAACCACAATTTGCAGATTTAAGTGTAATCATTAAGACTGCGTGGGAATGGCATGTAAATCATCCAAGCGGATACTAGGATAAATGGAAGGAGGTTTTTGATATGAACAAATTGATTTCTGAATTGGTCAAATATGGAATCCAAAGAGGGTTAATTGACGCAGAGGACAAGGTCTTTGTAATCAACCGACTTCTAGAAGTGTTTGGATTAAATAGCTTTGAATGGTCAGATGAGGAAGTAAGAGAAATTCATTGTATATTGTCAGACATGACAGATTATGCAGTGGAAAACGGAATCATTGAGGAAGATACAATCACAAACAGAGATTTATTTGATACAAAGGTGATGGGAATTATAACACCAATGCCATCAAGCGTAAGAAGTGAGTTTAAGGAATTATATGAAAAGTCTCCAAAGCTTGCAACAGATTTTTATTACAGATTTAGCCAGGACACTAATTATATCCGTGCTGACAGAATTGTAAGAGATGAAAAATGGAAAGCAGATACAGAATATGGCGAGATAGATATTACAATTAATTTATCAAAGCCAGAGAAAGACCCAAGAGATATTGCAAAGGCAGCAAGCCAGAGTAAGAGTGAATATCCTAAGTGTTTATTATGCGAAGAAAATGAGGGATATGCAGGAACATTATCTCATCCAGCTCGTCAGAACCACAGAATTATTCCAATAAAGTTAAATGAGCAGAACTATTTTCTGCAGTATTCTCCTTATGTTTATTATAATGAGCATTGCATAGTATTTAACGAAGAACATACACCTATGAAGATAGATAGAAGTGTATTTGTAAAGTTATTGGATTTTGTTTCAATGTTTCCACATTATACAATTGGTTCTAATGCAGATTTACCAATAGTTGGTGGTTCTATTTTGAGCCATGACCATTTCCAGGGTGGAGCATATACATTTGCTATGGCGAAGGCACCATATGAATATAAGTTTAATGTGACAAAATATGAGGGCGTGACAATTGGTATTGTAAAATGGCCTATGTCGGTGATTAGATTACAAAGTGAAAGCAAAGAAAGTATAGTAGAACTTTCAAGTGGAATTTTAGATTCTTGGAGAACATATACCGATCAAGAGGCATTTGTATATTCTGAAACAGATGGTGTGCCACATAATACAATCACACCGATTGCAAGAATGAATGGTTCGTTATACGAAATGGACCTTGTGCTTAGAAATAATATTACCACAGAGGAAAAACCTTGGGGTGTATATCATCCGGACGAAAAATTACATCATATTAAAAAAGAGAATATAGGCTTAATCGAAGTAATGGGATTAGCTGTATTGCCGGCAAGACTTAAAAAAGAAATGGAAGAGCTCGCAGATGCGATTATAGCAGGAAAAGATATTAGAGCCATAGATAATATCAGCAAACATGCAGAATGGGTAGATGAATGGTATGCAAATTATGAAATTACTTCTGATAACATAAAGGAAGTATTACATATAGAAATTGCAAAAAGATTTGTTCAGGTTCTTGAATGTGCAGGTGTATTTAAGAGAACTGAAAAAGGCATGGAGCAGTTTAAAAGATTTTTGTCAGTTTTGTAGTTATTAATTTGAACAAGTATGATGGATAGCATGTAGATAGGAGATGATTTTGTGCCATTGACATATGAAAAAAGAAATGAAGGAGTATCGGCAGAGTGGAAAAAATCTGTGCATGTTCCGCCACATTTGCATGAAGCAATAGAAATAATTTATGTGACAGATGGTACAGTTGAATTGGGTGTAGGACAAGAATTGTTTCATATGGAGCAAGGTGATTTTGCCATAGTATTTCCAAATGTTATCCATCATTATCAAGTGTTTGGTCAAGGAGAAAATAAGGCTATATATTTATTCTTGGACCCATCATTAACACAGAATTTTTATGAGGATTTACAAAAGTATAGCCCGGCATATCCGATAATTGATAAGGAACATGTGCATATGGATATTGTAAATTCAATAAAAGCACTGGCAAATAATACAGAGGGTAATCCAATGATAATTCAAGCATATGTACATATTATGTTAGCCCATGTATTTTCTGATATGGAAATGATCGATAAAGATTTTGTTGGAGGCGACGATATAATATACTGTGCGGTTGAATATATTGCAAAGAATTTCAGGAAAGATATACATCTTGAAAAAATGGCGTATGATTTAGCAGTTAGCAAATATGTGCTATCTCGAATGTTCGCAAAGACATTTCATTGTAACTTTAAGAAATACTTAAATGGAATAAGACTTAATTATGCGATTTCAGCTTTGGAGAACACTAATGAGTCTATAACTAATATAAGTCTTGATGCAGGCTTTGAAAGTCAGCGTACATTTAACCGTGTATTTAAGGATAGATACAAGATGACACCAAGGGAATATCGAAACAGAATGCATAGTAAGAGAAGTAAGGAGAGTGTTGTCTAAGATGATAGAAAGAAAATATTTTGGAGAAACATTTGCAAGGAATTCCTTCTTCCAGTTGCGTAGGAGATTTGGTTGAATATCGTTTTCAACAGCAAGGGCATTAAGTTCTTTTTCTCCTTTAAGCAGCTGGAGTACGAGGTTGGTTTTAAATTCAGCACTGAAATTTCTTCTTGATCTGGACATAATAAGTACCTTCTTTCACTTGTTGGTTATAGTATATCAGATTCATTAAGAAATGTCGTGTTCAGTGTCTTAATTTATGAGACCATTATACAAAAAAGAATGACTTTTTTGTATAATGGTCTTCCAATAGAATTGCATGAATAGTTATTAGTAAATTTATCACTACACAAATATGATTTTCAATAAAATGATAATACGTTTGTTGTTGATAATTGGCAAACGATGTGTTTAAAGGTTAGAAGCGATAGATATGATTGCTAAAATATATTGAGTAGAAATCAAGTAAATCATTGATAAATATTGTAATTTTCTTTTTCATTTTAAAAATCTCCTTTTGTTGTTTTCATATCCTCATTATAAACTAGTTTCAAAGAATTTCGTGCCAAATAAGAATTAAAAATGGTCAAAAGTTGCAGAATAAATTGTTGATTCTGCTCTTAGTGATGTATTTTGCAACCCCAAAGTGTAACAAAGTGCAATGCAAAAATGTAACACCATAGAGAGTTATTGAGTTGCTGAATCCTTCATCAAGGAATGTTCAAATCTCCAGCT
>ERZ779842.2481-NODE-2481-length-12378-cov-67.715248_pt1 | contig 12378 bp, 14 predicted proteins | sample MGYA00511095_ERZ779842 | MGnify/ENA primary metagenome ERZ779842 (study PRJEB29588, sample SAMEA2154036) | human gut metagenome | biome: human gut; feature: human-associated habitat; material: faeces | place: Denmark | collected 2008/2010 ... | reverse complement strand
GCACAGCGTACTCATGCCGCTTCGTGACAAATACCACCAAAGGATGCTTCTCCATTTGGATCAAAGACTGCGCCAACTGAAAACCGTTGGATGGCATCTCGATATCGAGCAGAAGCAGATCAAAGGATTTCTTCTGCATCTGCAATTCGCTCAGAAGTTCATTCCCGTCCATGTAAGTCTCAATGTCAAAGCAGCCTTGCACATCGTACTGCTGGACGCTTTGAACAATGCCATCAAGGTCTGATTTCTCATCATCGCAGACTGCAACGTGGTACTTCAGCATTTCGACAACCTCCACAAAATAATGTCCTGCTACTATTATAGACTGTGCAAAGGCTCCTTACAAGTAGCCTGACCTACCACTTTTGTCACCAGAACGACCAGTTTTGCCAAACCTCTTGATTTTGCTGAAATTTATGATACAGTGAAGCAAAAATCAGAAGATAAGGTGGCGCAACTGCAATGTGGGAACGCACGCTGTCTCAGAAATTAGTCCGTCTTTTCTGCGAGCAAAAAGTGATAGATGAAGCAAAAACGGATGCGTATGTTTATGGGTACGAGTTGCTTATATCATCTATCGTGAGCATTCTGCTTGTTATTCTCATCGCTGCTGTGTGTGGTGATGTGCGATACTCGCTTTCATTTTTAATTGGTTTTATCCCACAGCGAATCTACATTGGTGGATACCATGCAACATCGCACACCAAATGCTATTTGGCATTCTCCGGACTGGAACTTATCTGCATTTTGTTAAGTAAGACAATTGTGGCAAATCACCTTTTTCGTATCCTGACAACAGCAGCTCTTTTGGGCATCTCTATCATTCTCTCTCCTATCGAAGCAAAGAATAAGCCTTTAGGCAAAAAGAAGCGGTTAAGCTATAAGATGGTCGCATCTGTTCTTTCGTCAATAGATTTCCTGTTTGCCATTTTCAATGTGCTTCCGGACACCCGCAGTATAACGGTATACTACATTTCAAAATGGGTTTTAGTGATTTTTGCAATCATTCCGTTTTTTCAGAAACAAGCGAAGATATCCTAAGGTACGAGGGCGTTCATGTGTTTTCAGAAGATGAATGCTCTAAAAAATATCAAACGGAGGTAACAGAAATGAAAAAGATTATGTTGCTCTTGAGCAAGGTCACTTGCATTATGGCAATGGCTCTCGCAGTCTTGAGCGTGAACAGCACCTGTGGCTTTACGGCATATCAGCCGGATGTCCCGGAATCGCTTGAGCATGACTGAAATTCATATGAAAGGTAAGATAGCGATACTCTTACGGGATATATTTCTTGATAATTTTCTAAAAGGAACTGTTCGATTATGTTGGAGCTGCTTTCATTCATTATGTTGATTGTTCGTCAGCTTTTCTATATTCTAGGCGTCCTTGCATTTGGAAAATATCTCTTGAAAAAGTGAGAGCATCGATAATCAATGTACTTCGGAGGTGTTTCCGATGCACAGATGAGAGTCCGTTGTTCTATAGGAATGCATGAAAGGAAAAAACAAAATGAAAACAAAAACATATTTGCGTTATATTTCCTGCGTGTTAGCGGTGCTGCTTTGTGTTGCTTCCATTATGCCCATTGCCTTTGCAGATTCAACAAATCATGGCAATAGCGAATCTCTTTTGACAGGATCAAATTATTCTGTTTCGTACTCGATGAATGGAAAAGATGTTGTTGAACAGCTTACAATTCGTGATGGAGGTATCACACGAATTACGCGTACGGTGCATCCTAATGATGTGATGGACATTGTTGTTGTAGGTGCATCTGGTGAATCAACAACATCAACTGCAAGAAGTGACTATAGCTTGTTCTATGAAATTTATCAAGATCAGCAAAATTACAAAAACGGACAGCTGGCACAAATTCCTGCACTCACTGGAAGCGAGGTGACAGGGTCGCAGTTCAAGCACCGCTATGTTGGCACAAGTGCAACCGATACGGTTTATGCTAGTGATTTGCGTAAATGCAAAAAAGCATCTGATGTAGCCAGTATTTTAGCAACTGCATGGGGAAGCACACCAGCAGCAGTTATTTCTTCTACAGCATCGTTTATTTTCGATCAGATGCTTCAGAGTATGTCCTCGGACTGCTATAAAGTGACAATATCTTCTATTACGTATGAAGTCCTATTTTCCTATGACAATAGCTACTATACACATTGCTATCATCAAACTGTCAAGGAATATAAGTCAAATGGCTCTTTGATTCGGTCTAAAACGGATTATTATCAGGCCATTGGTGGCTGATAGTGACTTCAAAGAACAGGGAGAACATGTAATGGGATTCTTTAAGCAAAAAGGGCCACTCCAAAGAGATTTCTGCGAAGTATTGCTATATGTTGTGGCTTTATGGGCATTGAAGCCAGCAAGCCTTCAGGATATCCTGACGGTGAATCAATGCGATGGAATGTGGTTCTTTTCCGCAGCATTTTTTGCCATTGTTTTTGTAGGAATCGTTTCAGATTATCTTCTGATTACAAATCATTTCGTTGCATGGAAAGCAATACACGGCAATGTCAATCAAACAACATTTCAGGAACTTCAGAAATTTGCGCTGTGCGAAAATCAAAAAGTTGCTATTGAGCCAAAGTTGGCAAGTTGTATTTTAGTGGTTTTGGCAGGTTGTTTAACAGCGGCATTCGTATGGTTCACATTTATTTGCCGATGAGCATACACCTGAGTTGAAAATTTGCGGCTTTATAGTGTGATGAGGTGGCTGTTAGTGATATTGCTTTTGATCACGATGATGCCAATATACTAAAATTTTGTAAGAGGTGATTCCAGTGCAGAATTAAGCGAAAAAGAATCCAAATTGTAGCTGGGTGACTTGTAACAGTCAATAAAATATAAGGAGCAAATCGACATGAAAAAGATGACCCGAAATGAATTCCTTAAAATGGCTGGAACGAGTGCTGCGTTGGTTGTTTTCAACACAGTTTTGATGCCTGCTGCTGTTGCAGTTGAACCAGGCGTTGTAGCACTTTCTTCCAAAAAATCTAGTATCGAAATTGATAAAGGAACAACTGTAAACTCTGCAACATTCAAACTTGTCCCAATTTCTCGCGAAACCTTCTGGGGCGATGCTGGTTCATGTACACTTGATTATCTGTCTGAAGGGTATATCCAATGGACGATTACCGTTCCGGGTGCAGTAATTGTTTCCTTTGAAGGTAACCTGCATTTCAATAAACTTGGTACACCCTTTGGAACCTTTGATCATGCCATTTCTGCATACGGCACAATCGGTACGGAAGATGTAAAATATGGACTCTCTAAAGGAAAATGGGAGGTTGAGTTTACTGGAATTGCTACTGCGGCTAACGGCGATATGTATAGTGTCGTTGATGGCGCAACATTAGCTTTCAGTGTCACCAAATGATTCTGCCATATAATCTACGTATTTGATTTTTACAAAATAGCTTATCACATAGAACAAGCCCCACCTGCAGTAGATTCTTCGATTTGGAATATCTATTGTAGGTGGGGCTTTTAGATAAATTTATTTATTCAAGTTTGCCTTTATGTCTTTAAGGAGTTTTTATAGAGAGATAGCTTAAAAAACGATGATATCACAATTGCTGGATTTCTTGTTCGGCCAACCAAGCGAGTTTATTCCAGTTGTTTACACGACACCGTTTGCCGATAAATTCCAATATTTTTTTGTGAGTTTCTTTTGGCAGAGTATCGCCATTATGACATGCAAGAAATGTAAAAGGTTTAGGGATGTCTTCTTTTTTATCGGCCAATAATAAAATATATCCGATATACTTTCCCTGTTCAGATATCACATAAAATTCAGGTAGACAGTTTTCTTTACTGCTCTGAACAATTTCTTTAAAAATGTCTAATGGTATTTTTTGGGGAACAGCAGAGGCATAGACGTATTGAATGGCATTATCTTCATTTTTCAACCATGTAATCTCCATACTTATCTTCTTTTCCTTTTTGCAAACACAGTTAAAGCATTAAATATATTGTTATTATACCACATTTGTTGTGTGTTGGACTATGATTTGAAATTATTTGGCATTTTAACCAGTTTATCAAATGACTTATTGTGCGAGTAAGAGAATTTTAATCATAATCATTCGCTTGACCAATTTGTAACACAAAATACGTTACAATGATTTTCGGCGGTAGCCATGAAAAAACGATGACACTCAATCCTCCGTGTCAACCCCACTGTAAAGTAGCGGGTTGAGGATGTTCTGAGGCAGTTGGGCATCCTGTTGGCGACGGCAGAGCCATCCGTGAACCGGGCTTCCACTCGGTTGGTGTCTATGTTGTAGCGGAAGGAAAGCAGTTTTTGAGAGTGATTATGGTCGAAATTCTGATTTCGTTTCATTTGAATAGCTCCTTTAATGATTTTGAAATTTGATTTTTGACGAGATGAGGTCTCTTTTTTCTTTCTCTTGAGTCACCTAACCGCACTACCCTGCATCCGTAGCGCAGATCACGCTCTCCACATCCGGGCGTTGCATCAACTTTTGCAGGATGCCAAACTGTTTTTTCGTGCTGGCAGACACCAGATACTGCCACTTTTGCGGCAGGATAGGCAAATCGGCGATGCTCCACTTGACGTATTTGGCATCGTAGACATTGGGCGGTGCCAGTTCCACCAAGTGCCCTACGCACCAGCTTACCAGATAACCGTTGCCCTCAAGGTAGCCATCCTGACGGTTGGTGGCACCGAGGACTTTAGCGTAAGCCATAGCAACGGACGGCTTTTCCGTCACGATCAATTTAGCGATAATAACCCCTCCAATCTGTTTTGAATTGCAATATGTAGGCGGCAAAACGCCGCCTTAAAATCAGATGGGTTCGGTATCCTCCTCGCCGGTGTCCTCAGGCTCATCCTCAGTGGGAATCTCAAAATCGCCCTTGTCCTCGGTGTAACCTGCATCGGGGTCAAGGGCTTCTTTTTCAGCCTGCTTTTTCTGCTTCTGCTTTGCGAAAGCGTAGAAGCCGCCGCCTGCCGCCAGCGCAATCAGCACGACCACGCCCAGAAAGCCGGATGCGATCTTTGTGACCTTATTTTCCGTGGGCTGCTCCGTACCGGATGCCGCCGCTTCTTCGGCGGCTTTCTTGGCTTCTTCCTCGGATTTCAGCCTGTCCTGTTCCGCCTGCGCCGCCGCTTCCTTTTCAGCGGTATAAGCGTCTGCATCTTCTTCCTCCATCAAAGCCAGAAGATCAGCTTCGTCCACAAGGTTCATAAAGTGAACGGTCTGCTGTCCCTTGGCGTTGCGGTCAATGACCAGATAGAAGGTACTGCCCGATTTGCTGACCAGCGTAATGAACTGCTGTCCGCTGCCATCGGAATAGTCGGTGTGATAGTCGTCTACCAGCGTCAGATTGCCCTCCGGGGTCAGGGCACCAGAGGTTTCGTCCGTGACGGTGACAACATCTTCCTCCACCACTTCCGGCAGAACAGGCTGCTCCACGGGGGCGGCTTCGCCCTCAAAGGCAAAGGCGGGAGCCGCCATGCCAACGCACAGTGCCGCCGATACCAGCAGCGCACCCAGTTTCTTAATCTTCATCTGCATCGACCTCCTTCTCAAAAGTTGCACCCACGGCAGACAGCGCAGCCGGGTTCGGGGTGGCGGTAGCCGACTGCCGCAGCAGAGCGGCGAGCTGTTCCGGGGTCACATTAGCCGTGCGTACCATGCTGCTGACCTCAGCGGCTTCTTCCTCCTGAATCCGACGCTCCAAAACCGCAATGCGGTTGTTCAGCTTGATGCGGCGCTCCTGCTCTTTCTTGAGCGTTGCCCGCAACTTATCCAGTTTTTCGCTCATAAAACTCCTCCAATCATTTTGAAAGCCGTCCGAATCCGGCGAGATGCTTCTCCCAGTAGGACGAATGAATGTTTGCGTACTTGATGGGGTCGCCGGCACTGACCATCATGCCGTTGCCCAGATAGATTCCGGTATGGCTCATGCCGGGGGTGTCGTAGGTGCCTTTGAAAAAGACCAAATCTCCGGGCTTTGCTTCTGCTTCGGAAATGTGCTGGCTTTTCTGCCACAAACCGTTGGCGGTCGTTCTGCCCACATCGTAGCCGTTCTGGTTGTACACCCAGCAGACGTGGCCGCTGCAATCAAAGCCGGTTTCCGGGGTAGAGCCGCCCCAAACGTAGGGGGTGCCCACATACTTTTGGGCTTCCTTGTAGATGGCGGCAAATTCGCTGTCGGTCAGGGCTTCTGCCGGAATCTGATAATCAATACCCGGTGCGCCGGAGCCGTCAGAACCACCGGGCGGCAATCCGCCGTTGAATAGATAAGGTCTACCGCCCAAGGTATCTTGGAAAATCTCGTAACGTTTCCATTGGTCGTTATTCAGTTCTTCCCGAATGACCACTTCCAAGCCACGGTTCACCAGCTTGGTGTGGAAGATGCGGTACTCGTAGGGCACCTGCGTGGGGACTGGGATTCCTGCGGGAGTCATGACCCACACAGTCATATACCGAGTCTGCACCTCTACCCATGTGGTCAGCTTGTACTGCTTCTTGAGAGTCTCCTTCAACTTGCCCTGCACCTCCGACCGGGTGTAATCGTCATACAGGGTCGTGAGAAAAGAGGTCAACTGCCATGGGTCATGCTCGATGGGGTCAAGGTGATACTGGTACTCGTTGTAGCCGGGGTGGTCGGTAGGGGTGCGCTTGATCTTTTTATCCAGTTCTTTTTCCAGCTTCTTGTAGTCCTGTTCTGCGCCCCGGATGTCCCTGTCCTCGGCGGAGTACATGGTCTGCCCGGACACCTGTGTGCCGCCGGAAAAGAGGATGCCGCAGGAGAAAAAGCCGGACATCACCATGAGGATGAGCAAAAGAAAAACGCCCACGATCACCAGAACGTGTGCGTTGCCCTTGGCGGCATTCATCAGCCCTTTCACAGCGGTGCTGACGGCAGTTTTGCCTTTCTCCACCGCCTGTTCCACGCCGGACCGGGCAGCAGATGCACCGTTGGATACCGCCTTACCGCCTGCGGTCTGCGCCGCCGTGCCCGACCGGGCGGCGGCATAGTAGCTTTTGTGGATTTCTTGCCGCTGTTTCCAGCGAGAAAGCCAGTTGGAGCCGCCCTCGCCGGTGCCGGATGCGCCTGCATCTTGTGCCGCAGTCGGCTCTCGTGCAGAAGATTTTGCGGTTTTGGTGCTCTTCTTGCCCTGCATCTTGGCTTTCTTCTTGAGCTTCCGGGCATAGCGGCTTTTGGAAATATCACGGACATTTCCTGCCGCCTTTTCGCCCTCGCTCAACGCCTGCACACCGACGTTTTCATCCTCGTACTGGTCAACTTCGTGATGCACCGCAGACCGGGCGGCATGGGCGGTGTACATCTCTCGCTTCTGCGCCTTACTCAACCGGCTCAGTTCGTCCGGGGTCAGTTCCGCCTTGCCAAACCGCAGATGCTGTGCCTTTTCCGCAGCTTTATCTGCATCGGTTTTCAGCTTTTTCTTTTTGGGCACCGACTGCTCCACCTTGGCTTTTTTCGGGGGAGAACGGGTCTTTTTTGCGGACGTTTCCTCTTTGATGTTCAGCTTCGGTTCACTCATTTCTGCGCGCCCTCCGAGACTTCACCCAACTTGGTGGTCATAATGCGGTAGAGTTCCAGATCGGTGGGGAAACGGTCCACAAACGGCAGAATGACATTGCCGAAAAAAAGCAGCCCCTCACCCTCGCCAGAGTGGGTCACATAGGAAAGCTGGTGGGGCGAGATGTTGAGCTGCTTTGCGAGAATTTGCCGGTCTCCCGCCGCCTGATTCAGCATGATGATCATGTCGCTGTTCTCGAAAATATTCTCGACCTCACGAGAAGAAAGAAGGTCTTTGACGTTCTGGGTTAATCCAGTCGGAATACCGCCCCACTTACGGAAACGCTTCCAGATTTCGACGCTGTATGCTGCGGTTTGCTCCTCTTTCAGCAAAAGGTGCATCTCATCCATATAATACCGGGTGGACTTGCCGCTGCTGCGGTTTGCCGTGACACGCCCCCAGACCTGATCCTGCACGATGAGCATTCCCAGCTTTTTCATCTGTTTGCCCAGTTCCTTGATGTCGTAGCAGACGATGCGGTTATTGACGTTCACGTTAGTGCGATGGTTGAACAGGTTCAGACTGCCCTTGACGTAGATCTCCAGAGCCGTGGCAACATGGTGGGCTTCTTTTTCGTCCTGTTGGAGCAGGGCGTTGTACAGATCCTCAAGAATGGGCATATTCTCCGGGCAGGGGTCCGCAAAATATTTGCGGTAGATCAGATGCACACAGCGGTCGATGACGGTTTTCTCCACCGGCAACAGGCCCTCCTTGCCGCCCACCACCAGTTCGCACAGGGAAAGAATAAAATCGGCTTTCAGGGAAAGCGGATTATCTTCCTCGGAGTAGTTGGCGTTGATGTCCATGGGATTGATGAACTGGGTGCTGTTTGGCGAGATTTTAATGACCTGACCCTTCAAACGATTCACCAGCGGCGAGTATTCGCCTTCGGGGTCATTGATGATAATATCATCGTCCGTCACCAAAAAAGCGTTTGCAATCTCACGCTTTGCCGAGAAACTTTTGCCGGAACCGGGTGTGCCCAGAATCAGGCCGTTGGGGTTCTTCAGCTTCTTCCGGTCCACCATGATAAGGTTGTTGGACAGGGCGTTCAGGCCGTAATACAGACTTTCCTTACCGGACTGGTACAGTTCCTGTGTGGTAAACGGAATGAAGATGGCGGTGCTGCTGGTGGTCAGGCCGCGCTGAATCTCAATCTGACAGTCTGCCAGCGGCAGGCTGCTCATCAGCCCCTGCTCCTGCTGAAAATCCAACCGACACAGGTTGCAGTTGTGCTTCTGTGCAATACTGGATGCCTGAAAAACATTGTTTTCCAGTTCCTGCTCCGTGCGTCCAGTGTTCAGTACCAGAAAGGTGACGAGGAACATCCGCTCGTTCTGGCTCTGCAATTCTTTCAGCAGGGCTTTTGCATCTCTGCCGTAGGTTGCCAAATCCGACGGAATGATGTCAATATCATACCCGGCGCGGATTGCCTTTTTCTGCTCCTCGATCTTTGATCTATCGAGTTCGGTGATGGTGCGCTTGACCGTCTTGATAGCACGGTTCTGATCGACACTCTGAATGTGCATGGTGACGATCTGGCTGGAATCCATGTCCAGAAAGTCCTTCAAAAGCTGGTCGCTGATGTCAGATGCCGTGATGCTCAGAAAGCTGGCGGCGCAAAAAATACCGCCCATCTGGAAGGTGCGGCTGCTCTTGAACGCAAAGGCGGTGGGTGCAATGGCATCCTTCACCGAAAGGCCGCTTTTCACAAGGTCTTTCCAGTCAAAGTGAAATTTGGATGCACCGTCCATGTTGAACATATCGTGCATGAGTTTCAGCCGCTGGACACCGTTCAGGGGCTTTGCCTGCACCCCCAGTCGGTGAAAGTTGTTGAGCAAATCGTTTTGGATGTGGTCAAGCCGGGGCTTGACCTGTGCCATGCTCTCGCCCTCCACACCAAAGGTGATGAATTTGGTCTTGGTCAGACCATTATTGCCCTTGGCAAGCTGCTGGCGCAGCATCTGGGAATACTCGGCACGAACATCGTCGAAACCGTCCTTCTGGAACGGAATGCGGATGCTTTTTTCAAACTCGGTGCTGTCGGTTGCCATGTTCACGAAGGACAGTTCAAACTTGATGCTGGAATCGAAGAAGTTCAGAAAACTGCACCATTCCTCGAAAATCGCCGTCTTATCCTCCTGCTGGGCGAGCTGGTAATTGATGTCCTGATACTGGATGGTACGGGTATAATAGTTGGGCTTCACCCGGCAGGTACCATCCTCAAACATCCGCTGCATGGGGATGGACTGCTGGGCGGTCCGGGGCACAGCAGGCTTTGCGTTCTGCCTGCGCTTCTGCGCAGACTGCGGCTTGCTGTGATTATCGGTCTTTTTCCAAAACGGAATCATGGGTCACGCCTCCCTTCATCAAAATCGCATAGTAGTTGTTGGTCTTGTAGGGGCGAATTTTCGGGCGGACAAACCGGGACTGCACATAGTACGACAGCAGCTTTTCCATGGGCTGGCCGTTTTTCTCGTACATCCCAAGGAAGAACGCCGGCAGCATCACCGCCATCATGCCGAGGGTGGCGGCAGTGTTGCCGCCGGAGTCCCGGAGAACAAAAAACAGCGGCACTCCAATGAGAGCCGCTGTGCCAAAGCAGACAAGCTGCCGTTTGGTCAGGTTGAACGCTACTTTGGATTTGACCTTGGTCAAATCACGGGGCACAGAGATATACGCAGCCAATCAAACACCTCCTTTAGTGCGCTCCGAGGACAGATTTTGTCACGGAACTGGTCTTGAACAGACTGAAACAGAGCAGAACGGTATAGCCTACGATGCTCCAGATGGAATTGATGGCATCCCCGGAAATTGCCACGCTCTGGATCAGCACCGCATAAATCGCCACGCAGATGAGGATGAGAAAGCCCTGAAAGCCCAATGCGAACAGGCATTTCAGGTAGTTCTGTCCCATGTGGCTTTGCTCGTGGTTGCCGAAGGTCGCCATCGGGATGGGGGCAAGGCTCACCATGCAATATATCTCAATCATTCTTCCGTACACGATGACAAAAATAATGATGCTCAAGATTCGCATGGTGATGCCGATGAAGAAACTTTGCAGGAACAGCCCGAACAGGGGTCCTACGTCCATCTGCATCAGGCTGGCTTCCAACATCGACAGACCAATGTCGTTGACACGGGTGTTTCCGGCAATGATGCCGCTGGAATCGGACACCACCTTCTGGGTGATGTCGAACACTGCCATCACAATATCGAAGGTGTTGGAGATAAACCACACCGACACCGCCGTTTTGAAGATCCAGCGCATGATGAGGGCAGGCTCAAACTGTGCCATGTTGTTGTGCTGGGTGATCATCTCAATCAACTCATAACAGGCGATGAAGGTCAGGATGATGCCTGCAATGGGCAGCACTACATTCCGGGAGAGGGCTTCGATCATAGCGAACACTCTCGGCTCAAAGCTGGAGGGCTTGGTGCCCACCTGCTGGGCGATATTGCCGACCTGCGTGTTCACATCGTCGAACAGGCCGGAAAGGTTTGACATAATGCCTGCCGTCAGGATGCCTTTGATCCAGTCGGCAATGGCTTTGAGAACGGTTTCCATTCAGTCACCGCCTTAGCTGAAATGGTTGATAAGGGTCTTGAGGAGGTTCAGGAGAAAAATAATGTGGGTCAAAAACTGCATAATAGCACCGCCTTTCATTGATGGGTGGATAAAAACGCGGCTTGGAGTACGGACATTCAATAAACCTGCAAACCGCAGAGGGCTATCCTTTGCTGCTCAAGCCACCGTATGGAATAATCGCCTCAGAAGCCGATGAAAACAAAAATGCCGACTGCTTTTGGCAATCGGCAATGGCAACAATATTTATATAAGTTCTTCCCAAGGCTCCAGTCCCATTTCTTCCCATGTGACACCATAAGGGGCACCGCCAGAAGTATAACCAGCAATAAAGAAGAAATCATCATTCTGTTCTAAGAGCGGCTCAAACACCTGCTTCTTTTTCTTCTTTCTGTGGGGCTGTGTCGTTTTTACAGCGGGATGATTCGGTTTTTCCTGCCTGCGTTCCTCACGATGAAGCAGATGTTCCGGCAATCCTTTCTCTGCAAGGCGCTGTTCAATAGCGGAATGCTTTTTATTATATACGGCATAGAACTCATCGAAGGAAACACGGTATGGAATGTGCGAAAAAATTTGGCGAGCAAGCAATTCATGTTCATCTGGGGTATCAGGAAACCGTTGATTATCAGAAAAGAACTGATGAAGCTCTTTATATATCCGCTCTACAACTTTAGCCTTCTGTTTCTGCTTGAGCTGTTTGTAAGGCTTGTAATCGTTCATTCACTATGCTCCTAGCGGTAAGAAAGTGGGAATCAAGCAAGCATTTTGCCCTCCAGATAGGAGCAGCGGAGATAATCAGGATTGGTGTAGTACACGTTGGAATTGAAATCGGAGATCTCATCCGTGATAAACGACGAAAAAACATCCAGAATTGCCTGTGCAGCATCCTCATCCTTCATGGTGGACAGCACTAGCCCCTGATACAGCATTCCGATGGAGGTTGCAGCAGGGACCGTATAGCGGCACTCTGCGGCGGTATCAAAATCCCCATCCGGGATGTTGAGATCCTCGATCAGTTCATCCGAAACCTGCTCAAAGGACAGGCAGTGGTTTACTTCTGCCAGCCGGAGCTGCCGTTCGATGTCGGCTTTTGTGAAGTGACGGATCACATCCTGCCGATGATTTTTGGTCTTGCGGGCAATGGTCTCGATCAGGCTACAAACATAGAGAACATCATTTTTCTGCTTTTCGGTCATGGATGGGT
>ERZ779842.2475-NODE-2475-length-12397-cov-3.186356_pt1 | contig 12397 bp, 7 predicted proteins | sample MGYA00511095_ERZ779842 | MGnify/ENA primary metagenome ERZ779842 (study PRJEB29588, sample SAMEA2154036) | human gut metagenome | biome: human gut; feature: human-associated habitat; material: faeces | place: Denmark | collected 2008/2010 ... | reverse complement strand
TGTTCACCGCAGTTTCTCCGGTCGTCTGGAGATCTGCCTGCAGCTGTGTTCCTTCTGTGATTTTTTCTCCCAGGGATGTGTTCAGATTAGAGGCGGTTTTATTTGTTGAATCCAATCCTGATTTTGTCTGTGTCGCAGTTGCATTTGATGAATCCAGGTCGGTTTTGGTTTTTCCGGCCGCTGTGTTTGAATCATCCAGATTCTTTTTTGCTGTATTTGCTGTTGAGACTGTGGTATCCAGCTGGCTTTTTAAAGCAGTTCCCTGTGTAATATCAGAGTCAAGTCCCTGTTTTAATGTCGTTCCTTGAGAAATATCTGATTCCAGATTTCCTTTTAACTTCTGTGCGGTGCTTATGGATCCATCCAGATCAGTTTTTCTTTGTGCAGCCGTTGCATTTGTACTGTCCAAATTCTTTTTTGCTGTATTTGCTGTTGAAACTGCAGTATCTAGCTGACCTTTTAAAGCAGTTCCCTGCTCGATATTCGAATCAAGACCCTGTTTCAAGGCTTCTGCTTTCTTTACATCTGCTGCAAATGTCTGTTCTGTATGTTCGTTTTTCGCTACTTTTTCGGTTATATCTGTCTGCGCTTCGAGAATGTCAGTTTTAACCTGATTGTATTCGTTGTTTTCATCCGAGACTGCATTTATCGCATTAACAATCGCATCTCTGACATCTCGCCCTTTTTGCGCTTTTGCAATCTGATCTGTGTATTTTTTTACGTTTGCCACTTTTATTCCCCCTTATTTACAAGGCAGTCTGAATATTCTTTTGACTTTAAATCTCTTACTTCTGACAGAACAGAGGTAAGCATGTAATCCATTAACGACGCAGGGATTCCATACTGTGCCATTGCTCCGAATACTACGTTTCGAATTTCTTCTGTTCTTTTGTCCAAGATTGCTCCCAGTGGAGGAGCTTCTACTGCTTTCTCTACTGTATTATTTTCCTCTTTCCGTTCCTGTGCGGTGCTTTCTTCTGTGTCCGACTCGGACACCTTTGTTTCTTCCTTAATAGTTTCTTTATTGTCCTTTTCTTTTACTTCATTCATTATGCTGTTTTCTCCTTTTCCTCATAGAGATTTTGAATCAGTTTAAGCATTACCGGAATTAATACACGAAAGTTCCAGTCTTCCGGTTCTCCTTTTTCATTTAACTGTGCCGCTTCCGGGAAAATGCTGTATATGTCTTCTGCATAAAATCCCGGCATTTTCTTTCCGTTTAACCAGTCTTCTGGACTGAGATAATTTTCTTTGTATTTAAACCATATCACTGGAACATTCAGCATTCTTTTTGCTTCATCTAATGTCATGCTTGCAATATGATCCTTATATCGCTTGGATGATGATGACAAATAAGCCACTGTTGCTCCGTCGCTTGCAAATACCATATGGCCTCCAGATGTCACATGGGAAAGATTAAATACTTTAAATGCGTCAGAACCATCCGAAAACGTTGAAGTACCCGTATGTATCTCTAACCCTCCATTAAAAATGAAAGCATGTGATCGCATACTTAACGTTGCATATCCGGTGGTTATTTTTCCGCTTGTAACCGTAAAATTTCCGATAGTTCCTTTCTTCGCTGCAAATGAACCGTCTGTGTTAATTTTAAAATAAGTATTCGCAGTAACCAAACCGTTGAAGTTAATTTTTGATGCGTTAATCTTAACGCTCTGCGCTGTCTGGTTAATTGATGATGCAATATCTCCCTTTGAAACTTTGCTGCTGATTGAAGTCTCGGTCTGCGTGATCCGAGAACTAAGACCACTTTCTGCATTCTTTGCCCTCGATACCTCTGATGTGATAGAGCCTTCTGCTACGGTAATTCTGGATATTGCAGTGTCCGCTGTATCTTTCGCAGTATCTGCAGTATCTTTCGCTGCATCCGCAGTGCTTTTTGCAGCGTCCGCCTGCGCTTTTGCAACGCTAATGTCCTGATCCTGGATTCTTTCCCATGATGCTGTTTTACTTCCGGATGTCGTCCCTGAGCACTTCCAAAGCAAATTGATGTTGTTTCCGTAGTTTCCATGGTTCGGACTCTCCGGATATGTTCCTTTTGACAATTCTGTTACTGTATAGTTTGGCAATGATTCCGCAGTTCCGGTTCCTTCTCCTGATGTACTCGTCACTGATGCTATACTGAATCCATAGAAGTTACAGTTTGAGCTATCCGTGCGCCAATATACATAAAATTCCGATGTCGGAACAAAGACGGAAGCTCCTGCTATATCAGTCCCTCCGAATTTCCCTGCAAGTTTCATGGTTCCATTATCGTTGTAATAAATCTTTACATAATCGTAATTTACGCTTTCTGTTCTGGAATCGGATGAAAATGTGATCTTTAATCCCGGAGTTTTGTACGTGTACCTATACGCATATCCAGTTGTAATATCATAGTAAATATCCCCGACGTGCAAAGACTTTAAATCATCAGTTGTCCAGGCTGAGGCTGGTTCATTTGATGTTGTCGGGATTTTACTTCCGTAGAAATTTCCGTTTTTCTCAGATACTGCCTGGCGTACGGTTTTTACTTCAAGAGTGATGTTGTCTACTGCCAGCTTTATAGCTGTATTCATTTGTTCTGTTGTAGAATAACTTTTCAGCTTTGTATCTGTATCAGCTTTTGCATTCTTTTCTGCCTGATCTGCTGCAGTCTGTCCGGCTTTCGTGGCATTTGTTTCTGCGTTGGCTGCTGCTGTCTGTCCAGCTTTTACTGCGTCTTTGTATTTTTCTTCTACCTGTACTGTTGTCGTATAGGTTTTTGACACCTCTAAGGAAATACTATCTGCAGCTTGTTTAATCGCACTGTTCATTTCCAGTGTCGTTGAATAATTCAGTAACTTTGTGTCTGTATCTGCTTTCGCATTCTTTTCCGCCTGATCTGCTGCGTCCTGGCCAGCTTTCGTGGCGTTTGCTTCGGCGTTGGCTGCTGCCGTCTGGCCAGCTTTCGTGGCATTGCTCTCTGCCAGATCTGCCGCAGTCTTCCCGGCTTTTACTGCGTCTGTATATTTTTCTTCAAGTTGTCCGGTTGTAGCATATTTTTTTGATACTTCCAGGGAAATGCTATCCGCCGCCTGATTGATTGCGCTGTTCATTTCTACTGTCGTAGAATAGTTTTTCAGTTTTGTATCTGTATCGTCTTTTGCATTCTTTTCTGCCTGATCTGCCGCGTCCTGGCCTTCCTGTACTGCGTTTGCATAGAGTTTATTTGCCATCTCCTGTGTCGTATATGTCTTTGATACTGTTGAGAGGATATTTGTCTCGGTCAATGTTATTGCTGATCTGAGTTTTTCTTCCTCTCCCTTTGCCCTGGATACTTCTGCAGTTATGAGTCCCTCCTGGACCTCGATTTTGGAAAGCGCAGATTCTGCTGTACTCTGAGCTGCTTCAATGTCCTTATCTTTTACCCTTACCCATCCATACTCATTACTATCATTTTTCTGATACTGATAAGCATAGCCAGTTGTGGTATTGAAAAAGAGATCTCTTTCATGCTCCTGTCTCAATTCATCAGTTGTCCAGGCTGAGGCCGGATTGTTTCCGGAAGTAGGTTCATAATTTCCATACCAGTTTCCGGATTTCCTTTTCAACTGCTGTTCCAGGCTTGATACAGAAAGAGTTATTTTCCCATCCATGGCTTCTATGGACGTTGTGACCTCTTTTAATATTGCTTTTTTGTTTTCTGAATCCCCGTCCGATATTTTTGTTTCAATGTAATTTTTGCATTCTGTTGACAGAGCTTCTGTTTTAATCGAACCGGCAAGGATTCTCTCCCCCAGAATGGTTCCGTCTAAAGTCATGCCGACGGTATACGGACCGGCATAACCATTGTGCGAACCTCCGATTCCATTTTTGTTTATCTGCAGTATATTTGTCGCCTGGTTTTTATCCGGTGCGTCCATGTACAGATCTCTGAGCCAGAGACCGTTTTCATCAAATTCGGTTAGCTTATATCCACCTTTCGCTCCCGTCATTTGCTTCGTAAGGTTATCAATTGCAGACTTCATCCATTCTGTCTGAACTCTGCCTGCGTCTGTTGCCTCTTGTCTGATCTGTGTGAATGTTCCGGATGTCTGATCTGTAAAAGACTGCTGCAGGTTTTCTCCAAGTGTCAGCTGCGCCTGATCTGGCTGTTGCAATGGTATTTTCATTTCCATAACCGGAAGAACTTTCTTCATTCCGTATGGGATTGCATTGCAAAGCACTCTGTCCCCTATGTCAAACGAATCGTAATCCTGTCCGAATAAAGACAGGTCTACGGCAGTCAGCGAAATAACAAGACTTTCATACTGGTTACTTGTCAGAAATTCAGTTGCTTTCTTTAACAGGTTTGCCGGAACTGATACGTCGTCCCATTTTTCTGTTCTCCATACCCAGCCAAAATTTTCAACTGCTTCTTTACTGTATATGTAGTCTTTTCCATCATTTACTGATGTAATATCAACATTTTTTTCAAGTCGTTCAAATTCGGATGCGTTTTCGTCTGTTTCCTGTTCGATTGCTGCCCCCAGCGGAATCAGAGCTGTGATAACATCATCTGCTGTCATTGTCTCTGAATAATCCATCAGGTTTTCCCCGAATTGTATAGGCTGTTCACAATATTTTCCGTATTCCTGAATAGTCAGCCAGTCAAGATACAGTTTATCGTTCTCGTGCCTGAGCCGCAGGTATCCTCCCAGGCGGTCAACTAATTTATCCCGGATTGCTTCCAGTGTGTTCTCTCTGTCTGTAATTCTGTACAAAGAATCATTACTGTCGTGGATCGTTACGACTCCTGTATATATCTTTTTTCTGTCTTCCACCTGATTATTGTGAAGTTGTAACCATGCGTCTAACAGATCTCGTGGGGATATATCGTGCCATTCCTGCTGTGGCAGTATGCTGTCAGCAAGGAAAGACAATGCTCCGGTTGCTTTCACCGGTTGGTTCTTAAATCGGTCTTTCTCGCGTGTGCGGACTTCTCCGTAAAAAATTTCTGTATTTCCTCTGTATACAGAAACCATACTTTTTCTGTTGTGGATTTCTCCGTATAGTGGATTTAACGGTGGAACCTTTAAAGTAAGTTCCCCCGCATATCCAGTCTGTAAATCCAGTTCTGGATTGATAACTGCTGCCTGCCGGTCCCCTGGATAATACAGGACTTTTCCATCTAATTTAATTTTATAAATCACAATGATCCCCTCCTGTAAACAATATCCAGTGTTCCGGATCCCGAAAATTCCAGGGTTTCATCTGTTCCAAATACAACAATATCCGGAAATCTGTTTCTTCCAAGCGTCAGTGTGTATGTTTCTCCGCATCCTGTAACCTTTAATCCGGTTGAACCTATGCTTTTCACATTCAGTACCGGCACTATTGCAATATCTCCGGCGCATACTGTGTATGATCCAGAGCCGGAAATTGTAATTCCGGCTCCCTGGTCTATTACACCTGTTTCAAAATCAAACGGGTCCCAGAGCCAGTCCTCTGTTGAATCCGCAAGGGAATATTTGTACGGATCTGCTTTTGGAATACTTAAATGAAATTGTCCCACCTCTCTGGAACGGTCAAAGTCTGTAATATATGCTCTGCCGGTCCAGAAATACGCCGGATCATTCGAAAACGTTACTCTCACATTCTTTCCATGCAGCTGTCCTCGAATGTTTGAGATAAAGCTGTCCCAATCTTCCCTTGGTTTCTTTCCCCCAAGCAAAATATCAATTTCTCTTGATTTATAGATTGTTCTTCCTGTTATCGCTTCCGATCCATCCAGAAATCCGTCTGTACCTGGAATATCAATGTAATATGTTTCTACGTCCGGCTCTTTGATGTAATTGTTATTTCCAATCGCACATCCCCAGTCGTCCAGCGTATCAATGACTTTCCCTGTATTTTCAACTGTAATTGTTGCTTTTATTGTTAATACATTATTCATCTATACGCCGCCTCCTTTGCTATTCTTCCAAGCTCTGTATTTATTGCGGGTGCAAGTTTTCCAGCCCATTCTTTGTTGTCGAAATAGATTTCCTGTCCTGCGCTCATTACTTGGATCAGCTGTGCCAGCATTCCGGTTATTCCGGTAATATCTGTTTTGTTCAGATTATTAGCTGGTTTCATTGAACTTGTATCTAACTGCATATCCATCTGAACATCTTTCATTGCGTCAGCAACAAGTCCCTGGCTCTTTTCAATTCCTGTCGCAAGGCCTTTCATAAAGTCCGGCATCCATTCCTCATAGTAATGTAACGGACCCTCATCCGGTCTTGAGAAATGCAACCATGATCTTATTGTGTTTGCTACGTTTGATACTGCATTCGTTACGTTACCTATGCAGCTCCTGATTCCGTTTGCAATACCATTCACGAAATCCTGTCCCCAGCGAACTGCCTGCCCTGGTAATCCCGTAATATAACTGATCGCGCTGGAAAATCCATTTACAACAGCGGAATATACACCTGACAGTGCTCCAGATATTCCAGATACAACGCTGTTAAATGTATCAACAGCTCTGTCTTTCATATTTCCGGCGTATTGTATAACTGTTTCCTTTACGTTCTGCCACGTTTCGGACGTTCTCTCTCTGATGTTATCCCAGTATTCTGAGGCTCTGTCCTTCAAATTCTGGATTGCTTCTGTTGCACTTTCTTTCAGCTTTTTCGCATTGTTGACAACGAATCTTTTTATTGCTGTCCATGCTTTTGATGCTGCCTGAGAAGCAGAATCCCATATTTTTGACACTGTGTCCCGGAACCCTGTAAATAGTGTTGTGACTGCGGTAACAAGTCCTTTTGCCAGAGTGGAGACAACCTGCTTAATTCCGGTCCATATTGTTTGCGCTGCGTCTTTGATATTTGTCCAGATATTTGATGCGTCTGTTTTGAGTTTATCAAAGTTACCTGTTACCAGGTCGATCAGTAAGATCACCGGTGCAAGAATTGTATTTTTCAACAACTCCCATGCGCCCTGTGCAATCGTCACAAGTCCCTGCCAGATGTTCTGCAGTGTATTAACTGCATTCTGCCATAGCGTTGTGATCGTTGTCACAATTCCGGATATAACCGGATTCTGCATCATTGTCGTCCAGATATTTGCAAAGAAATCTGATACCTGCTGCCAGATACCGGACCACCACGCCGGAACACCTGCAAAAAATGTAACAACGCTGTTCCATGCCTGCGGTATTGTTACGGTAAAAAAGTTTACAATTCCATTCCATATCTGCATGAAAAAGTCTGATACCTGCTGCCAGATTCCAGACCACCATTCCGGAACTCCTGAAAGGAAGTCCATCAGTGTGCTCCATGCCTGCGGTATTGTCTCTGTAAAAAATGACACAATTTTTTGTACAACTGCATTTACTACATCCCGGAACCATTCGCATTTTGTGTACAGCAATACCAGAGCTGCCACAATCGCGGCTATGACAGCAATAACCGGGTTTGCGGCTATTACTCCAAACAGTGCGGTAAAAGCACCTTTTAGCTTTCCAATAATACTCGTTATTGTTGTTAAAGTTTTCATCTTAGAAAACAGTCCTGTAATTGCAGATATTCCGGTTGCAACTTTTCCAACCATTATCAGCAACGGACCAATCGCGGCGACTATCAGTGCAATTGTGGCAACTACTTTCTTCTGTCCTTCGCTCATTCCATTGAGCTTTTCAACAAACCCTTGAATAACCTCTGCCGCTTTTCTGATATATGGCATCAGGATTTCTCCGAAGGCTATTGCCAACTCCTGCAAGGCACTCTGCAAAGTTGTAAGCTGTCCAGAAAGATTATCCTGCATGGTTTCAGCCATATTCTCCGCGGCTCCGTCGCAATTATCAATGTTCTTGATTAGCTTTTCGTAATCTGCATCTGATGCGTTGATGATGGCCAACATTCCGGACATGGCTTCTTTCCCGAAAATAGCTGTTGCGGCCTGGGTCTGTTCTGCTTCTGACATATTTCCCATTGCTTCTCTCAAGAAATCCATTGTCTCTTTGAGAGATTTCATGCTACCATCTTCGTTCTGCAGTGCTTTATTGTACAGTCTTACATTTTCTGTGGTTCCCTCCTGCAGCTGAGTCAGGGTTTCGTTTGCAGTCGCAAGCTCTGTTTGCTTTATTTCAAGTGAAGCAGCTGCGTTTGTTGCTTCCGTTGACTCTGCTCCGTATTTTGAAACTGCATCATTGTAGGCCTGCTGCGCTTTATCTGCTGCCAGTGAAGCTTTTTGCACTCTGAGTATTTGCTTGTCAATTTTAGCCTGATCTATGGATGTAGCCGATTCCGTTGCGTAGAATCCCCACTTTTCCATTGCGTCTCCAACATCTTTTGAGGGCTTAATCATATTTGTCAGGGATGATCGTAGCTGCGTACCTGCCTGAGACGCTTTGATTCCGCTGTTTGCCATAAGTCCGATAGCTGTCGCTGCATCTTCAGCGCTATATCCAAGCGCTCCTGCTACCGGTGCAATATACTTGAATGTTTCTCCCATCATTCCAACGTTCGTATTAGCACTGGATGACGCCTGTGCCAATACATCTGCGAAATGTGTAGCGTTATCTACTTCTTTCGAAAAGCCATCTTTCACAATCGTCGTAGTTTCGTCTGCAGCTAGACCAAAAGCAGTCATAGCATCCGTTACGATATCAGATGTAGTTGCGAGATCTTCTCCACTGGCCGCTGCAAGATTCATGATTCCAGGGAGACTGTTGTACATATCCTGCGCATTCCATCCTGCCATAGCCATATAGCCCATAGCGTCTCCGGCTTCTTTTGCAGAGAATTTTGTCTGTGCGCCCATTTCTCGCGCACGTTCTCGCAGCTTATCCATATCCTCCGCAGAGGATCCGGAAATAGCAGCTACATTCGACATTGAACTGTCAAAGTCTGCTGCCGTTTTAACAGCAGCGGTTCCCAGTCCAGTGATTGCCGCTGTAACTGGGAGCATTTTTTCTCCTGCGGTTGTCAGGTTCTCTCCTATTTTCCCGGCTTCCGTAGAAATCTGGGCCAGTTTTGCGGATCCTGATCCTACTTCGTTTTCCAGGGATTTCAGACTTTCCTCTGTTTCAATAATCGTCCTTTTCAGAGCGTCATACTGTTCCTGGGATACTTTTCCCTCCTGGAATTTCTGCTGTACTTCCCCTTCTTCGTTTTTCAGAAGTTCCAGCTTTTCTTTTGTGTTTCCGATTTCATCAGACAGCGCTCTCTGTTTCTGCTGTAATAGTTCCGTATTCGTAGGATCCAGTTTCAGCAACTTATCAATTTCTTTGAGTTCTGTCTGTGTAGTATTTATTTTTGCATTCAGACCATCAAGCGACTGCTGCATCTGAGTAGGTGCATTCTTTGCTTCATTTTCCAGAGACTTCAAACTCTCCTCGGTTGCAATGATTTCTCTTTTCAGAGCGTCATACTGTTCCTGGGAGATTTTTCCCTCTGCAAACTGCTGCTGTGCCTGCTGCTCTGCAGTCTTTAAGGTTTCCAGCTTTTCTTTCGTGCTTTCGATTTCGTCGGCAAGCGCTTTCTGTTTCTGCTGTAACAGTTCCGTATTCGTAGGATCCAGTTTCAGCAGATTGTTTATATCTTTCAGCTGTGCCTGTGTGGTCTTTATCTGTGAATTTACATTTTTAAGTGAATTTTGTAGTCCTGTGGTATCGCCGCCAATTTCAATCGTAAGTCCCCTTATGTCGCGGCCTTTGGACAAAAATTATCACCTCCGTTTAGAATTTATCCATATCCTCCTGAGTTGCCATTTTCGGCCATTTATAGTCGTCGTTATTTTTTTCCGTAAAAATATCCAGGACAAGACCTACTGTCAGAAGGTCTAAATCCTGGATACTTATTCCAACTTGTGCGCACCTGAGAAGGAATAGAGGTGTCGTCATTTCCCGGCTACTTGGTCGAAGTTTTTTTTTGCTTCTGCCTGTGTCTGCTGGTTCAGGTTCCAGAGTTTTACAATCTCCGGGAACGCAGTGAAGATGAATTGTTCCCATGGGATTTCATTGATATCGGAGTCAGCCGGAAATTCCTGAGAAGAGAATGGGAACGTGCCATGAAAGAAACCGTGACCCCGAACTGCCGGATGCAGTGTTCCGGTTGTGGGGCAGCAAAATTTGGAGGAGGTGTCTGTTATGAAAGCAAGAATTAAATTCAGAAAATACGGGGCACTCCGCTTTATCGGACATCTTGATGTCATGCGTTTTTTTCAGAAGGTCATGCACCGGGCTGATATTCCGATCGCATTTACAACAGGATACAGTCCCCATATGATCATGTCATTTGCCAATCCGCTTGGCATCGGACTGACCAGCGACGGAGAATATTTTGACATAGAACTCCGGGAGGCTGTCAACAGCCTGGATGCTGTCAGGAGAATGAATGAAGCCTGCGTGGAAGGCATCGAGGTACTCAGTATCCGCCGGATTTCCGATGAGAAGAAAATGACCGGAATGACGATCCTTGCCGGTGCAGATTATCTGTCCACGCTCCGTAAAGGAGAACTCCCCTCTGACTGGAAGGATTCTTTTGTCCGGTTTATGGGACAGCCGGAAATCCGTATTCTCAAGCAGACGAAACGCAGTGAAAAAGAAGTGGATATCAAGCCTCTTATCTATGACTGGGAGATCCGGGGAGATTCTATCTATACAAAAGTGGCAGCAGGCAGTGTGGAAAACCTGAAACCTGATCTGATCCTGGAGGCTTTCTGCAGCTTCCTCGGTCTTGCTTTCGATTCTCTGAAATTTCAGCATCACAGACTGGAGATGTATACAGACCGCAGTGAAGATGGCTCTCTGATTCCACTCGAAGCAATGGGGACAGAGATGGCAGGTGACGAAGAATGAAAAGAAAAATACTGATTGAAAAAAAAGAGAAGAAAATCTGGACTTTTCTTTTAGAAAATGACAGCATTACCGAGATCCACTGTACTCCTGAAAATGATGAAAAAGCCCGTTATCAGATTGGCGATATCTACATTGGAAAGGTTCAGAATATTGTTGCAAATATCGGAGCTGCTTTTATAGAGATTGCCCCGGGAGTCAACTGTTATTTTGACCTGCAGGGAGTGCCTACAGCTCTTTTTACGTATAAGATCGGCAAAAAGCCTCTCTGTATCGGAGATGAACTTCTTGTCCAGATCAGCAGGGAGGCGGTTAAGACAAAAGCTCCCACCGTCACCGGAAATCTGAACCTGACCGGACGTTATGCAGTCCTCACGCACGGGAATACCCGGATCGGAGTTTCTTCCAAGATTCCTAAAAAAGAGCGGGATGCCTATAAGCTGCGGCTTCAGGCATATCAGAATGACCGGTTCGGGATCATTGTCCGCACCAATGCAAAGGAAGCTCCGTTTGAGGCGGTCGTAAAGGAGATTGAAGATCTGAAAAAAGAGTATGAGAGGCTGACCTCCAATGCCATGTCAAGAGTCTGCTTTTCCTGCCTGAAATCAGCACCTCCGTCCTATATTACAGATCTGAAAAATGCTTATATGGATGGAATGCAGGAGATTATTGTAAATGATCCGGATCTTTACCATACGATCTGCAGTTTTTTTGACCGGGAAATACCGGAACGTTCTTATCTCATCCGGCTGTATGATGATGCCGGCTATCCACTGGGAAAGCTCTACAGCACTCAGACTGCCATCGAAAACGCACTGAAAGAACGGGTTTGGCTGAAACACGGTGGATACCTGGTCATCCAGGTCACAGAAGCTTTAACGGTTGTGGACGTTAATTCCGGGAAAAGTATTAAAAAATCCAAAAATACACCGGATGCCCTAAAGCTGAACCTCGAAGCCGCCCAGGAAACCGCCCGGCAGATCCGGCTGCGAAATCTTTCCGGCATCATTCTGGTTGACTTTGTAAATATGGATGATCCTGAAATGGAAGAAACTTTGTTCCAGGAATTTCGTTTTTATCTTACGAAAGATCCGATTCAGACAACACTCGTTGATATTACAGCACTGGGACTGGCAGAAGTCACAAGAAAAAAAGTACGCAAACCACTCTATGAAATGATAACCGTATAAAAATCAGGAGGCGGTCATATTGAGTAAAAAAGAATTAAAAACAAATGCAATGAGGTTTCTTGACCGGAATAAGATTCCTTATGAGTATCAGACTTATGAATGTGATGAATTTATTGACGGCATTTCCGTTGCTGATAAAATCGGACTTCCTCACGAACAGGTTTATAAAACTCTCGTCACAGTCGGAAAAAGCGGTGGACATTATGTCTTTGTCATTCCGATTGCGGCAGAACTGGATCTGAAAAAAGCAGCCCGTGAGGTGGGAGAGAAATCCCTTGCCATGCTGCATGTGAAGGACATTAACACGGTGACCGGTTATGTGAGAGGCGGCTGTACGGCAGTTGGTATGAAAAAGCAGTACGTGACCCGTATCGATGCCAGTGCACAGAATCTGCCGACCATGGTG
>ERZ779842.2474-NODE-2474-length-12398-cov-2.865916_pt1 | contig 12398 bp, 10 predicted proteins | sample MGYA00511095_ERZ779842 | MGnify/ENA primary metagenome ERZ779842 (study PRJEB29588, sample SAMEA2154036) | human gut metagenome | biome: human gut; feature: human-associated habitat; material: faeces | place: Denmark | collected 2008/2010 ... | reverse complement strand
TGGTTTTGGTATAATTGAGTTGCCAAAAAACAATTACAAACCGGAGGCTCATGCTGTGAATAAAGTATAACACAAGAGACTCAAAATGATAAGCAGATTTCTAAATCTATCAAACGGTTTTTTATAAGTCATCCAGAATCATATAATCCTGTACATCAAACACATCTGCTATTTTTTCGCAACGTGAACATAAAAATGAACACCATGTGTTTCTTTTCCTTTTCTCACATAATTAATTTCTTTATTCATTGACAGAATCTCAAAATCCTGAAGTAATCCGAACAAGTCATTTTCATCCACATAGCAATGCGGGATACCGGCTTCATGTCCCTCCGTTGCTATCATCGTATATCCATCCACCGTTTTTTCTTTAACATAATGTGGATTATCCTTTGTATTGAATGAAATAAATGCCTCTCCTTTATCCTTCAAAACTCGATTTATCTCCCTCAATGCCTTAACAACTCCATCATAACTGGTATGATAGATTGTATGAAAACATATGACGCAATCAAAACTTTGATTTTCATATGATAACTCCGTCATATCCTCCACTCTCGCATCTATATTATCGAGACCTTTTTCTTTTATCTGCTCTTTCACATATGTGATGCTACTTTCCGATAAGTCTATTGCACTCGCCTTAAAACCATTTTTTGCAAAGAAAAAGGCGTGCCTTCCCTTCCCTGTTCCAATATCCAATACTGAGTGATACTTTCTAACCCAGCTTAGTGCCACAGGTAAAAACTCTTCTGAAATTTCATTCCATGATTCAGACTTCACTGCATCCCAATCCCAGCCCTTATGCTGTATTTCCACGATAATCATCTCCTTCTCGTATTATATAGTAGTAGTGTTTATAGACCCTCTCCAAGGTCTGTATGCTATACTATTGGAGATACTGTGGAGTTTTCTTTCTCTTACCACTTGATGGTTTTAAAAAGGCTACAACCACAGTCTCTTTGTATATTTGTTAATCAGTTAGATACCGCATGACGGTTTATTTAGAACGAGCTTACAATCGCAAAAAGTGCCGTTGGTTCTATAAACAGTATCAAAATATTTACTCAAGGAAGATTTTTTATGATATACGTTGGAATTGATGTTGCTAAGGACAAACACGACTGTTTTATTACCAATTCAGATGGTGAAGTAGTATTCAAATCTTTTACTATTCCTAACAACCGTGATGGTTTTGAAACCTTATTTCAGAAAGTACAATCCGTATCAGATAATTTAACCAAAGCAAAAGTAGGACTTGAAGCCACTGGACACTATAGTTACAATCTTCTGGGATTCCTTCTTGATAAAGGTTTGCCGACCTACATTATCAATCCATTACATACCAATCTTTACAGAAAAAGTCTAAGCCTTAGAAAGACGAAAACGGGTAAAGTTGATGCCTATACCATCGCGTCTATGATTATGTCTGACGTGAACTTGAAGTCCTACTCAGACACATCTTATCACAATGAGGAGTTAAAGTCATTAACTCGTTATCGTTTTGATAAAGTAAAGGAACGTGCTAAACTTAAATCTTCTGTATCTAGGCTTGTTTGTATCCTTTTCCCAAAATCAGAAAAGCTCATGCCACAACTTCATATAGTATCTGTCTATGCCTTATTATCCGAATTTCCATCTGCTCATGCTGTTGCATCTGTACATCTTTCCAGACTTACAAATCTGCTCTATGAGAGTTCACGTGGCAGATATAGCAAAGATACTGCGATTATGTTTCGTAACGCTGCCAGAAACTCTATCAGCTCAAATATGCCTGCAAAGTCTCTGGAACTGAAACATACCATTAAGCTCATTCAGAAATTAACTTCTGAGATTGCCGAAATTGAAACCAAAATCAAATCCATTATAGATGAGATTAATTCTCCGATTCTGACGATTCCAGAAATCAGTTACAACATGGGTGCCATGATTATTGCAGAAATTGGTGATTTCAGTCGTTTTAACTCAGCCGACAAGATACTTGCCTATGCCGGATATCTCCATCCACTTACCAATCAGGGCAACTGGATAATTGTTATTCCCATATGAAAAAGCGTGGTTCTCACTATCTTCGATATGCCACCAAATATGTCTGTCATTTGGATGAATCTTTTGGAGCATACCTCGTTAAGAAACGAGCAGAAGGTTAACATTATAATGTTGCTTTATCCCATGCCACAAAGAAACTTGTAAGAACCATTTATGCAATGGAAAAATCAAAGCAAACATACCGTATTGTAGCCTAATTCTTTTCTGTAAATATCCCCTAGTTGAGTGCCTAAAGTGACACTCTATTTGTCATGCAGTTTTCAAGGTACAAATATATCTGAAATGCATTTCTGCAATTCATTCATAAATCTTTTATTTTAGACTTGACTTTTAATAGTTAGTCTTTTTTTATGATAAACACATCATATGCACAAATCCAATAATTATGTCAAGTCTTTTTCGCAAAAAAAGTCAGATTTCCAGCACACTACCGGTCATCTGACTCATTTCTATCTCCAGCATATATATTATATTCCTGCGAACACATTCTTTCCCTGCATTCCTAATTCTTCGTATGTTCCTTTAACATCTCGCTTACCGTTTCCACCAAAATTTTTTCCGTATATTGCGTATCCTCTGATACCACGATCTCTTCCATCGTCTTTCCGGCTGCAAGCTGCTTTGACAGCTTTTCAACCGTTGGCTGCATCAAAGGATACATCGTTTCTACACTTTCACTCAGATTTACAAATTCCACTGCCTTAACCCGGTCTTCGTCCAATGATAACTGGAGATTCACTACGCTGTCTCCAATCGTCAATTCTTTCGTATAAACACCGGCTTCATATTTTTGATCTCCGTTGCTTTGTGCCGTTGTCTTAGAGTCATTCTTTCCTGTGAAAAGAAAACCCAGAAGTACAAAAAGCACGATCACGGCAATACCAACAAATATTGCGGCTGTGATCACCTCTTTGGAACGTAAGACGACTATTTTGGTATTCGACATAGGAATCTGCCCCCATCCTTATATTGATAGTAACAGTATATGACACCCAAATGTAATTTAGAACCTCTTTACATCTAATCTAACGATCAATGATCGGGAATTGCGAATACGAATGCAAGTCGATAACATCCTCTTCGATCCTCTTTAACTGATCATAGATGTCCGTTTCGATCCGGTCCTTGACCGAATCCAGATCTTGATCGATCCAGGCTGCGATCAGCTTTTTCGGCCCTTTTACAACCGGATAATCACCCTGTGCCTTTCCTTCGTATACCAGTAAAGTTCCGGCATAGAAATGAAGCGTAAAAGTTTCCTGTACATCCGTAAGCTCTAAGATGAAGTTCCGCTATATCGTCTGCCACTCAGTCCAAGTCCCCCCGATACCACAGAGCGTCTTCCGGTTTTTAATCCCATTGCAATTAGGGTTTAAAATCCTCTTCCTCATCGGATTCGTCTGTATCCTCATACACCTCTTCCGTCTCTTCGTCAGTATCTTCCGTCTGGTTTTCCCGCTCTTCATTTTCATTTTCGATCAATCGGAATGCCTGTCCTGCAAATCCACTGATCGTCAAAAATACACATGCCGGACCAACTAATATACCTAACAATTTTGTAGTTGCACTAAAAGTAATTACAAAATATTCCACTAACAAAACGACAAACAGAAAAATTGTTTTTGGAAAATACTTCATCTGGATTGAATATGAATTACGCATTGTATTAATGATCGAATTCTCATATCTTGCTTGCAAAGCAAATGCATAAGCAATATGCATATATGCCAGGAACCCGGCAACGATTCCAATGATCAAGTATCCTGTTGTGCTATAGCCGATTTTTTTTGCGGCTCCATAGAACTGAAAATCAAGATACAATGCATATACAGCGATCAATGTGATCACACCAAGGATCATTCCATCTTTGAAGTTCTCACGATATGCTTTCAAAAAAGGTTTTGCAATATATCCTTCTTCTTCATCTACCATCCGCAGGGTAATGGAAAATGCGGCTGTTGTTGCCGGACCGATCAAAAGAAGCGGGATCCAGCTAAATACACGGTAAGAACCAAAGCCGGCTAAGACAATGATTCCTTCTATGATAAACTTTGCTGCAACTCCGCTGCAAAGAAGCCACATTACATTTAACTTGAGCATATCAAGTAATCTGTTCATAAACTTATAAAAGGGACTGTCAATCGAAAAAAAACTACTCATTTCTATATCCATTTCTGTGCATTTGCTACTATCATCTTTTAAATGATCGTATGCACTCTCTTATTGTTTTAACATTATTTTCTCTAATTTATAAAAAAGTGCAAAGCCAGCGCTTTGCTATGTGTACCGCTACTGTACGAGCATTTTCCTATTCCATGAAATAGGGCTGTTCATATGGAACAGCCCTACCGTCATATTATCATTTTTTAATTATTTAGATGTGATTGCATCTTCTAAGCTCTTACGTCTGTTAGCTTCGTTTGTAGACCAATCTACGCACTCTTTGTAACCATACTGCTCACACTTCTTGATCATGCTGTTTACGATCTTGTCGTATGCAGCATCTGTCTTAGCGTAGATAGCTTTCCAAGAACCATTCTTGATCTCGTCAGTTACCTGTGACCATGTTGTCTTTAACTCATCAGACTTTTCGCTCTTTGTATAAGATGTACCAGGAGCTACGACATATTTGCCTTTCTCCATGTAATCATTTACACCGGTAGCACCGGTCTTATCACGCCAATCTTTCTCGATATCACTTGAAGCTTCTGAAAGGTTGCTCTTCCAGTTATCTGAGTTGTATGTTTCACCGTTTGAATCCGGGTTAGAAGCATCTACAGACCATGTAGTGTTTACAATCTGTAATGTACCATCCTGGAATGTACCCTTATGACCGTTACCAATCTTAGTCTGTTTATTGTTGTTACACTCTTTACCTAAATCAGTGAAGTATGTGTTGCCTTCTTTATCATAATCCCAGCATACGCCCTTAGGACCGTAATCCATTGTAAGACGACCTTCTGGAGTACAGAAGTAGTTGATAACTTCCATACATAACTCAGGATATTCTGTTGTAGCACCGATTGACCAGATACGATCTCCACCCTGTGGGTTCATACCATAAACAATTGGTGTGGCTTCCGAAGGTTTCATACAGTTCATCATCTTACCTGCTTCTGTATGAGCTTTCTTATTATAAGCTAATGATCCGGAATAATTAAAGATAGAGAACATTGTTCCACCATTCTGTACTTTCTCGATCATCTTATCATATGTCTGAGTCATTGAGTCAGGATCTATTAATCCATCCTGATATAAGTTGTTATAGAATTTTAACATCTGAAGGTATGGACCATTCTTCTCTAATGCATCATGGAACTTACCATTCTGAGGATCATATAATCCACAGCCTAACTCATCATAACCATAGTAAGCAGTAGCTGTAGCTTTAACATACATAACCATTGCATCATCCCAATCAGGCCATAATGAAACAGCATATGTCTTATTACCAGAGTCATCCGTTGGACACTCTTTTACCATATTTTTCATTAATGTTTCGAAATCGTCTAAATTCTTAACTTCAGGATAACCTAATTTCTTGTAAAGATCCCAACGAACATCCCATGTATAGAAGAATGATTCATGATCTTCACTTGAAGTAGCTACGTTATGACCAAAACCATAAAGAGTATCTTTTGCACCATTTGTAATAGTAGAAGTTAATTCCTGATTCTTCTTAATCGCATCATGCATATGCTTTTTAATATATGGACCATAATCCTTTAAGATATTATCTTCATTCCAGTCATATAAAAGACCATTCTTTACCGCTGTTGGGTATTTATCACTGTCATTACCCCAAACAACGATATCACCCAGGTTACCATCTTCCATACGTGTCTCGTAAACACCGTCACCATCAGGAATAATATTTAATTTAACTTTGAACTTGTCCTTTAAGATATCGGCGATCCAACCTGTTTGGACACCTGAATAGTTTGCTAACTGACTGTATACATCAAGTGTAACAATCTCATTTTTCTTAGAACCACATCCTGCTAAAAAAGATGTACTTCCAACAATCATACTTGTTGCTAAAAGCATGGAAGTTGCTTTTTTTGTAAAATTCTTACGCATTAATTTTTCCTCCTCTCAAAAAAATGCACATTTAGTAGATTCATTTTACAGTCACAGCAGTTTATACTCTGCTGTGACCAATATTTTAATTTTAATAATGTTACGAGTACATTAACCCTTAACAGCACCTAACATAATACCCTTTTCGAAATATCTCTGCATGAATGGATATACACAGAAGATAGGAATAACGGATACCATGGAAATAGTGTACTTAATAACCTTAGAGTTCAATGCCTGCTCCATAGCCTGCTGTGCTGCTGTACCACCCTGACTCATCAAAGTACCGAGGTTTGATGACTGGTTCAGGTAATTGTACAATCTATGCTGCAATGTAAAGAGCTTTTCATTACCCTGCATCAGGATCAAAGAATCCTGGAATGAGTTCCAATGTCCTACTGCACCGAAAATAGCGATTGTAGCAAGAATCGGTTTACTCAAAGGCCAGATCAGCTTACGGAACACTACCATATAAGAAGCACCATCAATAAAGGCACTTTCTTCAAGCTCTGCCGGTATGGACTCTATATACGTCTTAACCAGAATAATATTATACGGAGCTACGATCGTAGGAATGATGTAAGCTAAATAGTTCTTTGTCAAACCTAACAATGCCATGTTCAAGTACCATGGGATCAAACCGGCATTGAAGTACATTGTAATAACGAGGAAACGATACCAGAAACTTCTGTGCCACATTTCCTGCTTTGTTACGATGTAACCTACGAAAGCGGAAGCAACTACCATGAGTGCTGTACCGATCAATGTTCTTGAAATGGTTACGATAAAGGAAGTACCAAGATCACCTACTTCACGTAATGCGATGTAGTTATCAATGTTAAATCCCTTTGGATAGAAGTTGATCAAACCTCTTTTTACCAATTCATTATCTGATACCGTGTTGATAAACAGATAGTAGAATGGGAAAATACATGTAAGTGTAAATGCTGAGAAGAAAATATAGTTAAAGATGTTAAAGACCACATCGCCCGGCTTAGTACGGTACATCTTTTTATGCTTTTTGTAATATGCTTTTTCTCTCTTAGCATCAAGCTTTTCCTGTGCTGTCTTTGCCATTTTTCTTCACCTCCTATATAATACTCTCGCCACGGAGCAGTTTTGACATACCATTTGCGGCGAACAGTAAAACGACACTGATTACAGATTTGAACATACCTACTACAGTAGATAATGGAATACTACCATTACCAATACCTAATTTATAAACGTATAAGTCTAATACGCGGATAGACTCTCTGTTCTCAGCGTTTTCGAATACGAGGTACTGGTCAAGACCATTACTGAGAATACCGGCAATAGCCATTAACAATAATACGAAGAATGTTGGAAGCAGACCCGGAAGAGTGATATGGCGCATCTTCTGGAAACGTCCTGCACCATCCACGGTAGCCGCTTCATACAATGACTGGTCGATACCGGAAATACCTGCTATGTAAATGATTGCGCTCCAGCCTACGCCTTTCCAGGTACCCCAGCCCCACATCTTAACCCATGTGAAAGAGTTACCCATCAGGTAGTTATGACCTGGCGCATTCTGTGACATCAAACCAACCTCTTTTGCAAATGTGTTAATGAAACCATCTGTTGAGAAAATAGAAAGCGCAACGGCATATACAAGTACCCATGAAATGAAGTTAGGGATTGTCGTGAATGCCTGTACGAAACGACGGAATCTCATGTTGCGTACTTCACAAAGGAATACAGCGAAGATCATAGGAATCCAGCTTGTGATGATATTTAAACCACTGATTGCCAATGTGTTTTTCATAACGTTGATAACATCGTTTCTTGTTGCAGAGTTCTTAAATAAGTAAGCAAACCATTTAAGACCAACAAAGTTGTCTGATGAAAGTGTTCCACCTGACTTGTAATCGAAGAATGCGTATCTCCATCCATAAAGAGGAAGGTAGCAGAATAAGAAACCAAGGATTGCAAACGGAAGGAACATCAGGAATAATTTGTACTTTGATTCCATCTCAAACTTCTCACCAGGCAGTGCCTTTGGAGTCTTAGCAAATAATACCAAAGAAAGTAGCAGAATCACAACAGCGATTCCACCGAAGACAAATACACCAACCGGCATAGAAGGTGCAACCTTGTCCACACGATTTGTATCCTGAACCAAAATGTAACCTACGAAACAAACTGCATATCCGACTACTTCTGCAGTTGCTCCGATAATAGAGAATTTTAAGCCAAATCTCTGAAGCTTGTTGTTACCCATTGATGTACAGATACCAACACCTGTTGCCGCGATACCAAGTACCGCGATCACCGCACCGATATAAGTAACTACGAATGTTGTCTCATCAACCCAATTCATACGAAATGCTCTCGCACAGTCACTAATAAGACTGTTATAAGAAATAGCTGATGTAAATAATGAAATCTTGTCACTAACCAAACCACAGATCTTAGCCGGGTTAGCGATTGGGAAGAACGCCATGATAATCGCAAGCACGGCAATCACACGCTGCACAATCCAAAGACTGCTTAACGTCCCTTTCTTCTCGGTTATTTCTTCTTTCATAATGACCTCCTTGTTTTGTATTTCAGTCTTCGCTTCAAAAAACGAATAGAACTTTTCTACTATTATTTTATCAAAAAGTGCATTTTAAAAATACCATAATTTATGGATTGAAAATACACATATTTTTCACACTTTTTAAACTGTTTGTTCGCACTTCTTTTTTATTATGAAATCATACAGAGAATATGCAGACAAACGTAAAAACAATTTAGACATGAAAAAAAGAGGAAAAGAGATGAGATTGTATTTCAAATCTCATCTCAAGATCTCCTCAATCATTCTCTGTCAGAATGAATTATTTTTTCTTTTTCTTTGAAGTTACAACAACTACAACACCTGCAACTACAACGACAGCTACAACTACTACGATTGGAATAACCGGTACACTTGACTTGCTGTCATCTTTCTTATCGTTTGACTTTGCTGCCGGTGTAGGAGTAGCTTCTTTTGCATCCGGATCGTCCTTTGCAAAACCGGAAACAGTAAATGTTACTTCCACAGAATCATTAGGAAGCTGGAAGTCTGTCTTTAAATCTTCTGAATTTCTATAAGTATTTGCTGTGTTGAAATTGATTGTATTCACTGCTTTCTGAGCTTCATCATCAATAATAGCATTATCCTGTGTTAATTTTGTGATACCATCAATCTTTGTCTTTACATTTGTAATTTTAACTGTATCATTTGATGGAATATCTGTAGACACACCTACAAATTTAACATGTGATTCTTCTTTACTGTTTGTAATGCATCCATTTAATCCTTTAACGCCAACAGTATATGTACCATTACCTTTGATCTTCACATCAGTAATCTGACCGTCAACAGGCTTAGCATCTTCTACATCCAGTGAAGTAAGCATCTTATCCCAGTTTTCATTCTCCATACCTGTCGTCTTCTTGTAGAAAGGATCTCTAAAAACCCAGCATCCATCTGCCTGGAACATAAAGTATGCATTGTACTCACCATTCGGATCAAAGTCCTTCTTACCAAGAGCGATTGCCTCATCTGTAACTTCTTCTGCAAAAGCTACGGAAGGAATCACTGTTACACCAAGTGCTAAAGCCATAACACCGGCTGTAATTGCTGAAACGATTTTCTTTAATGATTTTCTCATTACCATTTCCTCCTCTTATTTTTACTCAACATAATGACATTCTCATGCCTGTATTTGAGTATACCATAAAAATCAACAAAAGTAACCTTATTTTTTTGACATGTTTACCCACATTATTTCACTTTTGCATTTAAAAAAGAGTTTTTTAGGGTATTTTCCACAAAAAACTCTTTTCTGATATAGTTACTTTTGTATCTGTTATGCAATCTTTTCCATTTTTAGATGTATTTTTGAATCTCTTGTGGAATTTCTGCCGAAAAACAGATTGTAATACAAGTTCCTTTCCCCTCTTCACTCCTGATCGATACACCATACGGCTCGCCATATAATATGGTAATTCTCTGATTCACATTATTGATTCCGATATGATCATTTTCCGAATGAATTCCTTCTCTGAGTGCTTTACGAATCTTTCCTAATGTATAATAATTCATTCCTGCACCGTTATCTTTAATCTGAATTTCAATATCTTTTTCTTTCTGCATAACATGCACTTCCAGATATCCATCATTTTCTTTCGACTCCAGACCATGTGCAAATGCATTTTCCACAAACGGCTGCATGATCAGCGGGATGACCATGATAGAAGTATCAACATTATCGTCTACAATAACTTTTGAATGGATTCTGTCTCCAAACCGATAATTCTGAATTACAAGATAATCTTCGATCAATGTGATCTCTGACTGCAAGCTGACCATCTGATCACCAACCTGTATATTTCTTCTCATGATCTTTGCAAGTTTTTTTACCAGTTCTTCGATCTCAGGTTCTTTGTTAATCTTTGCTTTCATACGGATCGTTTCCAATGTATTATATAAGAAATGGGGATTGATCTGGCTTGCAAGCATTTTAAATTCAACTTCTTTTTGCTTGGTATGCAGCTTTTCTTTCTGAACCTGTTCATCAACCACTTTGGTTGTCAGCTTTTGAATATCCTGCATCATCTGTTCTAACTCCTGGTACAGCTCAGCTGCCTCATCTGTTCCATCGATCGGCTCTACTTCCTTATATCTGCCTACCGCGACTAAATGCATCTGTTCGCGCAGCTTTTTAATACGATGCCCAAACAGATTCGAAAAGAGCAGGATCAAAAAGATTGACATCATAAGGCCGAGCAATACTGTAACAATACTGATCAGATTTGTTTTATTAAAATCAACCAGTAAAGCTCGTGAACTTTGGACTCGCACGATCGTATAACACGATCCCGTATCATCAGGATAAATTTTTTGATAGGTTACCAGATACTCACTAATACCATTAACCACTTTTTGAGTCCCCAGATTTTTACGATAAGAATTCAAATTTGCGATCAGAAAATCATTATCGTTTGTAATTTCAAAATTTGTTGCGATCACATCATCGGGGCCATACACCAATACGGAATTGTCTGTTCGTTTAATCACTTTTTTCACAGTTCGTTCGGGATTCAAGCGTACGGCAAGCACAGCTATTGTTTTACCGGAAGAATCCTGAATACTACGTGTAAGCTGGATCACATTTTCTGATTTTGTCTCATCAAAGAAATAAGACCAATAACTCTCACCATTCCGGTAACAGGTGGGCAGATACCAGTTAAGCTTTTTGATATCCCCTCCACCCGAATAGCTGAAATACCGGTTCGATGCGATCGTTCTGTTCTTTACATAGATCTTGATATCATAAATCTCTTCCTTATAATATTCGAGATATTTATCAATAAACTGCATGCTGACACAGTCCTGTGTAAACTCATCGGTATCTTTATATTCCTTTTGTGCGATCTTCGTAATAATATTACGGACCGCCGCATCACTATAGATCTGTTTCCCTACGTCTGTAGCAACTTCCATAGATTCTTCTATACTGGAGCCGATCAGGGCAACCTCCTCCTGCTGTGCTTTTTTATTCTGCTCCAGAATCAGATTACGGCTCTGCTGACTGATATAAAATGTTGCAATTACAAAAGGAATAATTCCCCCTATTATATATATAAGGAACATTCTCTTTCCGAAACTGATACTTTTTGCTATATCCAGCACCTTATACCATCTGTATTTTCTTTTTTTCATTCTTTCTATTCACCAATCTTAAACTGTACCTGAACCGGACTTTTTAACGGTTTACCGGATAGTGATGTTACTTTCGTTGTAATATTCAAAATATATGATTCATCCTGTGCATATGGTTCGATCGGTTCGATCTCGATCTCATTTTCAATTGAATTATAACGGATCGCCGTCTTTAATGGCGACATATTCATCGTTGTTACATACAGGTTTACATTATTGACTGTCTTAGGATCCAAAGGCACATTAAACTTAATTTTCCACAAAAAATTTCCTGTCTTAAATTTCAGATCCTGTTTTACTTTATTCTCCAATCCTTCTGTCATAGATTCAAATGCCAAATAATTTGCCATAATTATCTCTCCGTTTCTCCTCTGATCAGACTTCTTTGTATCCAATCCTCTATCTTAGTTTACTTCCATATTATCTTTCATTTTAACACACATCCTGTTTTTTGTGTATATCTAATTATAAGTGTATCGTATCTGTTATTTTTTTGTTATAATTATGTTTAGAAAAACAAGGGAGGTTACCCTCTATGGCAAAGATAAAT
>ERZ779842.2472-NODE-2472-length-12400-cov-3.336249_pt1 | contig 12400 bp, 9 predicted proteins | sample MGYA00511095_ERZ779842 | MGnify/ENA primary metagenome ERZ779842 (study PRJEB29588, sample SAMEA2154036) | human gut metagenome | biome: human gut; feature: human-associated habitat; material: faeces | place: Denmark | collected 2008/2010 ... | reverse complement strand
AAATTTACGGATACTAAGAAATCCTATGGTCAATATTTCCCGGATGCATCAGAAGTGATATTAGAAGAGACTAATATTGGAGGCAACAATACGTTAGCTGGGTTCAAAGGTTTGCAAACATTGTACTTGTCAGGAAAAGCGATTACGTCTTTGAACTTTTCACCGTTAAAGAATAACCCGATTTATAGTTTGAGCGTTGAACGAGCTGCTTGCAGATCAATGGATCTTTCGCCACTCAAAACGTGTAAGTTGAAGGTACTTAGTTTAAAAGATTGTGGAGTGAATTCTTTGAACTTTCAACCATTGGCGACATCACCATTGCACAAATTATATGTGATCAATTGTCCGCTGAAAAAGATTGATGTGAGCCCGTTGAAAAACACGTTGACAGAATTATGGCTGGGAACATTGCAAAATACTTATTTTTGGGAAGAAATAAATCATAAGCAGACCAAGCCAAAATATCAATTGTTAGATCTGTCCAAGATGAAAAAGCTCAAACGTGTTTATGCCTGTGGCGTGGCTTCGTTGAAGACTGTGAAATTAAAAGATACCAAAACGAAACAGGGTATTCGCTCTTTGTTGGAGCTGCATTTATACGGCACCGGAATAAGAACATTGGATGCCACGGCAGCCAAAAATCTGAAGCGTTTGTTTGTAGGTGACCGGATCAGAAAATTGACTGTTGATAAATGCAAAAAACTGAAAGAAATTGGAGTAATTAATCTCGGCTCGAAACAGGCAGCTACAATTAAGAGCAGCTCAGTGCAGCATATACAGTATCAGGGAAAAACATTAAAGAAATTAAGTTTTTCAAAATGTCCTAAATTATACACATTATCAATCAAATGCACTAAGGTTGGAACCGTAAATCTGAGGTCAAATAAAAGACTGCATTATATGACCTTGAACAGTAAAAAGACGGGAAAGGTTGTGTATCCAAAGGTTTCCACAAAGGGATGGCATGATTGCTGCGATCTGGTGGAAACGAATTATTATAAAAATCTGGATGAGTATAAAAATGATCCGGATGCAAAAGGAGTATATAAGGAGTATGTTGGATATATTTTGGAATATCCAACCAAGATATTAGATATATCTGCATGGACATCGTTCAACAAAACGGTGAAGAGATGTATGTTTGGGTATGGTGATTTTGATCATAAAAAGTGTGCGACAAAGAAGATCATCATCAACAAAAAGCTTCGAAAGGCAGACAAAAAATGGATCAAAAAGTTTGCTAAGAAGTGGCACGTAAAGGTAGTTGAGAAATAGTGCAGTCCAGTATATGGGACAAAGGAATTTTAGCTAGTAATCTTTGGGAAAAGAAAGGGGAATAAATCATGAGAAAATTATTGAAATGTATGATGATTGGAGCGATGGCATTAGCAGTAATGTCACAAACAGGTAATTATAGCGAGGCGGCCTCCAGCCGTCAAATCAGTATAACGCAAAAGAATTTTCCTAGTAAGGATTTGCGAAAGGAACTGCGAAAAAGTTATGACAAGAATAAAGACGGAAAGTTAAGTAAGGCAGAGATAAAGGGCATAAAATACTTAAACGTAGATTCTAAGAAAAGTAAAAGTATTTCTTTGAAAGGAGTACAGTATTTTACAAATTTGCGTTCATTAGACTTGTATGCTGTTAATGTTAAGTCTATTGATCTTAGTAAGAATAAAAAATTAAGATCTCTTAATCTTGCAGCGACTACAGTAAGAAAAATAAAACTGTCTAAGAATTTACACGATGTTTATTTTGCAGTAGAAAAAATGCCATGCACACTTGATTTTCATGGCTTTAAGAAACTGGATCGAATTCATTTGGATCAAGGCCATTATAACAAACTTAATGTTTCTGGTTCATCTGTACGACTTATTGCACAAGGTAATTATCCGGTTGCATTAAAAAACATATTGGCACAAAATTGCAAAAAATTACGTAGTGTGGATTTGGAGGTTAGTCAGTTAAAGAAAGTTAATTTGAACGGCACGAATGGATTACGTGTATTAAAGTTAAACTATAGCGGATCGATTAAGAAACTTAATGTCAGTAAAATGAAAAATTTACGAGAGCTTAGAGTGGGCGGTTCAAAAATAACAACGCTTTCAGTGAAGAAAAATAAAAAGTTGGAAGAGTTGGATATTAGTGACAGCAAAATATCTAAGATGGATCTTTCTGCTAATAAAAAATTAAAGGTTTTGAGATACCGGAATACGAAAGTTTCTAAGATGTTATCCGTTCCTAATCCAAGTGCTATAGAGGAACTTGATTGTAGTGAGACTAAGATATCCTCGCTGGATTTAAGAAAGTATACGGCATTGAAGCACCTAAATGCGTCACAGACCAAGATTACATCCTTAAACGTACAAAATTGCCGCGAATTAGTGACGGTATATGTACGAGGAACGACAAAGCTGTCGAAATTAGACTTGTCAAATCAGGCAAAGTTGAGGGATGTAATATTTGGAGACAGTGGAATAAAAGAATTGGATGTTCGCAATTCATTGTTGATCTGTGATCAGGATGACTTGGGATCTGGATTTGACTTTATGCCGGGATTTAAAATTTCATGTAAGATTATTGTCAATAAGAATTGGAAAGAATTAAATTACTATCAGAATCAGGCGAAAGAGTGTGGTTTTAACATTACATGTCAGATAGTATAAGCGTAGCAATAACAGAAACAACGAATTAGAATTGATGAGACGGGCGCTGATTGACAGCGTCCGTTTTTTTTGAAATGTGATTATTGTGTGTTAGGGTTTAACATTGACCGTTCACCGGCAAAAAACGACCGTTCAAAAGTTTTTTGGTTATAGACAGCAAAAATATGCTAGTATGAATGTAAATGAAAAAAGCGAAGGAGATGGGAATATGTTATATAGAATAGCATGTTGTGACGATGAACAACAAATTTTAGATCGACTCAAAGAATGTTTTGTTCGTCTTGAGGTGCAGACGGACATAGAGACGCAGGTTGATTATTATACCGATGGACGGAACTTGATCCAAGCATATCAAGCGGACCATTCAAAATATGATATCATTTTATTAGACATGGAGATGCCACTTATTTCAGGAATGCAGGTGGCAGAACAGATGCGCCGGATCAACCGTGAAGTTATTATTATCTTTTTGACGAGTTATCCGGAGTATATGCAGCAAAGTTTTCGAGTGCAGCCCTTTCAATACTTAATGAAACCATTAGAAACGGATTCATTTATTAAGGAGATACAGAATGCAATGAATTATCTTAGGACAGATCACCATAAGATATTATTGCATACAGAGCAGGGAGAATTACTGCAGAGTATTGACCAAATTTTATATATAGAAAAGCCGAAGGAACAGGATAAATTATGTGTACATATGACGCGGGATAACTATATTGTGAAAAACACCTTGCAGGAACTGGAAGGGGTGTTAGTTGATAAGGATTTTATCCGGGTGAGTCGTACGCATTTGGTGAATTTATCTTCTGTATGGCGTTTGGAGAAGAAGGAGATTCATCTTGAAAATGGTGAATGTATCAGTGTAAGTCGCAGGAAAGTAAAGGAACTTCAGGAGCAATTCACAAAATATTTGGTGCGAAAAGGAGGAGCAATGTAATGATATTAATGGAGATTTTTAGTTATGTGATCGATGCATTGCTGATCTATGTATTTTACGATAAGTATTTTTCCAAGGAAAGGCGCAGAGAATTTGCTTCTACGGCGGTTATTTGGGGCGCTTTTGCGCTGATGGAAGGAATTAATTACGTATTTAATACAGTGGCACCGTATATAGCAGTTAATATGTCGGTAAGCCTTTTGGGACTGTTTGCTATGACACTTTTGTATGATGCTAAAGTGGCAAAACGTATTGTTGCAGTTGTGGTATTTCAAGTAGCAGCAATTGTATCGGAAATTTTTGCAAATGTTGTTTTTTTAGTTGTATCTGAGAAATATTTCCAGGATATTAATGTGCTCGGTATGTTTATTTCGAAGCTATTTTTGCTAGTGTTTCTTATGATACTTATGCTTTTGCAGAAAAAACAAAAAAACATTCCAACACATTATCTGATCACATATTTTGCAATACCGATTGCCTGTATATTTGTGTTATGCGTATTATATCGTAAATCTATGTATATCGATTATATCAGTTATATTGCGACGGGATGCATTATGTTGTTGAACATTGTGTCATATTATTTGTTGGATGAGTTATCGGATTATATTATCCGGGCTAGCAAGGTGTTCCAGTTAAATAATCAACTTGAGACACAAAAGGAAAAATATGAACAGTTATCTACGGCGTTTCGATCCGGTAATCGATTGTTACACGACACCAATAAACATCTGCGCTATATCGGAGCCAAGCTGCAGTCAGATGATGCGCAGGGGGCGATGGACTATATTGAACGTATTAGCGGAACATTACAAGAAACATATGGAAGCATTTGCACAGGTAATCTTGCAGTAGATAGTATTTTGAGCAATATGAAGACCCGGCTGCAGGAGATGAATATTCCGTGTTATCTTACTGTTAATATTGAGGAGGCACGTATGCGGGATATTCCTGAATATGATCTGGTAACGATTATAGGAAATATCACAGATAATCAAATGAAAGCAGTGCCGCTTGTAACAGATAGGGACAAACGATATGTGTTGTTTGAATTAGAAATGTTAGACAACACGATCCGCATTTTTGCCAAGAATGGAATGCCGCCACAACAGCCGGTTAAGATGCCTCATGAGGACTGGTTTCATGGAGTGGGGCTGCACAATGTCCGGGAGACGCTGGAAAGGCATGGCGGGGCATTGGTAACGGAGGTTCAGGACGATTTCTTTCTCACGATGGGCGTACTTCCGTTAGGAGAGGGGCGCAAGGCGGTTTATTACAAAGGAGTACCGGGGCGAGAGTGACCAAATTCTGTTAAAGGAATAAGATATCTATATAGGACTGAAAATAAGCGTGGGGGAATGCGTATGCAGATTAAGATCATATCTTGCGAAACGCTAAAAGAATATATGCAAAGGGATGATTGTATTCTGCTTGATCTGCGCGAAAAAGCAGATTATGAGCAGGGGCACCTGCCCGGAGCGGTGTATGCAGACTGGGAAACTTTGGAGCAAAATATAGACACTATTTTAGAACAGCAGGAAAAAGAGATACGAGCCATTGTATTGTATTGCGACAGAGGTAATATCAGCTTGATCGTAGCCAGGGATCTCGTTCGTAAAGGGTATCCGGCAATCAGCGTGGGGGGCGGATTTATGCGCTGTGGAAGGACATTGGCTGGTTTGACAATTTGACTATTCCATGGCAGAATAATAGATAAAATTCTGAAAGCATTGTTTGGGATGCGTTGTGAGGGGGCATCTGCAATGCGAAAACGGGAAGGGGCTTATTGGTTTGATCCATGCAAAGAATGTTGGGTTTGAGTATTTTCGCAGGGACAGCGATGGCGAAGTGATAGAAGTGATACCGGCATTAAAGGATGTTTCGATGCAGGTGCAGCCGGGAGATTTTGTGGCGGTACTCGGCGCAAATGGTTCAGGGAAATCTACTTTTGCGAAGCATTTGTGTGCACTGCTCACGCCTGGAGAAGGAACGATTTTGGTGGCAGGAATGGACACGGCAGATGAGGAGAAACATTTGCAGATTCGCCAGACAGCAGGGATGGTGTTCCAAAATCCGGACAATCAGTTAGTTGCCGGTGTTGTAGAAGAGGATGTTGCCTTTGGCCCTGAAAATATTGGAGTAGAGTCGCGTCAAATATGGCAGCGTGTAGAAGAAAGTTTGCAAAGTGTAGGTATGAGCGCATATCGTTATGCGTCACCGATGCATTTGTCAGGTGGACAGAAACAGCGTGTGGCGATTGCGGGAATCGTGGCAATGCGGCCGAAATGTATTGTTTTGGATGAGCCTACGGCAATGTTAGATCCTAAGGGGCGAGAGTCCGTTATTAAGACGATCAAGGAGTTAAATCGCAAGGAAAAGATAACCATCGTATTGATCACACATTATATGGAAGAGATTGTAGATGCCGATTATGTATATGTGATGGGGGATGGACAAGTTGTGACGGAAGGCACACCGAAGGAAGTGTTCGTGCGAGAAGAGGCACTTCGCAGATGCAAGCTGGATGTGCCGGAGATTACGAAAATTGCGACAGCTTTGCAGGCTGCAGGTCTTCCGGTAGACAAGGCAACTTTGACGGAGGATGAGCTGATGGAACAATTGCTTCGTTAAAGCAGCGATGTGGCGTGTTAATCACGGAAATGAGCTGATGGAACAGTTGCTTCGTTAAAGCAGCGATGCAGGGCGTGTTGATCACGGAAATGAGCTGATAGCACAGTTGCTTGCTTAATGTCAGGCATGGAGGAATTAGTGATGGCGATGATACTAGAGCATGTGAATTATAGTTATGGTGTAGGCACCGGCAAAGAGTTTCATGCTTTGAAAGACATCAATTTGCAGATTGGTGACCATGAATTTATTGGATTGGTGGGGCATAGCGGCTCCGGCAAATCCACATTGATACAGTTGATGAATGGGCTTTTGCGTGCAACGGAAGGTACCATTTATTGGGATGGACAAGATATTTATGACAAATCTTTTTCGATGCGGAGTCTGCGTGGACAAGTTGGTTTAGTGTTTCAGTATCCGGAATATCAGCTTTTTGCGGAGTCTGTTATTGCGGATGTAGAATATGGTCCTAGAAATTTAGGGTGGTCTAATTTGGATGTAGAATATCGTTCGTATGAGGCACTCAAACAAGTTGGAATTGGTGAAAATTTATTGGATGTTTCTCCGCTCTCGCTTTCCGGGGGACAGAAGAGGCGGGTAGCGATTGCCGGCGTGTTGGCAATGGCGCCTAAGCTGCTTATTTTGGATGAGCCGATGGCAGGACTGGATCCAAGCGGCAGAGAAGAAATGCTTACATTGTTAAGTAAATTATATGAGGAGCGCCAGATCAGCATTGTGCTGGTGTCCCACAATATGGACGATGTTGCAAAATATGCGGATCGTATTTTGGTTATGAATGAGGGTGAACTGGTATTGGATGGCGTTCCAAAGAAAGTATTTCACTATCAGGACGAGTTGGAACAGATTGGACTTGGTGTCCCACAAATGACACACTTGATTCATCGTCTGGAGAAGGCAACGGGCTGTCGGCTTGGTGATGCGATCACGTTAGAGGAGGGATTACCTTTGATCGAGCAGTGGTGGCATGCAAAAGGTACGTCACGATGACAGGCTGTTAATGATTTGGAGGAATTAGATGTTACGAGAAATAACAATAGGGCAGTATTATGCGACGGATTCACTGCTTCATCGCTTGGATCCACGTGTTAAGATTGCCGGGACTTTATTATATATTATTTCCTTGTTTTTGGTACATCATTATATAGGATTGGTTGTTGCGGCGTTGATATTTGGCGTGATGGTACGAATGTCTAATGTGCCGTTTCGTTTTATTGTAAAAGGTCTTAAGCCAATTATGATGATGTTGGTATTTACAGCCCTGCTGCATCTGTTTTGCACACCGGGCAAGGCGATATTTTCACTGGGAGTGCTTCATATCACGATAGAGGGCGTACAAAAATGTATTTTTTTGACGGTACGTTTGACCCTTATGATGATCGGATCTTCGTTAATGACGCTGACAACGACACCGAATCAGCTCACCGACGGAATTGAGCAAATGTTGAGACCGTTGCGAAAGCTGCATATACCGGTTCATGAATTTGCGTTGATGATGTCGATTGCGCTTCGGTTTATTCCAATCCTGATGGAAGAACTGGATAAAATTATGAAAGCACAGCTTGCCAGAGGCGCTGATTTTGAGAGCGGCAATTTTTTGCATCGCCTAAAAAATATGCTGCCCATTTTATTGCCGTTATTTGCATCGGCAATGCGGCGTGCTAATGAATTGGCGTATGCGATGGATGCGCGCTGTTATCATGGTGGAGAAGGCAGAACAAAAATGAAACCACTCCGCTATGGATATCGGGATATGATCGGTTATATTAGTATCGTGTGCTATTTGATCGTCCTGATTGCCGTGGATCGGATCGTGGCATTTTGATGTGAACAGCTGTGGTGGAATGATTCTGCTTTGAGCGAAAAATACACAGGATGGTTTGATTGGCAATAGAACATATCTGCTTTGAGCGAGAAATGCGCAGGATGGTTTGATTGGTAATAGAACATATCTGCGAAGGGCCGGGATAGTGTCAAGTAAGCTATGAAAAACGAGCCGAAGAAAAATAGGCTCAAATGAACCTTGAAAATTGCAGATATTTATGTTTTTGATAATGGACGCCATCCTTGAGGGCGCACAAAAGCAATGCTCTGATCGTATTACCGACGGCGAAGAACTCAGGAACAGTTACATTCTTTCCGTCGCATCACAGCATTTTAGCATTGCCTCTGTGTGCCTTCAAGGACACAGCCGTAAGCGTTGCTTACGGTGGCTGATATTAACCTCGGGCTTTGAATCTAGGAACAGTTATGGGCTTCACCCTGTTGCATTTGTTTAATTCTGCATTGTCCTAGATAGATTAGTAGTTGCCATTTTCCTGGCATGTTATCGGCATTATCAAGCTCTTGTACATGATTCAGGACACGATAACCATTGTGCCTATGGGGACGCAGGAAGTTGTAATAAGTTACCCAGAGAGCTAAATCGTAGTTGGCGCCTTCGATGTTATCAAAACCGTTGGTAGGACGATAGGATTCTTTGTAGGTTCTGTTAAGTCGTTCAATCATCTGTTTGTAAGGGCGATATTTGGTAGATACCTCATCATCGTTGGTAAGGCCGATTACTTGGGTGATATCAAACTTAAATTTTCCACCAAACTGGCGGAAGAATTGTTGAGCTGCTAATGGGTATGCGCTGTATCCGTCGGCGATAAATTTAAAGTGTTCTGGTAGTTTTTCTTTGTAGTGTTTTAATGCCATACGCATGGAAAGAATGCATGGACCAACACCACGATTATCAGAGATTTGGTATCCGAGGATGGAGCGTTTTGCAGCGTCCATAATAAACCAGATGTAACCTTTTATACCTTTGATTTTTATGTAGGTTTCGTCAGCAGTTAATACTTTACCAACTTTGTAATCGTAATTGTCGGTGAAAGGCTTTACACAGATGGCGGCAGTAGTACAGTAATTCGCTACTTGTTGATGAGATATTTTTATTCCATGAATGTCTCGGAGAGCTTGAGCGGTTTTTCGCAAAGAGAGACCTAAGTTGACACGATAGGTTAAGCACAGTGACATGGTGTAGGAATCGTGCCTCTTAAAATTTAAGGAAGACGCGTTTTTAGGAAGAGAAGATAAATCCATCTTAAAAAAATCTATCGTAAATTCGCGGTAGATGTAGTGGAGTTTATATTTGCTTTTTCCATGTTTTTCATCTAAATGTTCTCTATCAACTTTTTTAAGATTATGAAGATAGTAAGGGCATTTAAGGTTTCTGCATTTGTGAATGATAAAGTGCTTTCTACTCTTGATAGGTTCCAGTGTTCTGGAGCAGTGAGGGCAACGAAGGGAAGTGGTTTTTGTGAATCGATTTTCGTTAAGGTTGAATTTAGTGTCACAAACCTTACACCAGATTTGTCCTTTAGAACCATTGTTTTTGTAAAGATAAATCTTTGGAGCGTTGCAACGAGGGCAGGAGCAATCGTCAGGGATGTTGCAGCCTGAGCGACGATGCACAGGTTTGATTTTCTTACCATACTTCCATTCTAAGTATGGAAGTAGAAGACGATAATCCCAAGACTCGTAGTGAAGAATTTTAGGGAGTTCATCTATCTTGAATTTTTGATATTTAGGAGAATGAGAGTCATCAAAAGCCCACTGCTTTAGTGGGATGTATCTGCAAATAAAATTCAATAACTGACCAATAATTTTGCGTTGGTAATTGATGTAATTTAATAAATAAAGTATAATGTCCATGAGCAATAACCTCGTTTCTTGTTTTGTTGGTTTGGCGATTGACATTATACCAGAAAATAGGGGGGATTGCTCTTTTTGTTTGCAAACTCCCTAAAATAAAGGTTTTAGAACAAAAAAGAGGTAGTCTTTTGACACTACCAGCAGAATGGAAGGAAGGTGGCATATGAAAAAGAAACAAAGAATTGCGGTGTTAGTAGCAATTGCGCTTGCTGTGCCTGGGGTGGGGAATTGGGATCGCCAGGCGGCAGATGCGATGACTGCTGACACCGCACAGAGCTCTGTAGCAGATATAACCGAATCAGCCAATCAAGCAGAGCTATATCATAAAGTATACAAGGAAAATACGGCGGGCCATATTTCCTATTCGCTGCAGGATGATACAGGCAATACGTTATCTAGGTATACATCGTCTGCTGCGGCTAACAATAAACGCTCCATGGCACTTCCAGCGAGCTATGATCCGCGTGGAACAGAGCAGGAAACGCCAATTCGCAATCAGCAGGATACAGGCGCCTGTTGGGCGTTTGGAGCATTAAAAGCGTTGGAATCTGATTGTCTGATGAAGGGAATCTTAACCAAAGATACTGCGGATCTGTCCGAAAATCACTTGGCATGGTACGCCTATCATGCCTTGGATGATACGACCAGTCCATTGTATGGTGATCATATGTCGCGTGACTATGTTTCTGATAGAGCAAGTTATAATAAAGGTGGAAATGCAGACGTTGCACAGGCTGTCTTAGCAAACAAATGGGGGGCTGTGGCAGAGAGTGAGGCTCCCTTTGATACGGCTTCTAATATGGCATCTGTTATGAAAAATGCGGCATCCTCGCTGCGTACACAGTCGTTGATCCAGTTGACAGACTCCGAATGTTATGATCCATATTTGGCAAGCGATATCACATCAAGAAATGAGATCAAGGAAGCAATATTGACGCATGGGGCAATGGATGTGGCGTTGTATTATAATCCGAATCTGTCCAGTCGTTATTACAAGGAGACGAATGGTGTGTACGCCAGTTATGCTTACGATATGATGGGGATTGATCAGGCAAATCATTGTGTCACAATTGTCGGCTGGGATGATGATTTTAATAATTTCAGCAAGGATGCTCCGGAATCCGGGGCGTGGCTGATCGCAAATAGCTATGGTACCAATTACTCCAAAGATGAAAATGGGTATTTCTGGGTATCTTATTATGATCCATCACTTTGTGAATATTACACATTTGAAGGTGTTTCGGCAGATACCTACCAGACCATCTTTCAATATGATGGCAATGGTTGGAACAATTCGCTCCGTTCGCCGGAAGAAGTGAGGACCGCCAATGTGTTTACAGCAGATGGATCACAGCAGTTACAGGCAGTTGCTTTTTACAGTACAGGAGGATCAGCCATATACAGTAGATATTTATCGTTCTGTATCAGGGAAAGATCCAACCAACGGAACGCAGATCAAAGAAGCGAGTGTGAGTGGCAACTTTGCCAAAACAGGCTATCATACGGTACAGATTCCGAAAGAGGTTCGCGTTGCAGATGGCGAGAAGTTTTCGGTGGTTATTACATATGCGACCGTGGATGATTCTGCCTGCGTTCCGCTAGAGGGACAAAATGATCCGCAGAATGGACACTGTTATAGTGCCTCAGCAGGACAGAGTTATACTTATTTCGCGGAAGACGCTAAGTGGTATGACAATACGGCGATATCTGTAGATGGTGTGCAATATGATCTGAATAATGCCTGCATCAAAGTATTTGGCAACCCTGCTGACGAACCGGTGGCAACACTAACGCCTACAGCAACACCTACGGTAGCACCTGTGGTGCTGCCGACAACAAAACCATCGACGTCAGGCACACCGACATCGACAGCAAAACCATCGACGTCAAGCACACCGACATCGACAGCAGCACCTTCGGATGCGACAGAACAACCGAAACGGACGGTTTCACCAAATGCCGGTGGCCGTTATCAGACCAAGATTAAGGCGAAAGCCAAATATACGATCGGAAAAGGTGAGAAGATCACTCTTCCGGTGACTGTTACCGGCGGTTCGGTGCAGGCAGCAGTTAAGTGGACCAGCTCAAATACGAAGGTTGCCAAGGTAACGAATAATGGCGTGGTTAAAGGGTGCAAAAGAGGGACGGCCAAAATCGTTATTCAGACGGTAGACGGCAAGAAAAAGACCATACGTGTCACAGTAAAAAAGGCGCCTAAGAAAATAAAGATTACCACTCAAAAGGCAAAAATAAAAAAAGGAAAAGCGTTACAGACAAGGACAATATTAAGCAAGGGGAGTGCGAGTTATAAACTGCGTTTTGTGTCATCCAATAAGAGGATAGCAACGGTAAACAGTACCGGAAAAATCAAGGCAAAAAGACGAGGGACAGTGCGTATTTATGTATACACGTATAATAATAAAAAGTCTCAAATAAAGATCAAAAT
>ERZ779842.2467-NODE-2467-length-12409-cov-4.535616_pt1 | contig 12409 bp, 11 predicted proteins | sample MGYA00511095_ERZ779842 | MGnify/ENA primary metagenome ERZ779842 (study PRJEB29588, sample SAMEA2154036) | human gut metagenome | biome: human gut; feature: human-associated habitat; material: faeces | place: Denmark | collected 2008/2010 ... | reverse complement strand
TTCCGTCGTTTCTGCTGTTTTCATTTAAGTCAATTACAGGATTCCGTACTCCTGCATAGCCTTTTTCAGACGTTCCTGGTTCTGCGGCTCCATCTCGGTCAGCGGCAGTCTTAACGGTCCTGCTTCCTTCCCCATCAGATTCAGAGCAGCCTTAACCGGGATCGGGTTTACTTCACAGAACAGGGCGTTGATCAGCGGAAGAGCCTCTAACTGCATCTGACGGCTCTTTTCAATGTCGCCCTTAAAGAAGTTCTCACAGATCTCATGGGTCTGTCTCGGAGCTACGTTGGACAGAACGGAGATAACGCCCTTACCGCCCATAGCCAGAAGCGGAACAATCTGGTCATCGTTGCCAGAATACAAATCTACACAGCCGTTTGCCAGATGCATGATCTCTGCGATAGCGGAGAAGTTGCCGCTCGCTTCCTTCACGCCGACAATGTTCGGAACCTCACGGCAGAGCTTTACGATGGTCTCCGGCTTCATGGTCAGGCCGGTACGGGTCGGAACATGGTATAAAAGACACGGAATATTGACAGACTCCGCAATTGCGGTATAATGCGCGATCAGGCCATTCTGGGTTGCCTTGTTGTAATAAGGAGTTACCAGCAGCAGTCCGTCTGCTCCGGCCTTCTCTGCCTCTTTAGAAAGGTGGATTGCCTCTCTTGTGCAGTTGGAACCGGTACCCGCAATGACCGGGATCCGCTTGTTTACTACCTTGCAGGTGAAACGGATCACATCCAGATGCTCCTCGTAACTCATGGTAGCGGACTCGCCAGTGGTGCCGCACGCGATGATCGCGTCGGTGCCTCCTGCAATCTGCTCCTCTAAGAGTGCCTCAAGCTTCTCGTAATTTACCTCTCCAGATTCTGTAAACGGGGTTACCAGTGCAACACCAGCGCCTTCAAAAATAGCCATGTGATTTTCCTCCTTCATATTCTTCCTGTGTAATCTTAAAACCGGCACAATCGTTCGGATATTATTCAGAACATGCCAAAACTGCTTTTGCAGACAAAATAAGGAGACTGACAAATCCCGGTCAGCCCCCTTAAAGTCGTTCTTTGCTTTCTGCTTTAAGTAGCTCTCCATCCGGTTGGATGACAGTTACAGGATTCTTCACCCTGTCCCCAGATAAATGACGTCCAGACCGTCCTGTATCTTCGGCGCCCACCCTTTCAAGAAACCCTCGTCTGCTTCTGGTGCATCAGATCCTCTACTCATGCTTCGCGCAACCTCTACTTGCCTGTTTGTTTATAATACTAGCATTAACCTTTTTAATTGTCAAGAAGCGAAGTACTACTTGCAACAATCTACTTCTTCGATGTTGCTCACACGCTGTGTGAACAACATCAGGATTTTGCCGATGCTTCGCATTCCAAATCGGCAAAATCCACAACCACTACTGTATCATACGGAATTTTCAGTTCAGAAAATTCCTACTTACAACAATCTACTTCTTCCACCTTGTCTGCGATGCGGCGGATGCCTTCCGGCAGTACCTTGCCGGTCACAATGACCTGAACCTGGTCACGGCATTTCAGCAGCCCCTCCAGTTCCTCTTCCGTCACAATATTCTGATCCACCAGGCCAAGGGCCTCGTCAAGCACCAGAAGATCGCACTCTTCTGTCGTCAGTACCTTTTTTGCATAATTCAGCCCGTTGCGGATATTGATCTGCTCATCTTTCTTTTCCGCATCACTCAGTTCCGCAAAATAACGGTCTGATTTTTCAAACCGGAATACTTTCAGTTCCGGCTCCATTCGCTTTAATACTTCCAGATTTCCTATTTTCTCACTGCCTTTTAAAAACTGGATCACGATCACGGTTTTCTGCTCTGTGAGCGCCTGAAGCGCTCTGCCAAGGGCCATCGCTGTCTTGCCTGAACTGTCTTTTCCACAGATGACCTCTAGTCTTCCTGTACTCATCGCTTTTGCACCTCTGTTTTTCTTAGCATTTGGGAACCTCCTGCAAAACAGGCTGCTCCACTAGAATCATTCATCTCGTTGATACAAGCGTCATTATCCTATCACATTCCCCCGCTGTTTGCAAGTAAATCGTGTACAGGAAGCTTTTATACCGTCTCATCTTCTTGATCTCCACACTCTAATTTGCTGATGGAAACTTCATAGGCCACGCGCTTCTCACACTCCGTTTCACTGAGCTTTTTAGTGTATTCCCGGCTCTGGACACGGCCCCAGACGCGTACCCGGGTTCCGACCTCAAAGCCAGAGGCAAACCTCGCGTTTCTGCCCCAGGCAATGCAGGGGATATAGTCGGACTTGCCATACGGACGGTTTACCGCCAGCAAAAGATCCGCAATCTCACGGCCCAGCGGCGTTTTCCGGTAAACCGGCGCTTTGCAGATATATCCGTCCAGGAATATCTGGTTCGTCTTGGTATAGTCCGTGAACTTCTCCATAAAATGAATCTCCCGGACAAACACGGACAGCACCAGGCGGTTTTTCACTCCCTCGTGCCGGTTATAGGAACGGAACTGGCCAATGGCCTCCACCGTGCAGCCAATGTAATCTTCCTTTACATCCAGAAGCCGCTCGGAAATCATCAGCGGGATGATGTCAGCCTGTTCGCTCAGACGGCTCACCGCCACATTTACCAGATAGAAGCCCTCTCCGAACACCTCATGACTAAAGGTAAATCCGGAAATGATCTCCCCTATCACACTCACCTTATTGTTTTCAATCGCTTTTTCTGACATAGTATTTTCTCTCCTCTTCCCATTTCATTTAGCTTTCAGCTATTATCATATTTATGGGAAAATGAAAAAATTTATTCAGGGATTCTCTCGACAAATGGCGGCAAAACATGCACAGCAAAAATGCCGCACAGCCGACTTCTCTGAAAAGAGAAGAGGCTGTGCGGCGAAAAACAGCTTAACCAGAAACGTCCGTATCAGGTTTTAGGGAATCTGGCAATATTTATTTTTTGAAGGATGCTCTCTTACGCATGGTCGGATCCAGGATCTTCTTGCGGATACGCAGGTTCTCCGGAGTTACCTCAAGCAGCTCGTCGGTATCGATGAACTCCAGGCACTGCTCCAGACTCATGATCTTCTTCGGAACCAGCTTTAATGCCTCATCAGCGCTGGAGGAACGGGTGTTGGTCAGCTTCTTGGTCTTGCAGACGTTCACCTCGATGTCCTCGGTCTTCGGGTTCTGGCCGATTACCATACCGGAGTAAACCTTCTCGCCCGGTCCTACAAAGAGGATACCGCGCTCCTGTGCGTTGAACAGGCCGTAGGTGATGGTCTCACCGCTCTCGTAAGCGATCAAGGAACCAGTCTTACGGTAGCTTAAGTCTCCCTTGTACGGGCCGTAGCCATCGAAGATGGTGTTGATGATGCCGTTACCCTTGGTATCGGTCATGAACTCACCGCGGTAACCGATCAGGCCTCTGGACGGGATGGAGAACTCAAGACGGGTATATCCGCCGTTTGCCGGGCTCATGCCCTGCAGTTCACCCTTTCTGGAGGTCAGCTTCTGGATAACAGCACCAGTAAACTCCTCTGGAACATCCACATAAGCCAGCTCCATCGGCTCTAACTTCTGGTTACGCTCGTTGTATTTGTACAGAACCTCAGCCTTGCTGACCGCGAACTCAAAGCCCTCACGGCGCATGTTCTCGATGAGGACGGACAGATGCAGCTCACCACGGCCGGATACCTTGAAGCAGTCCGGGGAATCGGTCTCTTCGACACGCAGGCTGACATCGGTGTTCAGTTCGCGGAAGAGACGCTCTCTGATGTGGCGGGAGGTAACAAACTTACCCTCCTGGCCAGCCAGCGGGCTGTCGTTAACCATGAAGTTCATGGAAATGGTCGGCTCGGAAATCTTCTGGAACGGAATGGATTCCGGATTTTCCGGGGAGCAGATGGTATCACCGATATGCAGATCTGCGATACCAGATACAGCCACGATATCACCGATGGTTGCTTCCTGAACCTCAACACGCTTTAAGCCGTCGAACTGGTACAGCTTACCAATTTTAACTCTGCGCATCTTATCCGGATCATGATGGTTTACGATCACGCAGTCCTGGTTTACCTTCAGGCTTCCGTTGTCGATCTTGCCGACACCGATACGGCCAACAAACTCGTTGTAGTCGATGGTGCTGATCAGCATCTGGGTGTCTGCGTCCGGATCTCCCTCTGGAGCCGGGATGTAATTTACGATGGTCTCAAACAGCGGGCTCATATCTACTTCCGGATCGTCCAGCTCTTTCTTGGCGAAACCGGCACGGGCAGATGCAAATACAAACGGGCAGTCTAACTGCTCGTCAGAAGCGTCCAGATCCATGAACAGTTCTAATACTTCGTCGATCACCTCGGTCGGTCTTGCCTCCGGACGGTCGATCTTGTTGATGCACACGATAACGAACAGATCCAGCTCCAGTGCCTTCTGCAGAACGAACTTGGTCTGCGGCATCGGTCCCTCGTAAGCGTCTACCACCAGGATAACGCCGTTTACCATCTTCAGAACTCGCTCTACCTCGCCGCCGAAGTCTGCATGTCCTGGAGTGTCGATGATGTTGATTTTCTTATCTTTATAAAATACTGCGGTATTCTTGGAAAGGATGGTGATTCCGCGCTCACGCTCGATATCATTGGAGTCCATGACACGCTCTTCCACTTCCTGGTTCGCACGGAATACGCCGCTCTGCTTTAACAGCTCGTCTACCAGGGTGGTTTTACCGTGGTCAACATGGGCAATGATCGCGATGTTACGGATGTCTTCTCTCTTCATTTTCATAATCGTAATCTTCCTCTTTCTTTAAGCGAAAATGCGCACCGGCACATTTTCATCAGCTTTACAAAAAAACTAAGGACTTGTTGCCAGGTCCTTAGTTTCACGTCACTTATCACAATTTATTAATATAACATCCTGAGTAACGGATTGCAAGACTTTTTTCCGCAATGCAGGGCTTTTTTCTGTTTAAAATTTAAAACAGAACCAGTTCGCCATCCGCAAAGCCATAGTAGCACTCTTTTTCCCGGGTCATAACTGCCTTTCCGCCGGTTTTCTCAGTAATCTGGGCAACCAGGGAACCTTCTTTTTCCAGCGGCACCATACAGACCACATCCACCGCGTCGGTGTACTGGGTATCTAACACCGGAATCTCCATCTGGGCCGTGATGTACTGAATCTTGCCAATGCCATTGTAATCCGTATGAATCTTTAATTCCACACCCGGGCATTTTTCTACAATGACACTGTTCTTTAAGCCCTCCTGCACTGCGCCGGAGTAAGCACGTACCAGTCCGCCGGTGCCAAGGAGTGTTCCGCCAAAGTAACGGGTCACCACCACGCAGATATTTTTTACTTCCGCGCCCAAAAGCACATCCAGCATCGGGCGGCCTGCGGTCTGAGCCGGCTCACCGTCATCACTGCATCGCTGAACCTGTCCCCGCTCACCGATGACATAAGCCGAACAGTTGTGTCTGGCATCCCAATATTTCTTTTTCATTTCATCAATGAAGGCCACAGCCTCCTCCTCGCTCTTCACAGGTCTTGTAGTGGCAATGAAGCGGGATTTTTTCTCGGTCAGCTCGCCCTCTCCGCCCTCAAAAAGAATTTTATATCGTTCCATCATGGGTATACTTCCTATATATAATCAATCATCCTGTATTTTTGTTTCGCTCCTATCTTACCAGTAAACGTGGCTTCTGGCAAGGAGTATCTGATGCCGCCAACTGCGCTATGGTTGCATTGTAAGGGGCCTTTTGGTATAATCATAATTGGATTTTTATAGAAAAATCCCGACAACAAAGGAGGATTCCGAATGAATTATGGAAAAGACGCGACAGAAAAGCGTCTGCAGGCCGTAAACTCCAGGAGCTGCAAATACCGCTCCCGGATTTTTCTTACCTTTCTAAAGACCTGCTGCGTGCTCTGTCTGTTTAGCGTTCTGGTCATATCCAGTATCGGCATCGGCATTGTCATGGGCATCATCGACAATTCCCCGGACCTGAATGTGGACAGCATCGTCCCCATCGGCTATGCCACCACCGTATATGACAGCGCCGGAAACTTAACCGACACCCTGGTAACCGCAGGCTCCAACCGGGAAGAAGCCACTTACGATGAACTCCCCCAGGACCTGATCAACGCCTTCGTTGCCATTGAGGACTCCCGCTTCTGGACCCACAACGGCATCGACTTACGCTCCATCTCCCGCGCAGCAGTCGGTGTGCTGACCGGCGAAAACCGCGGAGGCGGAAGCACCATTACCCAGCAGCTGATCAAGAACAACATGTTCAACGGCGGCATGGAAACCAGCTTCGGCGCCAAGCTGGAGCGAAAGCTCCAGGAGCAGTACCTGGCCCTGCAGCTCACCAAATCCATGGACCGCAAGCTGATTTTAACCAACTATTTAAACACCATCAACTTAGGCAACAACGCCCTGGGTGTTAAGGTGGCCGCAAGGCGGTACTTTAATAAGGATGTTTCTGATTTGACGCTCTCCGAGTGCACCGTCATTGCCGGCATCACCCAGAACCCGTCCCGCTTAAACCCCATCAGCGGCCAGGAAGCCAACGCGGAAAAGCGCAAGGTCATCCTGCAGTATATGTTTGAGCAGGGCTACATTACCAAAGCGCAGCAGGAAGAAGCCCTGGCAGACGATGTCTATGCCCGCATCCAGATGGTGGACAATGTCTCCAAGGAAAACTCCACTCCGTACAGCTACTTTACCGACGAACTGACCCAGCAGGTAAAAGACACGCTGATGGAAAAGCTGGGCTACACTGAGACTCAAGCTCACAACCTGCTCTACAGCGGCGGACTTCAGATCTACACCACCCAGGATCCGGCCATCCAGGCCATTGTGGATGAGGAAGTCAATGATCCGTCCAACTACTCGGCCGCCCGCTACAGTTTGGAATACCGTCTCTCCGTAACCCACGCAGACGGCTCCACCGAACATTTCTCGGAAAAGAACTTAAAATCCTGGCACGCATCCACCCTGAATGCAGGCTGGGAAGGTCTTTACAACAGCGAAGCTGAGGCAGATGCCGATATTGAAACCTACAAGGCAGCAATTCTGCAGGAGGGCGACACCATCATCGGGGAACGTTCCAGCAAGGTGCTGCAGCCTCAGGTTTCCTTCGTGATCATGGACCAGAAAACCGGACAGGTCAAGGCCATCAGTGGCGGCCGCGGCACCAAGACAGCCAGCCTGACCTTGAACCGCGCTACCGATACCACCAGACAGCCTGGTTCTACCTTCAAAGTGATCACCGCATTTGCACCGGCACTGGACACCTGTGGTGCTACCCTTGGAAGCGTTTATTACGACGCGCCATTCACGGTAGGCACCAAGACCTTTAAAAACTGGTACAAGCAGGGCTATCTTGGCTACTCCAGCATCCGCGACGGTATCATCTACTCTATGAACATCGTTGCCGTGCGCACCATGATGGAGACCGTAAGCCCGCAGCTGGGCGTGGAATACGCCAAGAACTTCGGCATCACTACCCTGACCGATACCGACATGAACGCGGCTACCGCCCTGGGCGGCATCACAAAAGGCGTGACCAACCTGGAGCTGACCGCGGCCTTCGCTTCCATTGCCAACGGCGGCCTTTACACCAAACCGGTATTCTTCACAAAGATCCTGGATCACGATGGCAAGCTGCTCATCGACAATGAACCGGAAACCCACCGGGTTCTGAAGGATTCCACCGCGTTCCTGCTGACAGATGCCATGGAGGATTCCATGCAGGCCAACCGCATCTTCGCAAGCTCCGGTGTCAGCGTCAGCTCCACCAGCACCCGCGCAGCCCTGCCGAACATGTCTGCAGCCGGAAAGAGCGGTACCACCAGCAACAACAATGATATCTGGTTCATCGGCTACACGCCTTATTACACCGCCGGTGTATGGGGCGGCTGCGATGAGAACCAGAAGCTCACCGGACAGAATGGCGGTACCTCCTTCCATAAAGATATCTGGCGCAAGATCATGACCCGCGTTCACGAGGGCCTGGAGGATCCGGGTTTTAAAGTACCGGACAGCGTGGAAACCGCAGAGATCTGCCGCAAATCTGGCAAGCTTGCCATTCCGGGCGTCTGCTCCCACGACCCGCGCGGAGATGCTGTGTATACGGAATATTTCGCCAAGGGAACCGTTCCGACAGAAATGTGCAACACCCACGTGCTCGCCACGGTCTGCAGCGTGACCGGTCTTCTTCCGGGTTCCAACTGCCCGAAGACCTCCCGCGTGCGCATTGCCCTTCCGGCAGACGAGGAAGGCGAAACCGATGATTCCCAATACGCAATGCCGACAAAGCACTGCTCCGGCCACACCAGCGTGACGGTTGATCCGTCTTACTTAGGACCGGATGGAGCCGGTGATGGCTCCGGCAGTTCCGGATCCGGTGGAGCTGGTGTTGTTCCCGGCCTTGGACCAGGCGGTGCCAGCACCCGGCCTTCCTCGGGCGTGTCGAACGGACCAGGACGCGACTAAATTTATCCCTAAAAAGCTCTGAGAAATCCAGAATTTTCTCAGAGCTTTTTCTTTTAATCCCAATGCAGATGCGCTATAATATCTCTTAGATTTTGACAATAATCTGGCATTTTTCACAACAACGTTCATCAGGGGGTATTCACATGCAAAAGAAATTTGAATCAGGTACTTTTCTCCCGGACAGTCTCATCTCCTGCCGCACCCTTTACAAAGCGAACGGCTTCTCCAACGATGACTTGTCCCGTCCTATTATCGGTGTCTGCAACTCTTTCACGGACATTGTGCCCGGCCACCGTCATCTGAAAGAGCTGGCCGAGCAGGTCAAATACGGCGTTTACCGTGCAGGCGGCACACCGGTAGAATTTGGCTGCATTGCCGTATGCGACGGTGTGTGCACCACCCACAGCGGTGCCCGCTACTCTCTGCCGTCCCGTGAGCTTGTGGCAGACAGCATTGAGACTATGGCGCGGGCACACCGGCTGGACGGCCTGGTGCTCATTGGCTCCTGCGATAAAACCGTTCCGGGCATGCTGATGGCCGCTGCAAGACTGGATATTCCATGCATCTTCCTGGCTGGCGGATGCATGCTGGGCGGCCAGTCCTTTGGCGGCAAGCGCAAATCTGATTCCACCTCCATCGAGGAGGCCTACGGTATGTACCAGGTTGGCAAGATCAACCACGATGTTCTGGAGGACATCACTGAGCTCTGCTGCCCGACCGTCGGCTCCTGCCAGCATATGGCCACCGCAAACTCCATGTGCTGCATGGCAGAGGCCCTGGGCTTAAGCCTGCCCGGCTCCGCAGCGATCCCGGCTGTCTATAACGACCGCATCCGCGCGGCACTTCTCTCCGGTGAAGCTGCAGTCCATATGGTATTAAACGGCATCACCTCCCGGGATATCCTGACTCCGGAGGCCATCCGCAACGCCATCATGGTTCTTATGGCAACCGGCGGCTCCACCAACTGCGTCATCCACACCCTCGCCATTGCCCATGAGATCGGCCTGGATTCCAAAACCGTCATGGGATGGTTAGAGGAATACGGAAACAGCATCCCGCTTATCTGCCGCATCAATCCGGCCTCCAGGGAATTCGATGCTGAGGACTTCTACAAGGCCGGCGGTATCCCAGAGGTTCAGCGCCAGATGAAACCGCTTCTGTATAACGACTGCATGACCGTGACCGGAAAATCCATCGGCGAAAACGCCGCAGCCTGCCGCAGTCTCTACCCGAAGAACCCGGAGGTCATCACCTCCCTGCAGAAGCCATTCTCCACCCTGGCAGGACTCGCCATCATGCACGGCAACCTCGCTCCTGACACCGCTGTAGCCAAACCTGCTGCTGTTGCGGAGGAAGTACGCCACTTCACCGGAAAAGCCATCTGCTTCGACAGTGAGGATGCCGTGAGCGATGCCATCGCAAAGCAGCTCATCAAGCCGGGCCACGTAGTAGTAGTCCGCTACGAGGGACCGAAAGGCGCTCCGGGTATGCCGGAAATGTTCAAGCCGATGAAGCTGCTCTACGGTCAGGGCTTAAACAAGTGCACCGCCCTCATCACCGACGGACGCTTCTCCGGCACCAACAACGGCTGCTTCGTGGGTCATATTTCTCCAGAAGCCGCAGCCGGCGGTCCCATCGCCCTCATTGAAGACGGAGACGAAATCGAGATCGACATCCCGAACAAAAAACTGGAGCTCCACGTATCCGACGAAGAACTCGCCCGCAGAAAAGCCGCATTCCACTACGAACCGAAGAAAGTAGACGGGTATCTGAAGCGCTACGCACTGCACGCAAGAAGCGCGGACCAGGGCGGAGTGATTGCGGATTAACAAACTGTCTGTACACAAAAGGCGCGGAAACTGTCTGGCTTCCGCGCCCTTCTTTGCTTATTCAGTTCTATTAGAAAAATCATCCTCGTCCGCGTCTTCCGGTTCCTCTGTATCCGGTCTGATCTGAATCCCGCCATATACAAACGCCAGAAACCACATAAAGATTGGGAGAAACAAGAATTCCTTCTCCAGTTCCCTCTCCATTAGCGCTATAAGCGCCAGCTTATCCCACAACCGGTCCCTCCACCAGTCCTGTGGAACTTTCTTCGTACGCCAGAATTCCGATTGCCAGCCCGATTATCGTTTTTTTATCCGTTCCAAACGGTTTCAGCACCATATTCACTCCAACCGGAACCAGTACCAGAACAGCCCAGAACATCGCATAGGATACCATGCGGATGTTAAAGCAGAATGGATACGCACCGATGCCGAATATTCCAACCATCGTGTAAGGATCAAACAAAAGTTCTATCTCAGAACTTTTTTCATTTACTCCTTCATCTTCGGCTTAAACACCAACGCTCCCAGATACCCGAACACCAGCGCCGCGGCGATTCCGGCGGAAGCTGCGGTGAGGCCGCCTTTAAAGATTCCCATAGCCCCCTCCTCACCAACCGCTTTCGCCACACCTTTCCACAGGGTATTGCCAAAACCGAGGAGCGGCACCCCGGCTCCGGCTCCAGCCCATTTCAGGAAGGGTTCATAAAGGCCCAGCCAGCCTAAGACATTGCCGGTTACGACCAGCGTTACCATAACCCGGCCCGGCATCATTTTGGTGCGGTCTAAGAGGATCTGCACCAGGGCGCAAATTGCGCCGCCCACAAGAAAAGCGCGGACCAGTTCCATCACCATATCACGCATTTTTTCACACCTCCATCCGTTCCAGCATCACCGCATGAGCGATTCCCGGTATGCTCTGGCCTTCGTTGTAGCTGACGGTGGACAGCAGCGCGCCGGTGGGCACAAACAGCACCCGGTTCCACTCGCCCCGCATCAGCTTCGGCAGAATGTGGGCACACAGCGTTACCGCGGAGCACCCACAGCCGCTTCCGCCGGAGTGGACATCCTGCTCGCCCCGGTCATAGATTTCCAGGCCGCAGTCCATATGCTTTCCGGTGATGTCGTGACCGCTGCTCTTCATAAAATCCAGAAGCGCCTTCTGCCCCACTGCTCCCAGATCTCCGGTGATGATGCGGTCATAATAGGAGGCACCCACACCGAAATCCTCAAAATTCTGGCAGATGGTATTCCAGGCCGCCGGTGCCATGGCAGCACCCATATTCATAGAATCCTTGGTTCCCATATCCACCAGCTTTCCGGTGGTGATGCCGGTCACTGCCACACGGAAGCGATGATTCTTTCTACCCATTCCGTTCCCACCGGTCTCTGCCTGTTTCATAGCTGTCTCTGAATTTTTTTCACTACATGCTCCTTCTCGTTTCATTTCACTTCCGCTCTCCAGCACCACCGCCCCGCACCCGGTCACGGTCCAGGTGGCGCTCTGGGCTCTCTGGTTTCCGTAGCCCAGCGGAAAACGGAACTGCTTCTCTGCTGTCGCATAGTGACTGGAAACCAGGGCCAGTACCCGGTCGGCATACCCGGCATTCACACACATGGCCCCCAGACTCAGTGCCTCTCCCATGGTGGAGCAGGCTCCGTAAAGGCCAAACAGCGGAATTTCCAGATCTACCGTACCAAACGAGGTAGCGATCAGCTGGCCTAAAAGATCTCCCGCAAAGAGATAGCGTACCTCTCTCCGGTGGATATTTCCCTTCTCCAGCGCCAGATCCGCCGCCTGCTTCTGCATGGCGCTCTCTGCCTGTTCCCAGTTTTCCATTCCAAACATCTCATCTGTTTCTGTTACATCAATTCCATCTGCCAGCGGCCCCTGACCTTCCTTCTTTCCCGCGACCGAAGCCCAGGACGCTACAAACGCCGGATGTTCAAACCGCAGACTTGCCTTTCCCACCTGCATATTTCCACTCCTTTCCGCTGTAACTACCAATCACTCTGTAATTAGCATGCCAAAAGAAGTAAAATCTATTCCAGTAATAAAAATTTAAATCATGTTCACGAAAGGTCCGAAGCAGGCCGGGGCGGTA
>ERZ779842.2446-NODE-2446-length-12533-cov-3.506652_pt1 | contig 12533 bp, 9 predicted proteins | sample MGYA00511095_ERZ779842 | MGnify/ENA primary metagenome ERZ779842 (study PRJEB29588, sample SAMEA2154036) | human gut metagenome | biome: human gut; feature: human-associated habitat; material: faeces | place: Denmark | collected 2008/2010 ... | reverse complement strand
AGCGATAGCGTCTACAGCTTTGGAAAGACGTGCAATCTTTCTGGAAACTGTCTTTTTGTGGTAAACGCCCTTGGTTCCAGCCTTGGAAATCTCTACGATTGCTGTATGAAGAGCAGCCTTAGCAGCCTCTGTATCCTTTGCAGCAACAGCAGCCTCTACCTTTTTAACAGCAGTCTTAACTTTAGACTTAATTGCTTTATTTCTGGCAGCCTTTGTCTCGTTTACTAAAATTCTTTTCTTTGCAGATTTAATGTTAGCCAATGTGTACACCTCCAAAATGTATCATATGATTTTCAAATGTTATTCTGTTGGGACAGACTCGGACACGGACGTTCTGTCGAAACATACTCATTTATTTTATTCCATGAAATAGACGTTGTCAATACATATTTTGATAAAAAAGAAAAATAATATTATGGAACTATAACAGGCAACGGAGAGGAAAAAGCGATGACAAAAAATTACAGCGTAAGGACAGATCTTGCACTTGAAGAGAGGGAGAGGTTTGAATCTGACCAGGTGGAAATTTCGGGAGTGATTCTGGAAGAGGATTATGATGAAAGCAGTGAGACCAGGATCACACGGGTGATTATTGAAACGGAAAATGGAGCAAAGGCAATGGGAAAACCGGCAGGCACGTATCTGACACTGGAAAGTCCGGCCCTTGCAGTGCCGGATGAAGAAGAGCAGATGCGGATCTCAGAAAAGATCCGTGATTGTATCAGTGAACTGTTGAGAAAAAATTTTGAAGCGAAAGAGGGAAAAGCAGAGGAAGATCTGTCTATCCTGGTAGTCGGACTGGGAAACCGTAATATAACGCCGGATGCCCTGGGTCCCTGTGTGGCAGATCATCTGAACGTGACGAGACATATTATCAGGGAATATGGAAAATATGCAATGGGAGTGGAACATGCGAAACTGGTCAGTGCCATTGTCCCGGGGGTGATGGGGCAGACCGGGATGGAGACAACTGAAATAGTCAGAGGGATCGTCCGGGAAACCAGACCGGATCTTGTGATTGCGGTAGATGCACTGGCGGCACGCAACAGCAGGCGATTAAACCGGACGATCCAGATCGCAGATACAGGGATCCATCCGGGATCAGGTGTAGGCAATTATAGAAATGGAATGACAAAAGAATCTCTTGGAGTTCCGGTGATCGGAATCGGTGTGCCAACAGTTGTGGATGCTGCAACGATCGTAAATGATACGATGGAAAATTTCATTCATGCCCTGGAAGAATCGGAAACATTGAAAAGTGTAGGAGAAACACTGCGTTCTTATAATCAGGGGGAAAAGTACGAACTGGTGAAAGAGCTGATTGCACCTCATCTGAATGGAATGTTTGTGACACCAAAAGATGTAGATGAGATGATCCATCAGATCAGCCATACGATCGCAGAAGCATTGAACCTTCTTTGCTCTCATATAATAGAAAGATAGCAGAAAGCTACAGAAGAATCGTGGGACGGGAAGGGAGAGCAAAGAGAATGAAGAAGATAAAAAGCAGAAAATGGCAGTCGGGGAAGACAGGTGCAGTACTGGTTCTGTCGGTGTGCAGTATGCTTTTGATCCTGAATGGAATCAGAAAAAATGCAGCACAATTACAGTATCAGCTTCAACAGTATCTTCTCCGGTCTGCACAGGCTATGTATGTGCCTTCTCTTGTATGGAAAGAAGATTCGGTTTCATCGGGACCGGGGGAGTGGATCAGACAAAAAGCACTGGCGTGGATTCCAGTGGTTCAGTATGTGGAAGATCATGCAGAGTATGGATCGTCTCTTGAAGATGAGGAGACGATCGCAAAAATATTGGAAAGTCAGGCGAATGACGAAAATGCAGTCGATGAAAATGGAAAACTGATCGGTCAGCCGGATGAGCCGCAGCAGCCGGTCTCATCCGAGGTAGCGGCAGACCAGTCTATTGATAAACTGAGAGATTTTGAGTACCTTTTGAGCAATTTTTATACGGTAGACAGTTCTACGATGATCGGGGCGGAACAGCTCAATGTGGATGATCTGCTTGGAAGAAATATGAAGATCGGTCGGGAGGGAAATGAACCGAAAATTCTGATCTTTCATACCCATTCCCAGGAAACATTTGTAGATTCAGTCCCGGGAGATATTTCAACCGGGATCGTGGGAATCGGACAATATCTGACGGAACTTCTGAATGCGAAAGGGATCCCTACACTCCATGATTTTGGTGTCTATGATATTATTAACGGAAAACTGGATCGGAGTGAGGCATATGAAAATGCAGAAGCTTCGATCCGTCCGATCCTGGAGGCGAATCCTTCCATTGAAGTAGCCATTGACCTTCATCGGGACGGAGTGGCAGAGACAACGCATCTTGTCACGCAGATCAATGGAAAGCCGACAGCCAGGATCATGTATTTCAATGGATTGAGCCGTTCAAGAACCAATGGGGATATCACATATCTTTACAATCCGTACATACAGGATAATCTGGCATTCTCTCTGCAGATGCAGCTTGCCTCAGAAAGGATGTATCCGGGTTTTGTAAGGCATATCTATCTGAAAGCCTATCGCTACAACCTGCATCTTCTCCCAAAATCGCTTCTGATCGAAGCCGGAGCACAGACCAATACTGTTGAGGAAATGAAAAATGCAATGGAAGTGCTTGCAGATACGCTTTGTGAAGTGTTATAGTATCAAATGGATTATTCTGAAAATTTGACAAAGGAGAAGATGAAATGTCAAGAAAGACTACATACGATGCAGGCAGTATTGCAGTGCTGGAAGGTCTGGAAGCGGTACGTGTGCGTCCCGGAATGTATATCGGAAGCGTGTCCACAAAAGGACTGAACCACCTGGTTTATGAGATCGTGGACAATGCAGTGGACGAGCATCTGGCAGGATTCTGTACGGAAATCCATGTCACGCTGGAAAAAGACGGTTCTGCAACTGTATCTGACAACGGAAGAGGAGTTCCGGTGGATATGCATCAGAAAGGCATTTCCGCAGCACGTCTGGTCTATACGACACTTCATGCAGGGGGAAAATTTGATGATTCAGCATATAAGACCAGTGGAGGACTTCATGGAGTCGGATCTTCAGTCGTAAATGCACTTTCCGCTTACATGGATGTAAAGATCAGCCGTGATGGATATATTCATCATGATCGGTATGAGAGAGGAATCCCGGTCATTGAACTGGAAGACGGACTGCTGCCGAAGATCGGAAAGACGAGAAAGACCGGGACGACGGTGAATTTCCTTCCGGATGATACGATTTTTGAAAAGACGAGATTCAAAGCGGAAGAGATCAAGAGCCGTCTGCATGAGACTGCCTATCTGAATCCGAAGCTGACAATATTTTTTGAAGATAAAAGGCAGGGATCAGAAGAAAAGATCGAATACCATGAGCCGGAGGGGATTATCGGATTCATTACGGATATGAACCATAAGAAAGAGGTACTGCATGAGCCGATCTATTTTAAGGGAGAGGCAGACGGGATTGGGGTAGAAGTGGCACTTCAGTATGTCAATGAATTTCATGAGAATGTGGTCGGTTTCTGTAACAATATTTATAATGCAGAAGGAGGAACGCATCTCACGGGATTTAAGACGACTTTTACGACGGTGATGAACCAGTATGCAAGAGAGCTGGGAGTGCTGAAAGAAAAAGATGCGAATTTTACCGGTGCAGATATCCGTAATGGAATGACTGCGATCATATCCATCAAACACCCGGATCCGCGATTCGAAGGTCAGACGAAGACGAAGCTGGACAACCCGGATGCAGCCAAGGCAGTCGGAAAAGTGACAGGAGAGGAAATCGTCCGGTTCTTTGACCGAAATATCGAGACATTGAAGACGGTTCTTTCCAGTGCGGAGAAAGCCGCAAAGATCCGTAAAACCGAGGAGCGGGCAAAGACGAATCTTCTGACAAAGCAGAAGTATTCTTTTGACAGTAACGGAAAGCTTGCAAACTGCGAGAGCAGAGATCCGAAAAAGTGCGAGATCTTTATTGTTGAGGGAGATTCTGCGGGTGGATCTGCCAAGACTGCCAGAGACAGAAATTATCAGGCAATCCTCCCGATCCGTGGTAAGATCTTAAATGTGGAGAAAGCAAGCATTGACAAAGTACTTGCAAATGCGGAGATCAAGACCATGATCAATGCGTTCGGATGCGGCTTTTCGGAAGGATATGGAAATGATTTTGATATCAGTAAGCTGCGGTATGATAAGATCATTATCATGGCAGATGCGGATGTAGACGGAGCCCATATCTCGACCCTGCTTCTGACATTATTTTACCGTTTCATGCCGGAACTGATTTATGAAGGACATGTCTATATTGCCATGCCGCCACTCTATAAAGCCATGCCAAAGAAAGGAGAAGAGGAATATCTGTATGATGACAAAGCACTGGAAAAATACAGGAAAAACCATACAGGTCCTTTCACACTGCAACGGTACAAAGGTCTTGGTGAGATGGATGCGGAGCAGTTGTGGGAGACAACGCTTGATCCGGAGAGACGTCTTCTGAAACTGGTAGAGATCGAAGATGCGAGAATGGCATCCAGCGTTACAGAGATGCTGATGGGAACAGAAGTTCCGCCACGAAAAGCATTCATTTATGAAAATGCAACGGAGGCAGAACTTGATATCTAAGGAGAATGAAAATGAACAGTGAATCTCAGATTATCAGAACCGAATACTCGGAGCTGATGAAAAAATCTTATATCGACTATGCGATGAGTGTCATCATCGCCAGGGCACTTCCTGATGTCAGGGATGGACTAAAGCCGGTGCAGAGAAGGACTCTGTACGATATGTATGAGCTGGGGATCCGTTATGATAAGCCTTACCGGAAGTGTGCCCGTATTGTCGGAGATACCATGGGTAAATACCATCCGCATGGAGACAGTTCGATCTATGATGCACTTGTGGTTATGGCACAGGATTTTAAAAAAGGTCAGATCCTTGTAGACGGACATGGAAATTTTGGCTCGATTGAGGGAGACGGTGCGGCAGCAATGCGATATACGGAGGCAAGGCTGACAAAATTCACACAGGAAGTATGTCTTTTGGATCTGGATAAAAATGTGATTGATTTTGGACCGAACTTTGATGAGACAGAAAAAGAGCCGGTGGTTCTTCCGATGCGTGTACCGAATCTTCTTGTAAATGGAGCAGAAGGAATTGCAGTTGGTATGGCAACGAGTATCCCGACGCACAACCTCTGTGAAGTGATCGATGGTGTCAAAGCTTATATGAAAAATGACGGGATCACGACCAGGCAGCTCATGAAATATATTAAAGGGCCGGATTTCCCGACCGGGGGGATCGTGGTCAATAAAGATGACCTGCTGAATATTTATGAGACAGGGCAGGGAAAGATCAAGCTCCGTGGTAAAGTGGAAGCAGAGGATTTAAAAGGTGGGAAAAAGCAGCTCGTCATAACGGAGATCCCGTATACGATGATCGGGGCAGGAATCGGAAAATTTCTGAATGATGTCTGCAATCTGGTAGAGACAAAAAAGACGACAGATATTGTAGATATTTCCAATCAGTCATCTAAAGAAGGAATCCGCATCGTCATTGAACTGAAGCGTGGGGCGGATGTTGAGAACCTGAAAAATATGCTCTATAAAAAGACGAGGCTGGAAGATACATTCGGGGTTAATATGCTTGCAGTTGCGAACGGACGCCCCGAGACATTGGGGTTAAAGCAGATCATTGAGCATCATGTGGATTTCCAGTTTGAACTTGCAACGAGAAAGTATACAACACTTCTGGAAAGAGAACAGGAGAAGAGTGAAGTTCAGGAGGGACTGATCAAGGCATACGATGTGATCGACCTGATCATCGAGATCCTCCGGGGAAGTAAATCGGTGAAGGATGCAAGAGCCTGTCTGGTTGAGGGAAAGACAGAGAATATCCGGTTTAAATCTTCCATTTCAAAGAAAATGGCAGCAATGCTGCGGTTTACAGAACGTCAGGCCACTGCAATCCTTGAGATGCGTCTTTATCGTCTGATTGGACTGGAAATAGAGGCACTTCAGAAGGAGCATGAGCAGACACTGAACAATATCGCAAGATATGAAGATATCCTGAACAACTATGATTCCATGGCAGAAGTCATCATGGCAGAACTGGATTCTTATAAGAAAGAATTTGGAAGAAAACGCCGCACTGTTGTCGAAAATGCGGAAGAAGCCGTCTTTGAGGAAAAGAAGGTGGAAGAACAGGAAGTCGTGTTCCTGATGGATCGGTTTGGTTATGCGAAGACTGTTGATATGGCAGTATATGAGAGAAATAAAGAGGCTGCGGATTCTGAAAATAAATACATTGTACATTGTATGAATACCGGAAAGCTCTGCATCTTTACAGATACCGGAAAGATGCACCAGGTGAAGGTACTGGATCTTCCTTATGGAAAATTCCGTGAAAAAGGGACTCCGATTGATAATGTGAGCAATTATACAAGCAGTGAGGAAGAAATCGTGATGATCTGTGATGCAGAACAGATGCGGTTTGCAAAACTCCTCTTTGCCACAGCACAGGGAATGATCAAGCGGGTGGATGGAAAAGAATTTCAGGTTGCAAAGCGTACGATCGTGGCAACGAAACTTCAGGAAGATGACCGGCTGGTTTCTGTAAAAGTGGTGAACGAAACTCAGAATCTAGTATTGCAGACAAGAAATGGATATTTCTTAAGATTCCCGGCAGCAGATGTACCTGAGAAAAAGAAGGCGGCAGTCGGAGTAAGAGGAATCCGTCTGCAGAAAAAGGATGAACTGGAGCATACTTATCTTTTTGAAGAAGGAACAGAGACGAAAGTAACCTATGGAGAAAAGACGGTGACTCTAAATCGTCTGAAAGCTGCGAAAAGAGATGGTGTTGGGAATAAAACCCGTTAAAAATGGAAAAAATAAGTAAAATCGGCAAAAAATAAAAGAAAACCCTTGATTTATCAAAAAAAAGGTGATAAGGTTAAAAAAGATACATAAAGGGAACGGCAGAAGAGTGGACGAAAGTTCACTCTTCTTTGATGATATAAGGATTTCTTTATGTAAAATATCATGATGCTAATCCCACGATATGCGAATATTGGGTAGGATTGTGGGAGTGCGTAGCACGGAGCAATCCGTAGGCATCAAAGTCGGGGGGGTGCCCCCGACATCATATCATTTTAAAGAAAGGGAGTTTAGTGTGTCCAGAAGAGAAGAATATGAGCAGCAGACAGAGACACTTCTTGAGCCAATCGTAACAGAACTGGGATTTGAGCTTGTGGATGTGGAGTATGTAAAAGAAGGTGGTACGTGGTATTTAAGAGCGTACATTGACAAACCCGGCGGCATTGCTGTCGATGACTGTGAAGCAGTGAGCAGGAGATTTTCAGATATCCTTGACGAGAAGGATTACATTGCAGACTCCTATGTATTTGAAGTGAGTTCTCCGGGACTTGGAAGACCTCTGAAAAAAGAGAAAGATTTTAAACGGAGTCTTGGAGAAGAAGTGGAGATCCGCACGTATCGTGCGATTGACCGTCAGAAAGAATTTGTAGGATTACTGAAAGCATATGATGACAGTACGGTGACAATCACTTATGAAGATGATACAGAGCAGACATTTGACAGAGGAGACATCGCTCTGATCCGCCTTGCTTTGGATTTTTAATTTAGGAGGAAAAAATAATGAATACAGAATTACTTGAAGCACTGACGATTCTTGAGAAAGAAAAGAACATCAGCAAAGATGTCATGATGGAAGCAATCGAAAATTCTCTGCTCAGTGCCTGTAAGAACCATTTCGGGACATCCGATAATATTAAGATCGTGATGGACAGAGAGACCTGTGACTATTCCGTATTTGCAGAAAAAGAAGTTGTGGAAGAAGTTTTTGATCCGGCAATCGAGATCAGCCTGGAGGATGCAGAAAAGATCAATCCGTCCCTGCACATCGGTGATATCGCCCAGGTTCCGGTTTATTCAAAAGAATTCGGTCGTATTGCAACGCAGAATGCAAAAAACCTGATCCTTCAGAAGATCAGAGAAGAAGAGAGAAAAGTTGTCTTTGATCAGTATTTTGAGAAAGAGAAAGATATTGTAACCGGTATTGTACAGCGTTATGTTGGAAAAAATATCAGTATCAACCTCGGAAGAGCAGATGCGATGCTGACAGAGAATGAGCAGGTTAAGGGAGAGCATTTTGAGCCGACAGAGCGTATCAAGCTTTATATTGTAGAAGTAAAGAATACGACAAAAGGACCAAAGATTCTTGTATCCCGTACACATCCGGAGCTTGTAAAGCGTCTGTTTGAGGCAGAAGTAGCCGAGGTCAAGGACGGAACGGTAGAAATCAAGAGTATTGCCCGTGAGGCAGGTTCCCGTACAAAGATGGCAGTATGGTCCAATGATCCAAATGTAGATCCGGTCGGAGCATGCGTGGGAATGAACGGTGCGAGAGTCAATGCAGTAGTACAGGAACTGCGTGGTGAAAAGATTGATATTATTAACTGGGATGAAAATCCGGCACTTCTGATCGAGAATGCATTGAGTCCGGCAAAAGTAATTTCTGTTATGGCCGACCCGGATGCGAAGGTAGCGAGTGTGATCGTACCGGATTATCAGTTGTCACTGGCAATCGGAAAAGAAGGTCAGAATGCAAGACTGGCAGCACGCCTGACAGGTTACAAGATTGATATCAAGAGTGAGACGCAGGCAATCGAAAGTGGCGAACTTCCGGAAAATTATATGGAGCAGATGGGTATGGTCGGTGAAGAAGGCTATACAGTCGGTGAATATGATGAGGAAGAAGAGAATACAGAGGCTGCTGCGGACGAGACAGACAGCGATGAAATTGAGTTTGTGGAGACAGACGGAGAATAAGACTCAGAGGAGTGAAGCATTTGGCAGTGAATAAAAAGATTCCCATGCGTAAATGCGTGGGCTGCGGAGAAATGAAACCGAAAAAAGAATTGATCAGGATTCTCAGAACGGAAGAAGAATTCCTGGTTGATGTGACCGGGAAGAAGAACGGAAGAGGTGCTTACCTTTGTCCGTGTAAAGCATGCTTTGACCTGTCAGTGAAGAGTCATGGACTGGAGCGTTCCTTTAAGCAGGAAATTCCACAGGAAGTTTATGAAAAACTTGCAAAGGAGATGGAGCGGATTGGCCAGAGATAAAGTACTTTCGCTGATCAGCCTTGCGACAAAAGCAGGACGCTGTGCAAGTGGTGAGTTCCTGACAGAGAGTGAAACGAAGTCAGGAAGAGCCGGGCTTGTAGTTGTGGCAGAGGATGCATCGGAGAATACGAAAAAGAAGTTTCGGGATATGTGTGAATTTTATGATGTTCCCATTATTTTCTACAGCGATAAAGATACCCTGGGGCATGCAATGGGAAAGCAGTTCCGTGCATCCCTGGCAATATTGGATGAAGGATTTGCAAAAGGAATTTTGAAAGCATTAAAAGAGTGTTCTTGATTGCCTGAAGGAGGTTGTTTGATATGGCGAAAGCGAGGGTATATGAACTTGCAAAAGAGTTGGGAGTAGGGAATAAGGAAATCCTGGAACAGTTGAAAAAGAAAAATGTTGAAGTTAAGAATCATATGAGTACAGTGGAGGATAACGTGGCAGAAGAGATTAGAAGAGAAAATGCCGGCAGAAATGAAGAACCTGCAAAGGCAGAACCGGCAGCAGAAAAAGCGGCAGAAAAGGACAGCGGAGTGCCAAAGAAGAAAAATCTTGCATTTGTAGTGCGTCCGCAGAATTCCAGAAATAGCAGCAGACTGCAGGGAAATAAGCGTCCGGGAGCAAATCAGGGACGCAGTACAGCACAGGGAAATGCACGCGGAGGAGAGAACCGTCCGGTACGTGCAGCAGGTGCAGAGGGAAAACCAGTGCGTACAGAGAGAGCAGCTCAGACAGGTACGCGTCAGGAGAGAACTGACCGGACAGAGAGACCGGTACGCACAGAAAGACCGGCTCAGACAGCAGGACGTACCAGCGGAGAGGGAAGACCGGTACGTCAGGAGAGAAATGACAGACCACAGCGTCCAGGCAGTGACAGAGAGAACCGTCCGGTTCGTGACAGCCGTGATGCAAGAGGCGGACGTCCGAATGGAGACGGAAGAGGTCAGCGTCAGGAAAGAGGACCGCGTGACAACCGTGATGCAAGAGGCAGACGCGAACAGGGGTTCGGAGGCCGCGATAACCGTGATGGAAGAAACGGTCAGGGATCTCGTCCTGACAGAAAAAATGATAACCGCAGAAATGACCGTGCGGACAGAGACGCAGCTCCAATCGTCGAGCAGCAGAAGAGCCAGAGAAATAAGGCGAAAGATAAAGAGAGAGATAATAAGAAGAAAGAATACAGAGACGAGGCATTTGAGGGCAAGGGCAAAAAAGGCAAAAAGCAGAAAAATGTGGTCGAAGTAAAGAAAACGCAGAATAAGCCGGAAGAAAAGAAGGAAGAGCAGATCAAGCAGATCGTGATTCCAGAAGTTCTTACGATCAAAGAACTTGCCGACAAGATGAAGATTGTTCCGTCTGTGATCGTAAAGAAGCTGTTCCTGCAGGGAAAAGTTGTTACGGTAAATCAGGAGATTGATTACGATACTGCTGAAGAGATCGCAATGGAATTTGATGTTCTGTGTGAGAAGGAAGAGGTCGTGGATGTAATCGAAGAACTCCTGAAAGAGGATGAGGAAGATGAAAGCCTGATGGTGAAACGTCCTCCGGTTGTCTGCGTTATGGGACACGTTGACCATGGTAAGACTTCTCTTCTGGATGCGATCCGTGACAGTAATGTAACAGGACGTGAGGCCGGCGGTATTACACAGCACATCGGTGCATCCGTTGTCGAGATCAACGGAGAGAAGATCACATTCCTTGATACACCGGGACATGAAGCATTTACTTCTATGCGTATGCGTGGTGCACAGTCAACGGATATTGCGATTCTTGTCGTTGCAGCAGATGATGGTGTTATGCCGCAGACAATTGAAGCAATCAACCATGCAAAAGCAGCGGGCGTAGAAATCATCGTAGCCGTAAATAAGATTGATAAGCCAAGTGCTAACGTAGAAAGAGTAAAACAGGAATTAGTAGAATATGGTCTTGTAGCAGAAGACTGGGGCGGAGATACGGTATTTGTACCGGTATCAGCTCATACAAAAGAAGGTATCGACCAGTTGCTCGAAATGATCATTCTGACAGCAGAAGTCAGCGAGTTAAAAGCGAATCCTAACCGTAAAGCAAGAGGTGTTGTGATCGAAGCGCAGCTTGATAAAGGACGCGGACCGGTTGCAACCGTATTGGTTCAGAAAGGTACTCTTCATGTCGGAGATAACATTGCAGTAGGTGCAGCTTATGGTAAGATTCGTGCAATGATGAATTCGAATGGACAGCGTGTCAAAGAAGCACTTCCTTCTACTCCTGTAGAAATCTTAGGACTTCATGACGTACCGGATGCCGGTGAAATCTTTATGGCAACCGATTCTGATAAAGAGGCTAGAAATATTGCCGAGACTTATATCAGCACAGGCAGAGAAAAGCTTCTTGATGATACAAAGTCTAAACTTACATTAGATGGTCTGTTCTCTCAGATTCAGGCAGGAAATATCAAAGAATTGAACCTGATTGTAAAAGCTGATGTACAGGGATCGGTAGAAGCAGTAAAACAGAGTCTGATGAAGTTAAGCAATGAAGAAGTTGCTGTTCGTATCATTCATGCCGGAGTTGGTGCAATCAATGAATCCGACGTATCGTTAGCAAGTGCTTCGAATGCGATCATCATTGGCTTTAACGTTCGTCCTGATAACACAGCAAAAGAAACAGCAGAACGTGAAAAAGTTGATGTCCGTCTGTATCGTGTTATTTACAATGCGATTGAAGATATTGAAGCAGCTATGAAGGGTATGTTAGATCCTGAATATGAAGAGAAAGTGATCGGCCATGCAGAAGTACGTCAGACATTCAAGGCTTCCGGCGTTGGTGTGATCGCAGGATCTTATGTACTTGACGGTAAGTTCCAGCGTGGATGTAAAGTTCGTATTTCACGTGAAGGCGAGCAGATCTTTGAAGGAAACTTAGCGTCCCTGAAGCGTTTCAAGGACGATGTGAAAGAAGTGGCTGCAGGATATGAATGTGGTCTTGTGTTTGAAAACTTTAATGACATTAAGGTAGAGGATCAGATCGAAGCTTATATTATGGTTGAGGTCCCTCGCTAGTACAGTGTTTTTGACTCTGTATCGTAAATGCTGTACCGGTATAGAAATTGTGCTGTCAAAAGGCAGCGGAATGGAGATTTCTTATGAAGAAAAACAGTATAAAATATTCCAGAATGGTAGGAGAAGTGCAAAGAGAATTAAGTAAGATCATTTCTTTTGAAGTGAAAGATCCAAGAATTCATCCTATGACTTCCGTAGTATCTGTAGAAGTGACTCCTGACCTGAAATATGCTAAGGTTTTTGTCAGTGTATTAGGCAGCGAGCAGGAAAAAAAGGATACACAGGAAGGTTTAAAGAGTGCAGCTTCTCATATCCGTACACAGTTAGCGA
>ERZ779842.2445-NODE-2445-length-12534-cov-3.889815_pt1 | contig 12534 bp, 10 predicted proteins | sample MGYA00511095_ERZ779842 | MGnify/ENA primary metagenome ERZ779842 (study PRJEB29588, sample SAMEA2154036) | human gut metagenome | biome: human gut; feature: human-associated habitat; material: faeces | place: Denmark | collected 2008/2010 ... | reverse complement strand
CGGGCATCACAGACATGCTTTTTCTGCTTTTTATTCATTTTTTTTATTGGAGTGCTCTTTCAGTTCTTCCAGAGCTTCCTTGAACTTCTCGGAACTCATGGTCGGATTGGAACGGATCATGTCACGCTGGAAGAAATCTCTTAAGCTGCTGACATTCTCTCTGTCTGCCACGCTTCTGGTGTACTTCTGCCGCAACTCGGCGACCTCGTTCTTCACGCTCTCCAAATACTGATTGGGAGATTTCTGTGCGGAAGTGCGGAAGCTCTCCAGCTTGCCCTCAATGTTGGACTTCAGGTCCTCCACTCTGGTGGTAATACTTGCAGTAAAGTCTTCCTTCTTCTGTGCCAGGCTATCACTGAAGCCTTCCCTGCGGTTCTCCAGATCTTCACTGGTCACAGCAATAATGACATCCAGCCGTTTCTGGATCCGCAGCATATCTTCTTTTGCCTTCTCCATCTTCTCCAGTACATCCCGCAGATCCAGGGCTGCCTTGAAGGATAATGCGAAATCCGCACCGATCAGCGCCGTCAGCACCAGTGTCACAGGAGTGAGGATGCTGTCCGGAATGGACAATACCAGATGTTCAATGGGCTTATGGATAAACTCCGTCATCAGGATCGTCAGACCACCCCATGCCAGCGAGGCCCCCAGGCAGATATGTCCCTGGAAATTGAATTTATTCTTGGAATAGTCCCAATATCTGACTTTAAATAACGCCTCCATAGTCACGCCTGTGACATACTCCAGCACCGTAGCCCCGATACATCCGGCAATATAGACTAACACCAGATTGTCCTGAAACGGCATGGACACCACCAGCATCATGATGGCTCCACTTCCATACAGCGGCAGAAACGGTCCGCGGCAGAAACCACGGTTGACCAGCTTCCTGCTTTTCAGGGATACATAGGTGGATTCAAAACACCAGCCGAAAAAGCAATAAAAATAAAAGAAAAATAGCCATTGGATCGCAGTATAATGATACACTGTTTAACCTCCTTCACGTCTTCGTTTTTTCCTTACGAGCAAGGCAACTGTCATCTCATGACCGAACCGCTACGGATATACCTCAGCCTCTATGGCAAGCTTCCCCTTCCTCGTGGCATGGGGTTCTCCACCTATGCGGAATTTACCGTAGCCTCTGGCATTTACCACATCCCCCGCCTCCAGGGGCTTGGAATTATTTTCACACAGCCTGCCGTTCACATATACCTTTCCCGCCCGGAACAACTCCAGGCAGTCGCTTCTGGATTTATTATATACCTTGGAAATGACAGCATCAACACGTGGACTTGCCACCTGAATGACCTGACGCACCGGTTCTTCCTGCGGTACTTCTGCCGCCGCATCCACCACCTCACACTTCACATGGGTATGACGGATCTGTTCCAGATTGTCACAGATGAATTCCGCGATGGTATCCAGACAGAACAAAAATGCTTCGCCCTCCCCCGGCAGAATATCACCGATGGTGCTCCGTTCAATGCCAAGGTTCATCAGCGCCCCCAGATAATCCCTGTGGGACAGCTTGTCTGCAAATTTTGCCGACAGAGGCCGGATCCGGATACAGCAGATGGGAAAAGGCTGTTCATAGCCCAGCTCCGCCTCACTGCCGAAGCGAAGGAGCTTCCGCTCTGCCTCTTCCCTGCCGCCGTATAAGGTGATCCCTGCGAACTTCACTTCCCGTTCCACCTGCCACAGGGCATCCTGCTCCGCCAGTCCTAAGAATCCGGTAAATGTGTACTGGTTCTGGTTGTAGGATTTGTCTGCCAGTTCACGGATCCGGTTTTTCAGCTGTTGTATTTCTTTTTCATTTTCCACGGACATTCCCGTACATCCTTCCTGCTGTTCTCACTTTGCTTTTGCAAATATTACACTGTACACATTATCCCAGTGCCACATCCAACATCATCATCAATGCAAAACCAATCGCAAAGGCAATGGTTCCCAGATTCGAATGCTCTCCCTCACTGGCTTCCGGAATCAGTTCCTCCACGACCACATAGATCATGGCTCCGGCTGCAAAAGCCAGCATATAAGGTAAAATAGGTGTCACAATGCTTGCCAGTGCAATGGCCAGGATTGCTCCCACCGGTTCCACTGCTCCCGACAATACGCCTAAAGCAAAGGACTTTCCTCTCTTATTTCCTTCACTCCGAAGAGGCAGGGAAATAATGGCTCCCTCCGGGAAATTCTGAATGGCGATACCGATGGCCAGCGTCAGGGCTCCCGCCATCGTAACCGTTCCGTCACCACTCAGCACGCCGGCAAAAATAGCACCACACGCCGCACCCTCGGGGAAATTATGAATGGTCACAGCTAACATCAGCATAGCCGTACGGTTCAGACTGCTCTTATGGCCTTCCGGTGCATCGCTTCCCACATGCAGATGGGGTACCATGCTATCGATGAACAACAAAAAAACAATACCGATCAGGAATCCGATCACTGCGGGAAGAAATGCAAGCTTCCCCATCTCTTCGCACATATCCATGGCCGGTATCAGCAAAGACCACACCGAAGCTGCCACCATGACACCGGCAGCGAATCCGGTAAATATTCTCTGAATATTGCCGCCAATCTGTTTTTTCAGGAAAAACACGCAGGCTGCCCCTGCAGTCGTTCCCAGAAACGGAATCAGAAGACCGGCTACAATGCTTAAATTCATGAAACACTCTCCTTTCTTTTATTATTCTATGTAACTCGCAGCAAGATGGTATCTTGTCTGCCTTTTCAAATCATTTTTACTAAAATCCCGCCAGATCGTTGCCCAGGACGGCATACATCAGGAAATTCACACCACACACCAGATGGTAGCAGAATACCGCGATCTCGCCCACGACGAAGATCACCTTCCAGCTCTTCCACCACTCCCTGATATTCCGCACCATGACGATCAACGTCATCAGGAAGACAAAGAACATGCCGTGCATATAGCCCCAGGAAAAGTTGGCATGCATCATGCGGAATCCTTTTTCATAGAAGATCAGGAACATTACTGTACCCATAAGATAATTCAGCCATGCAAACCAGTAATATCTGTTGGACTTTATATTTTTAAAATCAAATACCAGATTCAGGAAAAGTACGCCGATGGGCAATGCCATTCCCATGATAATACTTAAAGGAATGCTTTTGCAATAATTGCTCCATACTTTGGCAAAGCCGATGGCGATGCCTGTCTCCTCTCCCATGGCATTCGTCCCGGTGAAAATTCCGGAAAACTGGTACAGCAGGGCAATTCCTGTGGGGATCATGGTCACACACAGACAGAAGGCATTGCGAAAACTTTTTCCTCTGCTTACGATCAGCTGGATCAGGAGGATCAGACCGATCAGAGGCACCACTACCATCGTATAGCTTGGTTTGGTCATGGTGGTCAGCAGAAGGCTGACCGCGAAGAGAACGCAGTTCTTCCACTGAAAATCCTTCTGATATTCCGACAGCACCTTCACCGTCTCAAAAAAGCAGATAATCGCAAAAGGTCTGGTGGCCAGATAAGTGGCATTCCAGAAAGGATTCGGCGTATAAATCCCCATACAGCGATACGCATAATCAAAGCCGAAAAAAGCTGTATTCTTGGGAGAATACAGGTTAGAAAGCAAAAATAGCGAAAAGACAAGCAGGGTCACAAGAATGTCCGTCATAGCCTGTCTTCCCTGAGTTAAGTCATCATAATGACTTACTTTCCGGATCTCCCGGTTCATATAATATTTTGTGATCACTACCGCTGCCAGATTGAACAGCGCGGTGGTGATGGCCATGGCCGCTTTCGCTCCGATCAGCCAGGCGGAAAGTCTGGCTGTCCAGAACAGGATCGGATAGGGAAACTCATAATTTCCCGCAATACCTGCCACCTTATTCACATAGTCCGGCATATCCGACTGAAAGCCCGGCACCTGATAGCACTCCATCCAAAACAGATATAACATAACCCCGGTATACAAAAACAGCAGGAAAAGAAATGTCACTTTTCCTGCCATTGTCTCCCGCAGGCCGCTCTTTATGGGATTCTTTTTCATAGAGCCGATCCTTTCTAGTTGAAACTGATCACGGGATCTTTGGGAGCCTTTGCCTTCTCCACACTGATGGCATGGAGTACAGGGCCCTCTCCCTTATAGTCTGCAAAGTATTCTCTGGCAACCTTCGCTGTCACTTTGACCCATTCCTTCTGCTTCAGGTCTTTCGTGCCTGCAAACTCACAGGCATAGCCCAGAAATGCCATATCTTCCGCACAGCAGGTCATTGCCATGCGTCCCGGTACGAAATAGCCATCGGGATATTCCTCGGGCTTCAGTACCATGGCCAGAAACTGGATATTTTTGCCTTCATAGCGCTCCAGATGATCCATGGAATCCAGATACCAGATGCCGTAGCCCTGGTTGTCCAGTACGATAGGATCCTGATTCAGATCGTAGGGCAGATCCTCCTCGAAGATCTCATCGATCTCACCGTTGGAATCCTCGAAGATCACATCTGCGGAAGGATTCACCGCTTTGATGTTGCGCTTGTATACATTCAGATCCTTGATACCGTCGCAACGGTTGAAAATGATCATCTCGGACTTACGGATCATCTCCGCCAGCAGAGATTTCATATTTGTGTAGTACATAGGGAAGGTGGAGCCGTCAATGGTCGTGATCTGCTGCTCTACTTTCCAGTACCAGGGAAGCGTCATGTTCTTACAATTCCACATACCGTTATACTCGATGATGATACGGGCGGGCTTGTACTGCTTCTCCAGCTCGATCAGATGATTCGGAGTAAACTCCTCTTCCTCTTCGATCAATACGACATCCGTACGACTCTTTTTTAATAAAGCGGGATCGTATTCATTCTCGCCCTCTTCACAGAGGATGAGCAGTGTCTTTCCTTTGATCTGGAAATACGGCTGTCCCAGTGTAAATGTGATAAATTCTGTCTTACCGCTCTCCAGAAAACCATTTATGATATAGACTGGTTTCGTCATAATTCATACCTTTCTCTTTCTTATCCTGCTGCCTGTAAAATCCGTTCCGGCAATTTATTTACGGAACAGTTCTGCCAGCTTGTCCTCGTCCAGTTTGGAACCGATGACACAGATCTTACCGGTAACTTCCGGCTTACCGCTTCTGATGTCATGCTCTTCTGGAACATAATCATAATATACCCATGTTCCGTCGGGAGCGGGTACCATACCCTTGGCACGCAGGATCGCACCGTACTCTCCGCTGTCCAGAGCAGTAAGGATCTTCTCGATGTTCTCTGCGCTGTAGGTGTTGGGTGTCTCGATCCCCCAGCTGGTGAATACTTCGTCTGCGTGATGGTGATGATGATGGTGGTCATGATCATGATCGTGACAGCCGCAGGTGCAGTTCTCGTCATGCTCATGATGATGCTCATGGTCATGGTCTTCATCATGGTCATGATGGTGATGGTGATGCTCATGCTCGTCCTCATCATGATCATGATGATGGTGATGCTCATGCTCGTCTTCATCATCGTCGTCATCGTGGTGATGTCCACAGCAGCACTCATGGTCGTTGTCATCCTCGTCATGGTCGTGATGGTGATGATGCTCGTGGTCACAGCACTCATCCTCATCGTGATCGTCATGGATATGCTCCAGCATTTCCTTCATCATATCTTCCAGCTTGTCAGCGCCTTCGATGGTCTTCAGTACTTCCCTGCCATCCAGCTGATCAAGAGGAGTGGTGATAATGGTAGCCTTGTCGTTATGCTCACGGATCATCTCCACGCAGGCATTCAGCTTTGCCTGATCCACTTTGTCGGTTCTGCTTAAGATAATGGTTCCGGCGTACTCGATCTGGTTGCTGAAGAATTCGCCGAAGTTCTTCATATACATCTTGCACTTGGATGCATCTACTACTGCTACCGCACTGTTGATCTCCACATCCAGATCTCCTGCCACGTTCTCCACAGCCTTCAGGACATCGGACAGCTTGCCGACACCGGAGGGCTCGATCAGAATACGCTCGGGAGCATAAGTGCTGATAACTTCCTTCAGGGAAGTACCGAAATCACCTACCAGCGAGCAGCAGATACAGCCGGAGTTCATCTCTTTGATCTCGATACCGGCCTCTTTTAAGAAACCGCCGTCGATACCGATCTCACCAAACTCATTCTCGATCAGAACGGTCTTGCTGCCGTCCAGAGCTTCTTTTAACAGCTTCTTGATCAGGGTGGTCTTACCGGCACCCAGGAATCCGGATACTACATCTATTTTCGTCATTGTTTTTTCCTCCAATCTGAGTCTAAGACCCATCCTTTTTATTTTCTATCATATTTACAGTATTGTCAATAAAACGATTATTAAATTTTTATCAACTAAGCCATAATGTTCGTCAGATACTGTGCGGATGCTCGCATACGCAGCTGTGCTACGGTCTCTCCGTCTCGATCATGCTGTAAGGCACCACGGCCACTTTTCCCTCTTCATCACCGCCACACAGGATTCCTACGAACACACCGTCCTCCGTAAAGGCTCCGCCTCCTGACATTCCGGGAGCGATCAGTCCCTGCAGCAGAAGCATATACTGGTCAAAATCCTCCACATAGATCCAGGGATCCACCACGAAAGCATAGACCGGCAGCCCACTCTCCCCTCCGTACATCCATACATCGTCATATTCCTTCAGTGCATCGAATACTTCCCGATCCGTCTGCACCGGCAGACAGACCTTCCATGCTTCCTCTGACAGTTCCGCCTTGTCCACCCACAGGAAAGCCAGGTCGCAGCTGTCCACTGTCTCCACGCCGGTGGCAGCCACCTGTGTTCCGTCCGGAAATGTCACCCGGGCCTCTCCGGTATCGTCCGCCAGTACGTGCCCTGCCGTTGCGATCAGAATCCTGTTTTCCTCTTCATCATAGATCACACCGCTGCCCTGCCGCTCTCCCGTCTGAATTCCCACCAGGGATTTCATTACCTTAAAATCATTCTCCGTCAGTTTCTGCTCTGTCTGCACCGGCAGTTCCACAAATTCCATTCCTGCGTCAGCCTGTCCCATGCCACTGTTTTCTTCCGAAACCTTCTGGCCTGCGGTCTCCGTGGAGACATTTTCCTCACTCCCACCGTTTTCCCCGCAGCCGGCGAAAAGTAACAGGCAGCTCAGTATCACAGTGATCCCTTTTATCCGCATTCTCTCTTTTTTCTCCATGACTTCTCCATAGTTTCTCCGTGAAACATGCTCTGCATTGCAGTCGCTTATAACAGAAAACGGACCGCATCCGCAGTCCGCATTTTTCTCAAAAGGTGTAAGCAAAAAATAAGCCGAGTTCTGTATATGACGATCATCTATCTAGTACGACTGTCACCAGCCGCATCAAGCGACCTACCTGAAAGCAGACCGGGCCGGTCTATAGCTCTCTGTTTGGTCTTGCTTCGGATGGGGTTTACATGTGCCCCGCCTGTTACCAGCCGGGCGGTAGTCTCTTACACTGCCATTCCACCCTTACCTGCTGCAAATGCAGCGGGCGGTATATTTCTGTTGCACTGTCCCTAGGGTCACCCCCGCCAGACGTTATCTGGCATCCTGCCCTGTGAAGCCCGGACTTTCCTCTCCTGCGTCCTCTCGGTGTCGCAGCAGCGACCATCTGTCTTACTCACAACTTGTTTATTTTAGCATAGTTTCTTTGCCATGTCCATGGGTAAATCCAAAAATATCATATTAAAAATATCATATGTGGACACTTGCTATCCTACACATCCAGACAGCTTCCGCCGATAAATTCCCTTAAAATAGAGTTTTTCGGTATATCCTCGCTGCTGACCCCGATAAAATAATCCAGGAATTTAAGAAGTCGCTTTGCTTCTGTATATTCCGGACAATCCTTTGGAATTCCAAAAAGCAGCGGCTCCACATACTGTTTTAACACTGCCAGCTCATAAATGAGAGCAGAGTTAAACATAGCATCTGCCTCTTCCTGATAGGGGAAAATATTTTCCTCCTCTCCCTTTCGCACAGATGGCCACATACGGATGGTATCCTGGGCTGACGCCCCTCTTGTCCTTGCATCACGGATCATACGGCGCAGCAGACGGCCATCTGTCGTAGGGATACGGTTGTGCTCGTCAATATTTAACTGGGTCAGAGCACTGATATAGATCTTAAACTTGCTCTCTCTTGGAAGAGAATAGGATAAACGGTCATTTAAGCAATGGATCCCCTCGATCACCAGGATATCATCTTTTCCCAGTTTCAGAAAATCTCCCTTGTATTCCCGTTCTCCTTTTTTGAAGTTATAATAAGGCAGTTCCACACGCTCTCCTCTTAAAAGAGCCTGCATATCCTGATTAAACTGTTCTACATCCAGACATTCCAGGATCTCATAATTATAATTACCATTTTCATCCCTTGGACTGTCCACACGGTTGACAAAATAGTTATCTACCGCGATTGGATGCGGCTTTAAGCCAATAGCCTCCAACTGTACGGACAACCGATGGGAAAATGTTGTCTTTCCAGAGGAAGAAGGACCTGCGATCATAACGATCTTGGCAGTTTTGCGCTCTGCGATCTGGGCCGCGATCTCTGCGATCCGTTTCTCCTGAAGCGCCTCCTGGATCAGGATCAAATGGGACATATCTCCAGCTGCGATCTTGTCATTTAATGCGCCTACTGTCTCCAGATCCAGACGTTTCCCCCACTCTGAAGAGTCCGCAAGTGTATGGAACAGCTTTGGCAGCGGCGCAAACTCCGGCAGCACTGTTGGTGCCAACATAGACGGCAGCATGAGCACAAAGCCATATTCATACAACTTCAGATTGAAATAACGGATATATTTTGTATTGGGAACCATATATCCGTAGAAATAATCCTCAAATCCGTCAATACTGTAAACATTGACTCTGGATACACGGCGGTAGAGGAACAGACGCTCCTTATCGTACATCCGGTGTTTGTGAAAACGCTCTATGGCATCATCCGTAGAAATACTGCGCTTTAAAATCGGGATCTCCTGATCTACGTATTCCTGCATTTTGGCTTTCACCTGGTCAAGAAGCTCCTGGTTCAATGTGAAACTTCCTCTTGCTTCTACAAAAAAACCTTTTCCAATAGAAAAATCCACAATGACCTTTTCCACATTTTCAGGACCTGCCACTGCGTAAAATGCCTTCAGCATCAGAAGGGTGGCACTTCGCTGATATGCGGAAATTCCCGGCTTTTGTCTTGCAGTAATGAACTGCACTTCGCCTTCCCTTATCTTTTCCTGCAGTTCCTGGAGTTTTCCATTTACCTGGACTAATAATATTTCATCGGAATACCCGCTTTGATACTCATCTGCTATCACCTGCCAGGTAATATCATCCGGATATTCCTTTATCTGGGTATTTATTTTCAGTTGGACCATAGGCATCCTCCTTTTCAAAAATGTATTGCTGTACATAGAAAACAATTATAAAAGAACTGTAGGCCATGCAGATGGCGCTGTAACGATCTCCATCTCTACCGGCAGATTTTCCTTCAGATATCCAGCCATATACTGGATAAAAATATGCTCCATTCCGTAATGACCTGCATCGATCACTGCCATATTCCTGGCTGCTGCATCAATTCCCTGGTGATGGCTGATATCACCTGTTACCAGCGCCTTTGCGCCTGCATGGATGGCTTCTTCGATCACACTTCCGCCAGCTCCAGGACAAAGTGCCACTTTTTCTACTTCCATATCCATCAGTTCTTCCCCATACACCAGAACAAAAGGAAGATCAAAAGCCTGCTTTACTTTTTCTGCCAGTGCTTTTACAGTCAGCTTTTCCGCCAGGTTTCCTGTTTTTCCAATACCATATGCCACAGAATTTCCATTTATTTCCATATCCCCCATAGCTTCCAACGGCTCCGTATCCTTTAAAGAAAGACGTTCTGCTGCCAGATCTGCCATACAGCCGGGTGCTGCATCAAAATTGGTGTGCATGGCATAGTAGGAAATATCTGCCTGGATCAGCTTTACCAGACGTCTGGTAATAAAATTCTGGTCATTCACTTTTTTAATAGCCTTAAAAATAAGGGGATGATGGGTCAAAAGCATATCTGCTCCTGCCTTAATGGCTGCATCCACCACCTGGTCCGTTGCATCTAAAGCAATATAGATTTTTTTTACCTCTTTATCACTGCGTCCTGCTAACAGCCCCGGATTATCCCAATCACAGGCACAGCTTTCAGGAGCCAGTTTTCCCAATATTTCGATCACTTCACTGCATTTCATCTTGTGCCTCCCTGATACATGAAAGTTCTTCTTTTAAAGCCTTGCAGGCAGCTGCCTGTCCTGCCGTCAGCTCTTCCTCGCTCTTTCCTGCAAATCCTTTTAAGATCCCTTCCACTCTTTTTTCTTCTTTTAAAAGATACTGCTTTAAAACGGCATCCCTGCGTTTGATCAAAACCGCTCCGAAGCGATACTCAGGGAGCGTTTTACAGACACAAGCGTCTTTTTCATTTGTTCCAAAACCAGCTTTTATCACTGTATAAAACTTTCCCTCATCCAGTATCATTGCCTCGTTTTCAATAAAGAAGCCATTTTCCTTCAGATAACGGCGGAACTTTTCCAAATCCGACTGCGGTGAAAAGATCCAGTGGCGGATACTGCTCCATAACTGCTTTCCAGCCTCTAAAATGCTGATCTCCAGTTCACCGCCCATTCCCGCAATGATAACTGTATCGGCTTCTTTGGCCTGTAATTTTTCCAGTCCGTTGCTTAAACGGGTCTCTATGGAAATAGCTGCATCCCCCACGTCATGTCTGTATTCTTCTATGTGTTCATCTGCCCTTGCCAAAGGACCTTTTCGCACATCCATAGCCAGAGCACTTTTAATTTTTCCAATTTCTGCCAGATAAATAGGCACATATCCATGATCTGTACCGATATCTGCGATCCGGCTGCCTTCCGGCACAAAAGAAGCAACCAGCTTTAAACGTTCTGAAAGGCGAAGCCTTGTCTTCTTTATCTCTGTTTCCTGTATCTTTTCTGTCATATCTATCCTTCAACTTTCTAAATAGTCCTTTAATTTCCGGCTTCTGCTGGGGTGGCGCAGTTTGCGCAGGGCTTTATCCTCGATCTGGCGGATCCGTTCCCTGGTCACATGAAACTGCTTTCCCACTTCTTCCAATGTTCTTGGCTGCCCGTCATAAAGCCCAAACCGCAATGACAATACCTGCTGTTCTCTCGGAGTCAACGTTTTTAATACTTCCATCAGCTGCTCATGTAAAAACACAAAAGAAGCCTCATCCTGCAAAAAAGACATTTTTTCATCCTGGATAAAATCCACCAGATGACTGTCCTCTTCCTCTCCCACCGGTGTTTCCAAAGAAACCGGCTCCTGGGCCATATTCAGCACTTCTTCTACTTTTTTGCTGGTCATATGTAAGCGTTCTGCAATTTCCTGAGTAGTAGGTTCCCGTCCCAGTTCCTGAAGCATCCTTCTGGAACTTCGCATCACCCGATTGATGACTTCTACCATATGCACCGGGATGCGGATAGTCCTTGCCTGATCTGCTATCGCCCTTGTAATGGACTGGCGGATCCACCAGGTAGCATAGGTGCTGAAACGGTAGCCTTTTTCGTAATTAAACTTCTCTACCGCCCGCATAAGCCCCAGGTTTCCTTCCTGGACCAGATCTAAAAATGCCATTCCCCTGCCTGCGTAATGCTTGGCAATACTGACTACCAGCCGCAGATTTGCCCTTGCCAGTTTCTCTTTTGCTTCTCTGCTTCCGGCCCTTACTTCCTTTGCCAGCATTAATTCTTCTTCCGGGGTTAAAAGGGAAATTTTTCCAATTTCTTTTAAATACAGGCAGACCGGATCCGCCTGCCCCGTTTTTTCCTCTGATACAGGTTCACTTTCCCCTGCATCCTGCTCTTCCCCTTCATCCAGGATCTGAACCTGGTTTTCCGCTAATATGTCAAGAACGCGGTCCAGTTCTTCCTCTTTCAGCTCTTTTGGTCTGAAATACCGGAAAATATCACGATATTCCAACTGCCGTTTCCCGGCACGGGCATCTGCTAAAAGCCGTCCCATTTTTTCCTTAAAGCTTAAAGATTCCTCTCTGCGCGTTCTTTCCATAGTGTTCCTCCTTAAATCAATCCAAAGATATATGCAGCTGTTTTAACGCTGCCTGCTGCTTTATGATCTCCTGCAGCTGGGCTATATCTTTCGCATTCCGGCTTGCGGTATCCAAACTGTTCTTTCTCACTTTCATCACAGTTTCCGCAAATGCCTTTTTCTGCTCCTCATTGTTTAAGGATTCTTTTAAGCTGGCATTAAATAATGCCGCTACTTCTTTGTACTGGTCTTCATCATTGATGAACCGGCTTAAAATACCTGCCGGATTTACATTTCCTGCTTCATGGCCTTCAAATACCATGACTGCCACCTGATGGTACAGGTCTTCCACAAAATCATCGGCTGTTATAATGCCTTTTATCTTGTCAAATAACGCCGGATTTTCGATCAGCCAGGTAAGCAGCAGTCTCTGGGATCTTCGTATGCCGTCTTCCCGCTCCTGCTTTCTTCCTGTTTTCTTTATGGCCGCCTGGTTC
>ERZ779842.2438-NODE-2438-length-12579-cov-7.480917_pt1 | contig 12579 bp, 10 predicted proteins | sample MGYA00511095_ERZ779842 | MGnify/ENA primary metagenome ERZ779842 (study PRJEB29588, sample SAMEA2154036) | human gut metagenome | biome: human gut; feature: human-associated habitat; material: faeces | place: Denmark | collected 2008/2010 ... | reverse complement strand
CGTGTTCGGGACTTTCACCCGTTAGAGCGCGCCCATGGCGCGCAAACTAAAAAACGGGCAGATTTCTTCATCTGCCCGTTTTTTCTTCTGTGATCGTTCTAACTCAGCTCCGCCATTCCCGTATATAACCGGTAATAACGTCCTTTTTCTTTCAGGAGGTCTTCATGATCACCGCGCTCAATGATCTCTCCGTTCTCCAGAACCATGATGGCGTTGGCGTTCCGCACTGTGGAAAGACGGTGGGCGATCACGAAGGTCGTCCGCTCTGCCATCAGCGCATCCATGCCCTGCTCGATATGCTTTTCCGTTCTCGTATCGACGGAGCTCGTCGCTTCATCGAGGATCAGGATCGGCGCTCTGGATACCGCCGCTCTCGCGATATTAAGAAGCTGTCTCTGGCCCTGGCTCAAGTTCGCGCCGTCGCTCTCCAGAACCGTGTCATAGCCCTTGGGAAGCCGCATGATAAAGGAATGGGCAGATGCCATCTTCGCTGCCTGAATGACCTCCTCGTCGGTGGCATCAAGCCTTCCGTACCGGATATTTTCCATGACCGTTCCCGTAAACAGGTGGGTATCCTGAAGCACCATGGCGATATGGCGGCGCAGCTCGTCCCGCTTAATATGGCAGATATCAACGCCGTCGATGGTGATGGTCCCGCTCTGGATATCGTAGAAGCGGTTGATGAGGTTCGTGATCGTCGTCTTCCCGGCTCCCGTGGAACCCACGAAGGCGATCTTCTGTCCCGGCTTTGCGTAAAGGCTGATATCCTTTAAGATGATCTTATCCGGGTTGTAGCCGAAGGTCACATGATCCAATACCACTTCCCCGCTCATACCGTCCATGGACACTGCGTCCTTATCATCCTCCGTCTCCGGCTCCTCATCCATTACGGAGAAAACGCGCTCCGCTCCGGCAAGGGCTGAGAACACGTTGGAAACCTGCATGGAGATCTCGTTGATCGGTCTCGAGAACTGTCTTGAAAAATTCAGGAATACCGTGAGCCCGCCGACATCGAAGTTTTTCACCACGCAGAGGATCCCGCCGATGCACGCCGTCAGGGAATAGTTTACCTGACTTAAGTTGTTCATCACAGGTCCCATCATGCCCCCAAGAAATTGGGCGCGGATCTGTTTTTCGCGGAGATCCCTGTTTAATATATCAAATTCTTCCTCCGCGATCTCCTCATGGCAGAAGACTTTTACTACCTTCTGTCCGGTGATGGTCTCCTCGATGTATCCGTTTAAAGCACCGAGAGCCGACTGCTGGGCGCTGAAGTATTTCTGACTCCGCTTCGCGACCTCTCCGCCAGCCCGCAGCATGAGTGGGATCATGATCAGGGTCACAGCTGTCAGCCAGATGTTCGTGTAAAGCATAAGGCACAAGGTTCCGATGATGCTTAAGGTTCCGGAAAAGAGCTGCACAAGAGTACTGCTCAGCATATTTCCGATGGTGTCCACGTCGTTTGTGAAGCGGCTCATCAGATCCCCGTTGGAATTTGTATCATAAAATCTCACCGGAAGCTTCTGCATCTTTGTAAAGAGGTCTGTCCGGATCCGCACAAGGGCGCTCTGGGCAACCTCTAACATCAGTCTTGACTGGAGATAATTTGCGATAACTCCCAGAAGATAGACGCACGCCATCATGGTCAGCCCTTTAAAAAGTCCCGCCACATTTCCGGGACTTCCGTCCGGCGGTGCAATAAAGCGGTTGATGATCGGGCGCAGCATATAGGAACCGGTCAGTGTCGCCACCGTGTTTACAATGACACAGAAAAATGCGATCCCCATCCGGAGTCTGTCCGCTTCCAGATAAGAAAGCAGGCGCTTTAAGGCCGCTCCTGTGCTCTTTGGGCGTCCTCCGCCTCTGGGAGCACCCGGTCCTCTTCCCATTCCTCTCCTTTTCGGTGCGGCTGCCACGCGTCCGGCATATCGTTTTTTCAGACTCGCTTCGCGGTCTGCTCTCGTGACGCTCATACTGCCGCCTCCTCTCCTGCCCCAATGGACTGATTTCCGATCTGGGTCGTATAGATCTCACTGTATGTCTCACAGGTCTTTAAAAGTTCCTCGTGGGTTCCGTGACCGATGATCTTTCCGTCCTCCAGTACCAGAATCTGGTCCGCCTCCTGAACGGAGGAGATCCTCTGGGCGATGATGATCTTTGTGGTATCCTTGAGATCATGATAGAGACTCTCCCGGATCTTCGCCTCCGTCACCGTATCAACAGCACTGGTGGAGTCATCCAGGATCAGGATCTTCGGGCGCTTTAAAAGTGCTCTCGCAATACAGAGACGCTGCTTCTGACCGCCGGAGACATTGACGCCGCCCTGCCCCATCTCGGTGTCGTACCCGTTTTTGAAGGTCTTAACGAAGGGATCTGCCTGAGCGCTCTCTGAGAACCGGATCACATCCTCCATCGGCGCGTCCTCATTTCCCCATCGGAGATTTTCCTCGATCGTTCCCGAGAAAAGAACATTTTTCTGAAGGACCATGCCGACGCCCTCACGCAGGTGTTTTAAAGAGTAATCTTTGACGTTCACGCCGTCGACAAGGACTTCGCCTCCGGTCACGTCATAGAGTCTCGGAATCAGCTGCACGAGGGAGGTCTTTCCGCTTCCCGTGGAGCCGATGATCCCGATCGTCTGTCCCGGTTCTGCCGTAAAGGAGATCCCTTCCAGAACGAGATCCTTTCTCCCGTTCTCTCCGCTGTAGCCAAAGCTTACATTCTTAAACTCCACACGGCCTTCCGTGACTTTTTTGTCCTTATTTTCCGCGTTGTCATCATTTAAGTTGATCTCCGTGTCGAAGATCTCATTGATCCGCTTCATGGACGCGCTGGCGCGGGAGCTCTGTAAGAATACCATGGAAAGCATCATGAGGGACATCAGGATCTGCACGATATACGTCGTAAACGCAGTGAGATCCCCCACCGGCATCTTTCCGGCAATGATGATATTTCCTCCATACCAGACGACAGCCAGTGTCGTCACGTTCATGGCGAACATCATCACCGGCATCGTGGTGATCACGATCCGGAGCGCACGGAGACTGCTCTCCTTTAGGTCGCGGTTCAGTCTGCTGAATTTTTCGATCTCATGATCCTCCCGGACAAAGGATTTGACCACGCGGACATTCGTCAGGGATTCCTGAATCCCGGAATTCAAACGGTCCAGTCTCCTCTGCATCTCCCCAAAACGCGGGAATGCAGTCTTTAAGATCAGAATGATCGCCGCGAGAAGAAGTGGGATCACGATGAGAATGATGACCGCAAGCTGACGGTTCATCATAAACGCCATGATCAGGGCGCCGAGGAACATTCCGGGCGCTCTAAGCGCCATACGGAGCCCCATCATCAGGACGTTCTGAACCTGCTGGACATCGTTCGTGAGCCTCGTGACGAGAGAACCGGTGCTGTAGCCGTCGATGTTCTCAAAGGAGAACTGCTGAACCTTTCTGAAGAGGTCGTTTCTCATGTCACTGGTAAAGGAGATGGACGCCTTTGCGGAAAAATAAGCGCCGAGGATCCCGCCCACCGCCATAAAGAGGACGGTCAGTACCATCAGGGCCCCCATCTTTCCGATATAGGCGAGATTCCGGTCCGCAACGCCGTTGTTGATGATCATGGACATAAATTTCGGGAGCATGACCTCTCCCGCCACCTCGGTGAGCATCATCAGCGGACCGATCACGAAGGCACTGAGATACGGGGTGATGTATTTTTTGTATCGTTTCAATTCTGTTGTTTCCTTTCTGGTCAGATCTGCATTCGTTGGATTCTTTTGATGCTGTTTATCACGCATCTTCCCTCGGAAGTTTTCTCCTAACGATATAAAAGCAGATCATATGGGCCGTCGCCGTGACGATCCAGGTAAACGGATAAGATAAGTATAACACCGTCAGGTTATGGTATACCTGGAACACCGTAAAGATCCAGACGATCCGGAGTCCGCACGCTCCCAGAAGGGAGACGCACATCGGCATGACGGAATATCCGAGACCGCGGATGCTGCCCACCATCGTATCCATGATCCCACAGAGGAAATATGTCGTTCCAAAGACCACAAGTCTTCTCATTCCGTATACCATGACCTCCGGGTCCGAGGAATAGATCCTGATCAGGGCATGTCCGCAAAGATAAGCCGGAATTCCCATTCCGAGTCCCACGGCTGTCACAACACCGAGGCAGGTAACCATGATCCGGTTGATCCTCGAATACTTTTTGCCGCCGAAGTTCTGGCTTGTGAAGCTTAAGTTTGCCTGATAAACCGCATTCATGGCATTATAGATGAATCCCTCAATATTCTGGGAAGTCGTATTTCCCGCCATCGCGACAGAGCCGAAGGAATTCACAGAGGACTGGATCAGGACGTTGGAAATCGAGAATACTGCGCCCTGCATCCCCGCCGGAAGGCCTACCTGAATGATCTGGCGGAATTTCGAGCGGTGGATCTTCAGATCTTTTAAATGAAGCTTCAGACCGCCCTCACTCTCCATCAGACAAAGGATCACCAGGAACGCCGAGATCGCCTGGGAGATCGCGGTCGCCAAGGCAACTCCCGCCACATCCATCCGGAACATGATCACAAAAAAGAGGTTTAAGACCACATTGATCACGCCCGCCGCCGTAAGGAAATACAGCGGGCGCTTCGTGTCTCCCACCGCGCGAAGGATCGCGCTTCCGAAGTTGTAGATCATATTCGCAGGCATGCCGATAAAGATGATCCGCATATAGATCGTAGATTTATCGATCACATCGTCCGGAGTTCCCATGAGTTCCAGCATTGGCCTCGAGAGAAGCTGACCCACAATGATCAGAAAAAGACCGCTGACGATGCTGAGCGCCATGGCCGTATGGATCGTATCCTGCACGTCTTTTTCCCGCTTTGCTCCGTAATATCTTGCCACGATAACATTGACACCCACGGACAGTCCGATAAAGATATTGATCATCAGGTTGATCAGCGCCGTTGTGGAACCCACCGCCGCCAGAGACTGGCTACCCGCGAAACGTCCCACAACGATCACATCCGCAGCGTTGAACAGAAGCTGCAGGATTCCGGAAAAGATCAGCGGAATCGTAAATGTGAGCAGTTTTCCAAGGATCGGGCCGCTGCACATGTCCATTTCGTAATTTTTCTTCATAATACTCCTTTTTCCCGTATCTGTATTTTCTTTCCGGCAGCATCCGGAAAGAAAAGCAGACTGGCATTTCCCGCCCCTGTCCGTCTGCTCATTCTATCCACGGCTGCTCCCGGTGCCGGAATGCGTCAGGCACATTCCTTTTATCTGTTACGCAGATTATAGACGATTTTTACAAATAATGCAATCCTGCCGCAACATGCTTCAGTCCTCGAGGACATACGCCCGGAAGAGACCGGACCACGGATTTCCGATAATATAGCAGGTGTAGGCTCTTCCAGCGCGGACGTTGACGTTGAAGGTGAGCAGCGGATTCGACACGGTGCAGGTCGGACAGGAAACGCCGACGATGGAAGAAAGGACAAGGACCGGAAGCTCGCCTAAGGCCGAAACTGCATACTGGGAACCTGTCACAAAGAAGGTATAGGTTCCGCTGGATGTCTGTTTATAGCTCGTCACTTCCTTGTATCCGACCCCCGCAAATGCTGTCTGGTTGTTGAAAGTCCGCACATCGTAGCTGGATCCCGCGTAGGACATGTTCGCGACGCGGAGGCAGCCGTAACCTGCCGGAACGTTCGTACAGCCCATGTCGGAGACACGGGTCAGGGACACTCCGGATACCGTGTCTAAGATCACCATCGTGAGTCTCTCACCGGACACAAAGGCAATCGTCTGCTGATAATAGATCTGACCGTTGGTCCTGCGCACAGTGACGGTGTGGAATCCGTCTGTCACGCGGATATAAGAAGAGATCGTGGCAAATTCGGAACCGGAAAAGATATTCCGGCCATCGATATAGACATCCAGAGTACGGCCCGATGTGCTGGCATTTAAAAACCGGACTCTGCTGTAGTAATTCCCTCCTGAGACCGTTGGGTATGTGACCGGAAAAGAGATCGTCGGAAAGCCCGGGTGTCCGATGGTATTGTCAGTATAGACAGGGCGTCCGCCAGACGGCGCGACCGGTGTCGTCGGGATTCCTGCGAGATCGTCATCCCCGGGATAAACAGGTCTTCCGCCCGGTGAAGCGATAGGCGGCACAGGGATTCCCGCAAGATCATCGTCTCCCGGATAAACAAAAACTCCTCCTAATGGCTCGGCCGGTGTCTCCGGTACATTTGCGTCGTTCTTCCCTGCTACAACCTCCGCCGTATTCTCGCCCGACGGTTCCGGCATTGATGTTGGATTTTCTGGCATATTAACACCTCAATATCTTTTTTACTACAAAATATGAAAGCAGAACGGAAAGTGTTACCTGCACGTGTTTGAACCTCCATGAGCTTTCCGAGGAATTGATCTTTTTGTATGAAAAATTTATTCAAATTTTTTTGTTTTTATCGTTGACAAACCCGTTGATCCATGATAATATATTGGAGGTTCGAAAAACACAGTAAATGTGTTCGCTGCCTTGGCTCAGCTGGTAGAGCGTCGCCTTGGTAAGGCGGAGGTCGGCAGTTCAAATCTGCTAGGCAGCTTAAACCATGAGGCTTTCCGGAATATCCGGGAAGCCTTTTTTCGCGTTACAGGAAATTCCTGTTACGTGAAAGGGCACGAACGCAACACTGATGCGCAGCGATTCTGTATGGAATATGTCAGCTTTGCCGACCAGAATCACGCACCAAGTCTCACGGACGTTCGACTTGAATTCGCAGGAACTCCGCCTCACGCAAAAAAGACCCACGGAACTCCTCTCCGCAGGTCTTTTTATCATAAGCAAAATTATAAATTCTATGCCTTCGCCAGTCTCTGTCTCACGATCTCATACGCGAGAACACCTGTCGCAACGGACGCGTTCAGGGAATCGATATCACCCTTCATTGGGATCGACGCGATCATATCGCATTTTTCTTTCACGAGACGGCTCACGCCCTCCCCCTCATTTCCGATCACAAGACCGATCGGTCCGGTGAGATTTAAACGGTACATACTCTCTCCGCCCATATCGGCGCAGACGAACCAGATGCCGCGTTTCTTTAAATCCTCGATGGTCGCCGCCATATTGGTGACCTTCGCGACCGGTGTATAGTTCAACGCGCCTGCGGAGGTTCTCGCAACCGTCGCGGTAAGTCCCACCGCGCGGCGTTTCGGAATGATCACTCCGTGAGCGCCCGCAAGGTTCGCGGTACGGATGATCGCTCCAAGGTTATGCGGATCCTCAATTCCGTCAAGCAGGAACAAAAACGGCGGTTCGCCCTTCTCTTCCGCGATTTTCAAAATATCTTCCACCTCCGCGTACTCGTAAGCAGCGGCATACGCCATCACGCCCTGATGGTGTCCTGTCTCGGACATGGAATCCAGACGTTCCTTCGGAACAAAGTTTACGATCGTGTCATGCTTTTTCGCCTCTCTCACGATCGTGCGCACCGGTCCGTCCTGACATCCGTCAAGGACAAACAGCCGGTCGATGGTCTTTCCGGAGCGGAACGCCTCCAAAACAGCGTTGCGCCCTTCAATCGTCAGTTCTTCATATCTCATCGGAGTTCTCCTCTTTTTGTTTTTCCGCATCGCCGGAGTCAGCTTTTCCGGTCTTTGTCATCGCCAGAGCCACAAGATCCACCATGCGTTCCGTTCTTCCGGACAGGTAAAGATATCCCATCAGAGCCTCAAAGCCTGTCGCCATCCGGTAATCCTTCATTGTTGCATTCTTGGCCATAGAGAAAGACTTCGCGTTTCTTCCCCGTTTGTAAACCGCATGCTCCTCCTCGGTGAGGTCATCCTCGATGGCCATCAGGAATTCCGCCTGGGCTGCAGCCTTCACAAGAGCTGAAGACTTCTTGTGAAGCTTATTCACCTGCATATTTCCCTCACTGACCACGATGGTACGGATCAGGATCTCGTAAACCGCGTCACCGAGATAGGCGAGCACAAGCGGAGAGTACTGGACTGCATCCGTATCCTTTAAGTGGAATTTTTCCTTTAAAAGCATTAAGCTCTCTTCCATTTTACGCCCTCTCTTGTGTCCTCAAGGACGATTCCCATGTCGAGAAGTTTTCCTCTGATCTCATCGGCAAGGGCAAAGTTCTTTGCCTTTCTCGCTGCCTGTCTCTGGGCGATCAGGTCCTCCACCTCAGAGTCAAGGACTTCCGCCTTCTTTTCTGTAATGATCCCCATTACGTCGCAGAGTCTCTGGATCTCATTCTTCATCCAGGAAACATACTCCTTTGTGCTTGCCCCGGAGACTGTGGAGTTGGAGAGTTTGATGAGCTCGAAGATCGCAGAGATCGCGTCCGCGGTGTTGAAATCATCATCCATCGCCGCCTCATACTTTGCGACAAGCTCCATTGCCTTCTTCTTGTTTTCCAGCTCTTCCTCTGTCATTGTGCCGTCGGCTGCCTTCGCCTCCGCCTCACGGAGCTTTTCCATACCGGTGAGGATTCTCTCAAGACCGTTCTTGGAGGCTTCCATTAAGTCCGCGCTGAAGTTTAACGGACTTCTGTAATGTGCGCTCAGCATAAAGAAACGGAGCACCTGAAGATCGTATTTTTCGCTGATCTCACGGACCGTAAAGAAGTTTCCGAGCGATTTTGACATCTTCTTATTATCGATATTTAAGAATGCGTTGTGCATCCAGTATTTCGCGAAGGGCTTTCCGTTTGCAGCCTCACTCTGGGCGATCTCGTTCTCATGATGCGGGAAAATTAAGTCCTCACCGCCTGCATGAATATCGATCTCGTCGCCGAGGTATCTCTTTGCCATAACGGAACACTCGATGTGCCAGCCCGGACGGCCCTCGCACCACGGGGACTCCCAGTACGGCTCACCCTCTTTTTTCGGTTTCCAGAGAACAAAGTCATTCGGGTCCTGCTTGCCCTCCTCACCGGTTACCTTGATCTCACGGAATCCGGACTGGAGATCGTCAAGATTCTTATGAGAAAGCTTTCCGTAATCTTTAAATTTCCGGACGCTGTAATAAACTGTTCTGTCAGCAGCCACATAGGCGTAACCTTTTTCGATCAGGGTGCTGATCATATTCAGCATGCCGCAGATCTCTTCTGTCGCCAGCGGGTTCTTTGTTGCCGGCTCGATATTCATGCCCTCCATATCCTTTTTGCACTCGGCAATGTAGCGCTTGGAGATCGTCTCTGCATCAACACCCTCCTCGATGGCTTTTTTGATGATCTTATCATCGACATCCGTGAAGTTGGATACATAATTTACATCGTATCCTTTATATTCAAAGTACCGTCTTACCGTATCAAATACGATCATCGGTCTCGCGTTTCCGATATGGATAAAGTTGTATACGGTCGGTCCGCACACATACATTTTTACTTTTCCCGGCTCCACCGGAACGAACTCTTCTTTTCTCTTTGTGAGTGTATTGTAGATCTTCATAACTTAAGCTCCTTCATATATCTTTCTGTCCGAATTTTTCTGCTATGCAGCTTTGCGCAATGCACTTTTACTATCATCAAAGTAAACAGGCGCTTACTTCCGCATTCATTTATTGCTGCTGTCTACAGCCCGGACAGCCCCCGCATCCGCTGGAAATGATTCCAACGCGGTCCTCCGGCGCGTAATCCGCCACCGAACTTAAAAGGGCGATCGCCTGAGCGGAGATCCCCTCTCCGGTACCGGTAAATCCAAGCCCTTCTTCCGTCGTCGCTTTCACACTTACCTGTTCTTTTTCGATCCCTAACGCCGCCGCGATATTTTCCGCCATCTGCGGGCGGTACGGCAAAAGCTTCGGCCTCTGGGCGATCACGGTGGAATCGATATTTTCGATCATATATCCGTTTTCCTGCAGGATCTTCCCGACTTCCTTTAAAAGCGCGATGCTGGAAATTCCTTTATATCTCTCGTCCGAATCCGGGAAGTGCTGGCCGATATCGCCGAGGGCGGCGGCCCCCAAAAGTGCGTCCATCACAGCATGAAGAAGGACATCCGCGTCAGAATGACCCAAAAGTCCTTTTTCATAGGGAATGTCCACGCCTCCAATAATCAGCTTTCTTCCTTCTACGAGACGATGCACATCATATCCCTGTCCGATTCTCATAGAATCTCCTCCTATATTTCTTATGAGCCGATCACGCGCATCCGTTTCGGGATGCAGCGCACCGCCAGATTCTCCTGACACATACAGCTCTCACCGTCCACGTGGACCGCCAACGGGCGCGCAAGGTGGATCTCCGCCTCGCTGCACTCAAAGACACGGATCCCCCGCTCTTTTCTCCGGACACCCATCACAAGGTCTCTTAAGATCGGGATCATCTTCGTCTTTCTCGCACTGTTTCCAACGTAAACGGTCAGTTTTCCGTCATCATTTAAAATCCCGCCGTTCTTCTTTTTCTTCTCTTCCCGGCGTACCATAAACGTGATGAAATATATATGATTAAACTCCACTTTCTGCGTCCCGTCAAGCAAAATATATCCTTTTGTCGGCTTTGCAAGAAAAAGTTGCTTTAATCCGATCCCAAAACGAAGGATTTTTGTCAGATGAAGCCTCGTCATCTGGTTTCTCACAGGGCAGCATAAGAGATTGTGGCACAGTGCCGCGTCGAGTCCGATCCCACAGCGTCCGGCAAATCTGCGGCTCACGATCTCCTCGTTTCCGAACGTGATAACGCCATAGTCCAGCATCCGGTAATATTTCGGGTGAAGGATCCGCCTCGCCTGACGGTCCACCTTCCAGAAAGACTGGAATCCCTTCGAGAGTGCATTCCGGAATCCCGCCGGGACATAGCCGAAGGTCAGGAGTCCCCTAAAGGAGACACCGTTTAAGACCTCATTGTAGGTACCTTCGCCGCCGACGATCACGATCACCTTCGCTTCATCCTTTTCCGCCGTCAGTGCTCTCGCGATCTCCGCCGCGTCCCCTTGATGTTCCGTAAAAAAGACACGGTATTCCTGACTGTTCATTTCCAGCTGATGTTCCAGTCGTTTCCAGATCCGGTATCCTCTTCCGGCACCGGCACCGGGATTTACGATAAACTGATACATAACGTCCTCCGAATCTTATGTGTTCAGAATTTTCCGTGCAGCCATACATATCCTGACCGTGTCAGTGCCATATGGCATACGATATAGATTATAGTATATCACATAACCGCTAAAAAAAGGCTAAATTTTTTCTAAACTTCATGCATGTGCACTGCGATACATTCCTGTTCATGCCATGCGCAGACAGCAGCTGATTTTGCCGATGCTTCGCATTCCAAATCAGCAAAATCCCTACCCGTGTACCGGGCACATCCGCGCCAAAACGTAAGAAAATAGTAAACATCTCTTTCTTGTCAGACAATATTGGGATCAATTATAATAAAAGCAGATACAAAGGGCAAAGATAATTGATTTTTATGAATCCAAGCTCTGAAAGGAGGTTCCTGGTATGAAAAAAAGAATGTATGTCGGGCTTTTCATGCTGCTGTTCTATCTGATCTTCGCAGTCACAGCACTTCCGATCACCGCAAAAGCTGATTCGGGTCCAAAGCCCTCGGTGCGCATCCAGTTCAAAAATATGGGTGATGACCTGTGCTACGGCACGCTGCTTTCAAAGGAGAAATGTACAGGACCTGCACGTGTCTGGGACGGCACCGCCAGAAACGAGCAGCTCTATGATCTCGACCGGAGCATATGGAAAGCTTTTGTAGATTACAAAGATCCTGACGGATATTATTTCTTGCAGAGGGGCTGGACGGTAAGCGAAACAGGCGAGATCGCCTGGACCTATTATCCACCCGAGGATTTTAAGATCCTCCTGTATTATCCGGAAGCCGGGACCTTTGTATCAAGCGGAAGCTATGAGCGTTATGCATTTGATACTTATTACACCGTTGACATGGAGGGCGTCCGGATCGGATCCGTGGAATACAATGAGGGTCTGAGCACAAACGAGCGGATCAACGCGTATCGTTCCTATAATTATCGAAAGGAGCTTTTATCGCTCGCGGTCCGTATCCTTCTTACGATCGCAATTGAAATGGTCGTCGGGCTGTTATTCGGCTTCCGGCAGAAAAAGCAGCTGCAGATCCTTGCGCTTGTAAATATCACGACGCAGCTTCTCTTAAATCTGCTTCTCAATATCATTCATTACAATGCCGGTCCGTTGGCCTTTATCACAAGCTATGTCTTTTTCGAGGTCATAGTCTTTGCGCTGGAGGCAGGTCTGTATTGCAGGTTTTTGAAGAGAGTGTCCCCCAAAAAGGAAAACGGTGACTTCGTTCTCTATTCGTTTATCGCGAATTCAGCATCATTCTGGGTCGGATATTATCTTGCGACAGTATTACCGGGAATCTTTTAAGTGAAAATCCAGACACCAACAGAGCCTTTCATATGTTTGCAGGAGCATTGCAGATGTTCTTTTCTGTTTGGTACAGCAGAAAATTTCAGAAAAATTATTATAATCGAAAAAGTCCCGGGAGTCTTCTCAGATTCCCGGGATTTTCAATCGTAGCGGAAGGGAGATTTGAACTCTCGACACCACGGGTATGAACCGTGTGCTCTA
>ERZ779842.2437-NODE-2437-length-12580-cov-4.245509_pt1 | contig 12580 bp, 13 predicted proteins | sample MGYA00511095_ERZ779842 | MGnify/ENA primary metagenome ERZ779842 (study PRJEB29588, sample SAMEA2154036) | human gut metagenome | biome: human gut; feature: human-associated habitat; material: faeces | place: Denmark | collected 2008/2010 ... | reverse complement strand
GGAACGGAGCCGGCATAGCGGTTGCGAATCTCCCTTGCGTAGCCGCGGCGCGCAAGGATCTCGTCGCGAACCGCGGGATCTTCGAGCTACTTCACTTCAAACCTTAAGAGCCTTCTCTCTGGCAGATCGGTCATCTTCATCGTATAAGTCCCAGGAAAAGCCTTCTCAAAACGGACGGTCTCGTAACCTTCGAAATAGTCGTTGGTGTTTTGCATCATGAATGGGACGAGCAACTCGTTCTCCGCCCCAACCTGTACAGCAAACGCAGCAGAACCGCCCAGAGCCGGCATTGCCTGCGTTATCAGATCGGTATTGACCACAAAGTCATAGTTTGGCGCAGACTCCGGCACCAAATGCCAAACATACGTTTTGATTCCGCCTTCGACATTGTCCTTATTCCTGACACGCATCTTTACGGCGATAACACACGTGATGTCGGCGTCCTTCAATTTCGTTTTCGTATCCACGATGCCATATTTTGAATAATCATCATGCGCACGCTTGAGATACTCGCGCGGCGTGAGCAGCTCTGCCCCGTCTATGCAAAACGAATACCCGTCAGTCGCCACATCCTTCGACCCCAGAAACGCCCCATCCATCGAGAGCCATTCGCCCTCCGCATAATATTTCTCAGGAATGACCGTCCGGTTCCCGTTAACGACGCTCACCCTCATGCCCGCAAGGCCAGTAACAGCACAGCCGAAAAGCGCGAGCGCCGACCTTCTCGTCCACATGGCCTTCTTCATCGCGCTCACGACCTTTCCCGAACTTTCACAACGGCACCGTCGCGCATGCAGTAAACCCGATCGGCCAGCTCCTCGAGCACCTCTCCGTCATGGCTGGACAGAATAACCTCGCGACCCGTTGATGCCGCCATCGCCACAACGCGCTTGAGCATTTCCACGCCCGCTTCGTCGAGGGCATTTGTTGGCTCATCGAGAACAAGTAGCTTCGGCTTTTCCATAATTGCCGCAGCTATCCCCAGACGTTGCTTCATCCCAAGCGAGTATGCTCGGAACTTCTTTTTTTCGTCTGCATCGAGCCCCACGAGCCGCAGGGCAGAGCGAATGTCCTCGGGGGTGGCAACGCCCTTGATCTGAGCGATGAGCTCCAGATTGTCGTAGCCAGACAGATATCCCAAAAAGGAAGGCGCCTCGATCAACATCCCCAGACTCGGCGGGAACGAGATGTCCGCCCCAAGCCTTTGGCCATCGATAGAGATTTCGCCTTCGGTAGGCTTGATCAATCCGCAGACCGCTCGCATAAGCATGGTCTTGCCCGAACCGTTTATCCCCTGAAGCCCAACCACAGTCCCAGGGTCAACCTCGATGGACACGTTGCGCAGAACATCGTTTTTGCCCATGCGCTTCGATACGTCCCTAACGATCACGCTCATATCTTGTCCCCCTTTTCTATAAGGTCGGCCCTTCGAAACCACAGTCCGCCCAACGATAGGCATAACGACATAATCACAATTGAAAACAAGACGCTCGAGCCCGTCGCGATTCCCTCTTTGACAATTCCGCCCCAGCGCAACAGCATTAGGGCGTTGCCTAACAGCACCCAATGCCGCGCAAATGCCGAACAGATCAGGTAGCTCATTAAAACCACAAACGAGACCGACGGCCCAAGTACAAAGCCAATCACTGCCTGCGCAAACGCAAGCGCCTCGAAAGCAAGAAAGAGACCTGTGAAAAACGGCAGCGCATCCGCCTCGCCAGCTTTGAGAAACCACGGCGCCAAATTAGCCAGCTGAAGCGACTCACCATGGACGACCGCGCTGAACGAGGCGCTCACCATCAAGCTCCAAATCACAACAGAGCAAACCACCACGAGCAGCGAAAATGCCGTTACCGCCGCCACCAAGATAAAGCGCGAGACCCACCAAAGGGTTCTTGACCGGCATCGAACAAGCGCTTGCAAACCAAACCCGTGCAACGATTCGGTCGGATAATCGAGTGTTGTATAGAGAATAAGCAGAATGACAAATAGCCATCCTAACGGAGGCACAAACATGAGCCCGGGCCTAGGCTCAAACGGAGCGGATCCGGCAAACACGAGCGCGAGATTATCAGCAAACCCCAAGGCATTCGTCCGAACCCCATACACAGAAGACAAGCCGTAGGCGTACACCAAGTTCGCAACGGTCACTGCCGCAATCGCAATAAAAGTAAGGATGTTCTTCTTCAAAACGGTCCTCAGGTCCGCGGCGACCAGCCTAAACAGCATCAGACCACCTCGCGTCTTTTTAAGAATCTCGCGGAAATCAAAGAAAAGACGAACAGCAAAATGATTTCTGCAAACCCTGCTCGAATGTCGGGCCAGTTATTTAGTGATTCCGACCTGATGCTGTTAAGAATGTTGCAGTTAAAGCCGACGCATGAAAGGACGCTAAAAATCCAATCGTTAACAAAGTGCCATGCAACCATAATCAGATATGGAACGACCATCGCCTTGATTCTGCTGCGAAACACAACCGACAGACCGGTCACGGCCATGGATAGAGCCCCCAGCGTCACCGCATCGAACAGTGTATAAACCAGCACATATAACAGAGGCCGGGAATAAAACAGACCAGAAAAATAGCTATGCAGATAGAGCCCGACGTAAGTCGATTCATCGACCCGGGGGAGATACGCGGGAAACAGCATTGAGACAATCAGGAAGTTCACGAGTAGCGGAATAGCCGTGACCGCAAACGCAGAGAGAAAAGCAGACAGCATCTTCACGTTCACGTATGCATTTCTAGAAACACGTGTGCAGATCTGCGCCTCGTAACCGCTCAAACGCTCGGACAGGCATGACCACGACCCGGCCAGCATGGCAAGCAACGGCAGCGCATAGAAAAACACCGATGCCGATAGCGGTGCATTTGCACTCACAACGATCCAGTTACCAAAGCTACTTTCACGCGTTTGGCCGAGGTATGCCTGGGCTTGCAAACCAACGCCATAGCCAAGCGATAACAGCTGCTTGCGCTCAGTCTCGAGCGTCCACCATGCCTCAATGGCAGCCGCCATCGAAATTGCAGTTGCAACCATAAGGGTCAACGCAAATATAGGATTGCCAAATATCTTGGACAACTCGTGCCGCATTAGATTTCTATTCAAGCGACATCGCCCTCCCTTCGGCCGGGCCGAGCAGCAACACTCGGCCCGGCCCTAATCACAACAAGAAGCTGCGGATTGGCTAGGAGGGAAGTTTGTTAAAATGGCCGAAGCAATCGGGGCTCCACTTTCCATAGACCGTGCCGTATCCGGACTCGGCCCATGCAGTCAGACGAGCATAGCTGCGCTTATTCTCACGGACGAGATTGTATATCTCCCATTCACGCTCATGGTTGGAGCGATACACGCCCTGCGTGCAATTCAAATTGCCCGTTCCTCTATTGTCATAGGCACCGTCCACGTACAAACGTAACGGCTTTCCTGAATAGCCTTTGATCCAAATGTAGACTGAAGATGAATCTTCTTTCTGGCGATAGCCGGTTGCGCTCGTGCCAGAACATTGAAAAGCGAAATCTCTATCTTCGTTGTTCTTGCATGTGGCAATTCCGGCATCCGCGCTCTGCGAAATGCTAGAAACCTGGGAAGTGTCAAACTCCTCTTGAGCAAATGATGCGGCAGGTGCACCCATCGACAAGCCCGCAACAATCGCCAAGCCGACTCCGATTCGAGCAATAGCGCTCCTTGGCTTAATCATGGCCTTCTCCAATCAAAAGCGGTTAACAATGCGTCGACGCACGGCAACCTTTGCATGAATAGAGAAAGATGTCTGTAAACACCCTCTATTGAGTTGATCGCTCAGGCGTTTACACGTTATCTACCTGCGATAACAATGAAACAAGTTCCGCTTTATTCTTGATCTTCAACTGGCGGTAAGATGCAGACCGCAGTGCTTGCACCGTAGACGCAGCGTAACCGACATCCTCCGCAATGGTCTTTGTCGTTGCGCCTTCTGCCGTCATCAGCAAAATTTGCGACTGAACATCAGAAAGGGAGCGCGACGCAAGCAGGGCAAGCTGGCGCACGCGAGCTGCTTCGGTAAGCCCGTTCGCGCGGTACTCCAAGACGGCCTTCTCGTTCTCAACCGAGCGGGTGAGCGCGATGTGCGTGACGAACATGGGCGCAGACCAGCAGACGATCACCGTTGCCACGACGACATTGACAGCCGAACTTTGCCCCAGCAACGAAGTAAGGAACAACGGCTCGAAAACCATCAGATCCTGCGCCATGTTGAGCAAGACAGCCCAAACAGGAGCCGTCGCCCCAAAGCAAAGCATCCATACCCCGAGCATTTTGCGCTGCGGACAGCTACGCAGCACTATATATGTGAACAGTATCCCCGTCAGCACCGCAAGTCCATGGATTCGCCCCCTAGTGGCCGCATAGATTAAAGCGGATGCACCTATTAACGCCAACGGCACGATAGCCCGAGTACGGCCACGCGCCTTAAATGAACACAGCCCAACAGCGAGCGAAGCCATAGACGTCATGCCGCAAAACAGGACCGGCACAGCCATCAACGGATCGCGTACGCACCTCCATGCCGCGATATAGACAAAAGACCATTCCACGGCAGACAGTATCGCCCACACGCACGGGCTTCCGAGCCCAATCGCCCCATCCGTTCTAGTCAGTGCAGCTTCACGATTCAGTTTTTCACCCGCGTAGTGCAGCGACAGAAGCAGTCCGAGACCCAATGCATAGCTTGAGAGAGAAAAGGTAACAGCCCATGAAACACCGGATCCCCAATAACTATCCGCCATTACCAAGGGGCCCGCTGCAAGGAGGATAAAAAATAATGTGAGCAGGTATCGAAACAGCCGGCGCGTCCGAGCTGATGCCAACATATCGTCAGCATGCCGCCGCGACAGCTCGGGCCCTACAGCATCACCCTCGTCCACAAACAACGCCACGAGCTCGCGTGAGCCCGCAACCGACGCCTTCCCGTATGCTCTGTGAAGCGTTGTTCGCACCGTCGATGGCTTCGTATCCGTCTCCTTGGCAATTTCCGCCGGCGTTTTTCCTTTGAGCAGCAGTCGGACAAACTGTTCTTCTCGAGGCGACAGGGCGGGGGAAAACGCCCCCGCATCGAATGGGTCGGACGTGCGGGGGATATCCGAATCGTTGTTCCGCTTCTTCCTGAGCAACGTGCATACGAAGGCGGCGATGGCGGACCCCATCGTCAGCGACACAATGATCGCGGCATCGTTTGCGAAGTATGCCACCTCAACAGCCGGAACAAGGCCAATAGGAACTGCCACGAGCACAGAACGGGCAGACACGTCGCTCTGTCCCCGACCAAAGGCGTAGGGGCAGAAAAACAGCAGGACCGCAGCCAATACGAAATAGGCTAGCGGAATTAAAAGCGCAAGACCAATTGGCGCGGCCGATGCAGAGGATATTCCCCATGGCTCGGGGATGACTCTCCATGAAACTCGACAGCAGAACAGCAGACAAGACATGACGGCTATTGTTTCTGTAAAAATCGCGTCCTGCGGATGACGAGTTTCTCTTTCGTCAGCCCGCGTCGCCCCCTGCGTCAAAGGAAAGCCCGCCGTATCCCAAATTACATATGAGAGGAGCAACGACCCAGCAAAGCACGAGGCGCATGAAACGCCGCGCAACAGCCAGATAGGCGCAAACACGAATGGAATAGAATCTCCGCGAGCATAGAAGGCCAAGTCGGCCCACTCGGGAACCGCCGCAATAGTAGCAAGGAAAATACCGAAGGCGCCAAGGAACCCCGGCCGCCTTATTTCTCTCCCCTTGCGGAGCGCAACACCATGACCAAACGCCGCGAGGCATGCGCCAAGGATAACGAGCCAGGTCATTGCGCCTGATACCAAGCCAATTGAAGATGAAAACCGGTGATAAGGGGTGACCGCCATTACGATAAGCACAATGGCGCAGGCAGATGTGGCAGAACGGCGGGAAAAGAGCATATGACCTCCATAGCGCGGCATTATACCGCTCGGTTCGTTCATCCCTCTTCGCTCCCACACCGGCCAGCATCAACGATTCACGCATACTCCAATCCGAACCAGATAACGGGCCAATTTTTCCGCAGCCCCCGCCCCAAGGCGGGATACGGTTTCCTTTTTGAGCGCCGGTTCGGAAAATGCATCCCGTTTTAGGCCGAAAACTGGGACGCGCAGGCAGGAGCTATGCAAAGATAGCGGCTGTTGGCCTTGCGATCGGTCTTGCAATGGCGCTGTGCGCATCATTCGCGAAGTATAGGTCCGAGCAGTCGTTTATCGATGGCGCTGAGAACGGTTTTGGCATAGACGTAATCCTGTCCTGGGTTCAGGAGTACCTTGACGGATGCGAGGACCCGCGGCGCGCACCGAATGGAAAACAGCTTCAGGGCACCGATTCCGGTTGGCGTTGGCGCGTTGGTGTCTACCGCATCCTGGCAAGGATCGAGGACGGGAAAGCCGTCATCGAGGTCGTAAGGGTCGGCCACCGCCAGGGTGTCTACAAGAGCATGCCGCGGCTATGAGCACCCCAAAGTGCCGCCACGCAGGTCAAGGCCGAAAAAACGACCTCACCAGATGCGTTTTAAGGCGCCTGAAAGCAGATGCCCCTAACGGGTATCCAGGCATTCCTTTTCTGGGCTGTATTTGCGATTACATCAAGCCGTCTACCTGCGTCTTCGTTGAATTTGCCGCCGCCCGAAAAAATCGTGTCTGCGCGGTGCGATACAGTAGGTTAAACGCCCCGCGAGGAAAGGAACAGCCATGAGCGACACACAGGAAATCGTTCAACGACTCGAACGCGAGATGGCGGACCGAGCCGCCGCAGTTGAGAAGGTTGATGCTTTTAAGAACCAGCTCGCACAGGCCATCAAGGCCTTCATGGCCGCCGACGAGGCAGTTCGCGGCCTCAACGACCACGACAGCATCGTTGACGCCCAAATCGCAACCGTCATCGACGAGCATCTTCGTGCCATCGATAGACTGTGCCGTTTCGGCATCGACGGTGGATTCGGCGAGGAGCATCCCGTTAAGGAGTACTAGACCGCTGCATGGCCATGGAAGTAAAGTAAAAGAGGGCCGAACCAAGCAGTTCCCGGACAATTGGCGTCCGGCCAGACACTTCGGTTCGACCCTTTTCGATTTTGCGGAGTAGTTATAGCTGAACGTCCTCAGATATATGAAATCATTCCCTTTCTTTTCCGAAAAACGTTTTTTGAAATACTGGAATTAACCAAACGAGTAATTGCACTCAATTGCAAAACTGATCCAGCTGCGTTCCGACTTAAAGATTTCTGTTGTCAGGTTCATCTGCCAAATAATCGTTTGGAATATAGTCGACGTGATAACGCTTCTCTAATTCCTCGATGAGCCGGTCAACCTTTCGAGCATTTTGATAAACCTTTTCAAGCGTGCGGAAAACAGCTTTCTCGTTGTACGCGGGAAGACCTTGGGCGTTCACGAAATACATCAGCTGATTGAGATTCGTTCCTTCCTTCAATAACTCGTGATGGAGTTTTTCAACTTCCGCGATATCAAAACTGAATGATTCGATCTTTCCGTAAATTGCGCTGCGTCGAACCAGTTCGCTTGCAGAAATGCCAAGAGCCTCCGCACGTTGCCCAATTGCCTTTTTTTCTGGAGCAGTGAGCATTACTTGGAACGGAATACACCTTTTTTCAGAAATCGGCTCGCCACGTTCATCGGTTTCACGCGATGCCTGCGCTCTCCTGTAATCCTCCTGTTGCTTATGGAGGGCCTTTTTCTTCCGATCGAGAACTTGCATTTCGTCATCGAGATCATCAAGTGAGATTTCCCGATGAATCAGTACAGATCGAATCAACTCAGCTTCCGTACAACCGGCTTGTTCGCAAAGTTGTTGATAGATCTCTTTCTCTTCCTGAGAAACGCGAGCCTTTACGAATTCATTTCGTGCCATTTTTCTACTTTCTCCGGAGTGGCCTCCGGAAAAGTAAGCAAGAAACTGAGGATTGGCATCCGTCACCTCTTGCTATGGTTGCCTAATTTTTTAGAAAGAGTGAAACCAACACGCAAAAAGCGTGCTGCAGTTCACTCTTTCCCTTTTCTCCGTGACAGGAGAAAAGCAAGATTCGTAAATCATGATAACAGGGACTACGGGCCCGGTTATCATGATTTACGTACATCTTGCAATCTCCGGAACGGTGATTGGGCGAAACGCAGTGTAGACGTGGAATGAGAGGCCTCATTCCAAGCGAGAGGCCTCGCGGCGTTGTAACTGCGTGAAGACCGTGAGCGGAAGCGAATTTTTAACGCGAAGGATGCTGAGTGTTAGAAATTCGCTGTAGCGAGAGCGGAGCGGTAATGCGAATGCGAGGGGTGCCGAGTGTTTGCATTACCGCGAAGCGGGTTTGCGGCGCGGGCGCCGCAAACATTCGACTTGTCGAATCGTTTTTCGATACGCTTGCGAAAAAGTTAAGGCAGCTTTCGACAATTTCAATGGCGCGGAGAGTCATTAGCGTGACTCGCAGCGCTGTTGAAATTGTCGAAAGGTGACGCGGCTCGCATTACGAATCGAATGGCGAGTCGATTTTCATGCGGCGGTCAAGCCGCCTATGATCGCGACCTTCGGTCGCTATCGATTTTCAAAACTCGCGTTTTGTTTTGACGCAAGTTGAGATACGAAACGAAAAACCGAAACGCCCGCGCGAGCCGTTTCGACTTTTGCGCGGGCGTTTCGAATCAAACGAAGAACCAGGCGGCGAAATTTTGCGTTTCGCGTTTTAGATCTCAGAAACCAGATCTAAAAACTGCAGCGTTAATTTCACTTCGCCAACAGCATTACGGCGCGAGCACATCCAACGGAACAACTTGGACGCCGCGGTCGGTAACATAGGCTTGTGAACCAAATCCAATGATTGCAACTTTCGAAACTGGCGGGTTGTTTCCGGCGGCAACCATACGTTCCTCGACAGCAACAAGATTGTCAGATGCCTCTTCGATTTGAGCGGAGCTGAGCTTAACTTCAACCGGGATCCAGGTCCCGCCAGGAGCCGCAATGACTGCATCGACCTCTAGATCGCGAGAATCGTGATAGTGGTAGAGGCTCATTCCGTTTGCTCGTGCATAAACCCACAAATCATGGAGCGCCAGCGATTCAAAAAGTAGTCCAAGCGTCTTGAAATCTAGCAGCAAGGTCTCCGGAGTCGCCCCGAGCGCAGCGGCCGCCAGTGACGGGTCAGCAAGATGATGCTTCTTTGATTCTCTTAAGTGCACAGGAGATCTCATTGCTGGATTCCATGCGGGAATATCGCGAACGAAGCTGACCCGTGCGAGAAGAGATATATACGATGCCGCCGTTTGTCTCGACACATCTCCACCAAGGTCGGCCACAAGCGTCTTGAGTGTCGCCAGAGTGGATTCATTACGAGCAAGCGATTCGATAACAGCTTTGACCTTTTCAGGATCGCGCCGAGAGCCATCAACACGAGACAAATCTTCTTCGGCAACTATGCCGATATAACGTTTTGCCATCGCCGACGCAGCCAGCACATCGCGCCCGACCGCCGCGGGCCATCCGCCGCGAACAACGCACTCGGCAATCGAGGCAGAATCCAACGATCCGAAAGCGCCATTGAACTTTTCGCCAGAAATAATGCTCGACAGCTTAACCGCACCGCTAGATTTCCCAAGTTCAAAAAGCGTCATGGTGTCCATGCGCAATTTAGCGAACCTTCCAGCACCGCTGTGCATCGGCCGCTCATTGTCTCGCGGTGTCGCCGACCCCGTAAATATGAACTGGCCAGGCTCACCGCCGCGATTGTCGCACTCAAACCGCGCCGCGTCCCAAAGTTTCGGGACCTCCTGCCATTCGTCGATCAGCCGCGGCACCTCGCCGGAAACGGCAAGCGCCGGATCCGTCTCGGCACGCAAGCGATTCTCGAAGTTGCGCGACGGGTCCATGAGAAGGAGCCTGGACGCCGCACGGGTCCCGGCTGTGGTTGTCTTTCCACACCATTTCGGTCCTTCGATGAGAACGGCACCGAATATCCCTAGCATCTGATCGAGCTCATTTTCGATAATTCGAGTGTAGTACTTTTTTGGCATATTTTTCACCATTGATTACCAGCGCGTTTAACTAAATTTACCGTTTTCATTTAACCAGATTTTGCTTTTTTGATTAACCAGATTTACGCATTTCAGTTAACGAAACAGATTAAACATGACGAGTCAAGCCACGACAGGCGCGCGTCGTACTGCGGCAATCTCAGTATTATTTAGATTTACTTGCTGCCGGAATTGACCCGAACAGCCTGTCACCTCTTCATTTCAATCATCTATACACAGTCAGGAACGAAAATTACGACATTCTTGACGTGTTCGCGCGTGCTGATACGTATTTTGATTTGATAGACCATCTTAAATTCGCAACCTACCTTATGATTCATCGAGATGGTAGAAGCATTGAAGATATTTTTTGAAATGTATCGCGATCGTGATGCATTTGCCGTTGCAGAGAGCTATACGGCAACTCTAGATCAAGATGGGGTGTATTATGCGATTTCTTGTTTCGAAATCGACCGGCTGGCAATAGTTCGTCGAGAAGAAAGAGCGCAGGATGTCCTATCCTATCGATACCCTGTTCAAAAGCTTTATCAGCTCTTCATTGAGACCATGAACATTTCAGGCTTCGAATCAGTGGCGAGCACCCCGACAAAAATAGTCGTTAGGAGTGTCAAATGAATAAGAATGCCACTGCGCAGTTGCACGTCTATTCCGCCTTTTTCGTTCTCGCGGGATTTGTTTTAAATCGGGGAGTGTTTCTACTTTTCCTTGCGGAGAAAGGAATGTCTGTCACGGAAATCACGCTTTATCAAGCCCTGTTCAACATTGCAACGGTCGTTCTCGAGCTACCAACAGGGTTAGTGGGCGATTTCTTTGGAAAGAAGTTTTCGATTCAAGTGGGCGTTCTGCTTCTTTTCTTCCATACGGCTGGCATGCTGTTACTTTCAGGCCCCTTTCTCGTCGCGCTTTCCCTTGTTGAGGCGCTCGCCTACTCCCTTCAATCGGGATCCGAACAAGCGCTTTTATATGAAATTGCCCGAAATGCCGGTCAAGGAGAGCGCTTCCTCACCATCAACGCTCGGCTGCTTGCCGCGCAATCAATCGCGACGGGAGTGGCAATCGTACTCGGATCTTTCATTGCCCAAGCATCTTGGAGCGCCCTCTACGTATGTGTCTCCGTTTTCTATCTCCTGCAGCTTTTCCTTCTGTATCCCATTGAGAGGACGGAAACGACCCGTTCTGAAAGATCAGAAAAGGGGAGGTTTGACGCAGCCAAGATGTTCAGGCGAGAAACCTGGCGCTTTGGAGAATCCGCATTTGCGATATTGCTTCTCCTAATCGGCACAAGCATGCTCGACGGATTCTACGGGAGTTATTACAACTTGAATCAGTTGGTATTCGATGCGTTTCATGCTCCCGTCTCCATAATAGGAATCTTTTTCGGTGCATCCTATGCAGTAAATGCGACGGCCTACATTGCAGCAGATTTCTTCTCATCGCGTTTCGGGAAAAGAAATACCATGCTCGGCTCGATGCTAATCGAGGCTGGCCTTTTCTTGATTCTTCCGTGGCTCGCTTCAAATCCTCTGTGCTTGTTTGGCCTTAGCATGGTGCTATGTTTCCTCCCAGAAGTGGTGTACATCACTTCGGAAAACTTAATCCAAGACGGGATAGCGGACGATCTCCGCGCGACGATCCTTTCCGCCGCGTCTCTGGTAAGGGCCCTCTTTTCCGCAATGTTTTTCTCCGTATTTGGACATGTGTTGGGGTTATACCACATTCAGATGGCGCTCGGTATTATTGGCGCAATCGCGATAGCGATTACCGCCGTTGTTTCATTAAAAATGGTAGGAATGCAGGTCTCCAAGAATTGATATGTCGTTTGACGAGCTAGCGCGATCGATACATCTATTTATATATCCATCCATCTATATAACTCCCACGTCAGCCTGTAACAAGCATTTTATCAGCAGCGTGGTGACGATTGACGGTAATCTGTGGTGACGATTTTCCATTTTCACAGTTCACAGCAGAATGTTCAGCGAGATGAACCGTAAGACGAATAAATTTAGCTGACGCCTCTCATGAGTTCAGCAATGCTGATTTGAAATCCGTCGGCAATCTTCTTGAGATTTGAAAGGCTGACATTACGCCGCCCGACTTCAATGCTCGCGTAGTAGGAACGATCCATTTCAATCAAATTGGCGAACTGCTCCTGACTGCACCCGAGTCCAGCGCGGAGCTCTTTGCATCTCATGCCGAATGATTTCTGAAGCGTCGTATCCATGACAAAAAGAGTCATGGATTGTTGTATAAAAGCCAACGGACTATATACAACAATCCCAGTTAAGGCGCATAATTATCTCTATTGGAAAGCGCTCTGATGCCCAGTCGGATAGGGCACGGAAAAGGAATGGAACAGCACAATGACCCAGGGAAAGCACTTCGCTGCCGGTGGCGATCACTTCGCCGCACTGCCAAACAAAAAGATTCACACTCCGAAGGGGATCGCGCGTCTGACCGTCACCGCGGCGACCATGGCCGCCATGACCGGATCGA